>Ga0153967_100233_pt1 | contig 31126 bp, 29 predicted proteins | sample TSFL051MetaG_FD_104688 | JGI IMG/M metagenome (GOLD analysis project Ga0153967, IMG submission 104688) | Attine ant fungus gardens microbial communities from Florida, USA - TSFL051 MetaG | ecosystem: Host-associated > Fungi > Mycelium > Unclassified | place: USA: Florida, Paynes | collected...
AGAAGAAAAGGCCATTTCAGCCGTAACGGCCGTTCCAGACGAGAATGTCAGTAGAATCCCTGGACAGGGGATAATGTATCACGTGTCACTGCGCCACCTGTGACCTCCTCGGTTACCTCGTCTCGAGTCCGTTCCATTGTGAACCCTGGCAAGCAATTTGGCAAGTAAGTATGGCAGCTCGTGTTGTCATCCTTCTAGCTGTTATATTTCTCATTCATGGTGGGTTTGATTTTCAATAAAGTACAGTTCATACTCAAATCTTGCTTCAGCAGGTTACTCTGGATACGAGCGTATGTCCCCCATTTTCCTAGACCAACTCTTCCTTCAAGTTTCTTCTTATGGTAGATTTATCGCGCCTCAAAGCTCTGGGGCAACCACAAGAAGCCTTACCTAAGGATGTGAGGTCTTTTCATGCAGTTATTCCAAATCTCAGTTAAACACGTTCCAGATCGCCATTGAAGCTCTCTTTGGGGCTTTTCTCGGAATCATCGGAGCTTCTCTTGGACCGCCGCTGAAGCAAATTTCTTGGGCAAGTGAGATGCGACAACAGTATGACTTTGTTTCTGATCCCGATTTACCGACTGACTTGTGACTGACAGTAAAATTGATGAGATGAACGCTCGTATGGGTTTCGCAAATTACGTTCACCGTGGAACGAGGATATTCTTGAACGGGTCAATTAGAGAGCGGGCATAGGCGTTTCTTGGCAAATTCATAGGTTTCCGACCGCATCGCTATCCTCCTGTGTTGAAGACGCCCCGTTCTAGTTCAAGTAATTGGACAACATTCTGCGATTCGAACGGGAGCCGGATCGGAGCTTGTAAAGGAAAGTCATTATCTTGTCTTGTGCATGAATCACTCCATGCCATCTTTGTACGAAAGGTAATACGATAGGCTTGTTCAACATGCTCTCTCGGACCATAAATTTAGCTTCGTTAGGCTTGCCTTGCGCATCCAAGACTTTGTGAGATACCTGTATCATTTATGAAGAACACATCTAGAATCGGAATCGTTCTAGCACTTAGTTTCGTTTTCTTCGCTGCAGAAATTGCAGGTAAGATTCCTCTGTTGTTTTTGGGGACTCATCGTCACGCTGGTATCTCAGTGGGCTTTAGGACACGAAGTCTTGCACTCATTGCCGATGCGGTATGTCTTCCAAGGGCTCCTCTCCTTCCAACCTGATAAGAACTCTAGTTTCATTACCTCAATGCAAGTTGCAATGCAAAATATATGAGTACTACCATGGGCTGATATCTTTGTTCATTGGATTCAGGATATCGTAGCTTAGTAAGTTAACCGCCCTATGACTCTATCTGCTGCCATTTATGCTGTCGAATACAGCGCCATCGCATTCATGGCAGCTTATGTATGTCGCATAGTCATGGAACGGAACAACGCTCTGATTTTCACATACCTATAAGTTGCAAGAATACGGTGAACGCGTTGGTTCCTGTTTCCTGCATCGTCATGCCCAATCTGAAATATTCAGACTGTCAGATTCACATTCGCATTTCACCGTGCAGAACTGGTTGGTAAGCATTCATCACTCCCAAAGTCGATTCCAAGACGGAGAAATTGTTTTATAGGCGCATTCTTTAACGGTGTCTTCCTCCTGGCTCTCGCGCTCTCAATATTTCTCCAATCATTAGAACGTTTCGTCCACGTTGAAAGGATTGAGAAGCCTTTTTTGGTTCTTGTCATTGGTTGTATTGGTTTAACGCTTAATATTATCAGCGCACTGGTAATCCATGGTACAGTGTTTTGAGCGTTGGGTACCCAGCTCTGCTAAAGTGTGGGCATACCAGATCATCACGGCCACGGAGGACATAACAATAGTCACCATACACCGTTGTTTGTGCCTGAGCCAAATACAGGTTCTCTAGACCACATTGTATGCTTTTTTCCGCGTGACCTTCATTTTCATTCTCTCCTGCATAGGAAAATCAATTAACGGCTTGATATAGCACGCTACTCATAATCATACTATCGACTCTCCAATTGCTACTCACCAACAAAATCTTGGACTAGTCGGGGTTTTGGTTCATCTTATAGGTGATGCCGTCAATAGTGAGCAAACTTTCTGGGACGTAATACTGCAGAGCTAATCTTTTTCTTGTGGCAGACCTTGGAGTGATTGTTGCTGCTCTCATTATTTGGAAAGCTATACCTCAAAACCCAAATCGTTTCTATGCTGATCCTGCTGTGTCGCTTGTGATCAGCCTGATAATTTTTGCAAGTGCTGTCCCCATGAGTGAGCTTTCAAGGATATGAAGACTATGTTTCTTGTTCTCAATCTATCTGGATTTTTCTTGTTACATCGCAGCTCTCAGATCTGGGAAAATCTTATTTGAAGCAGCCCCGCTTTATCTTGACCTTGAAAAGCTTAAAGAAGACCTTCTGGCAGTTTGTGTTCCTCGCTGCTAGACAGAGACGGAAAGGAAATTGATTGTGACCCTGATTTCAAGATTCCTGATGTCCTTTCCGTGCACGATCTTCACGTCTGGCATCTGTCGCAATCGTACGTCAAATCTCTCTAATAAATCCACACATCTCACCCCACATCTCTGCCCATTTGGAAATGTCACTAATCAAAATGTTGCCGTGTATGGTTTCTTCACAACCTTCATTGTGACCCATGACCACAATGTTACTTCATTATCACGTTCAAGTCTAATTCTAGCGTCACTCCATGCCTGTGTACCCACAGGAACTTCGTTGGAACAATGGGAACAGATTGAGCGGACGTTACAACACTGTTTTCAGGCGTATGGTATCAGTCATGTTACCATTTCCCCGGAGTTGCAATGCTCCAAGCTACAATCCTTGAACGGTCTCCAGTTTCTACCTGCAGGAGGATGCAACCGACTCACATCTCATGACGATTACGGATGTTCTGTCAATGAGTTGAAACGACAGAAAGTGACGGGTGTTTAAATGCTTGGGAGTCCCCGATTGAACGCTCCTAGAAAGGACAATTTTAGATGAGGTCTATGATTAGATATCAAATTTTTATCCTTTGTTATGCAGTCTCAAGCTGCTATTGGCTTATGTTCTTTTTTTTTTCATGGTTGATGCCAAATTGTGAATGCCCCATGGACTCACTCAAAGTCGACCGAGCACCATCATAAGTGTCACACATGGAGAAACGTGGAGTCTGAATGGAAATGTGTATACAGGTGGAATGAGGTGAGCTGTAAGTTGTCGAGTCATCTATACTATCGTGTACACTACCACTTGACATACAAGTTTATCTATTTGATTCCATCAAGACTTTTGGAGCTGAATTGTTGAGTTTGTGTACTAGGAGGGGAACCTATTGTAAATGAGCAATGTGTCTTGTCTTGGCTGCATCTATTTATCCCTATTCATTAGATCACGTAGCAATAGAAACACCGTTTATTTGAGTTGTGGCGTTCGGTTTTTCAACACAAATAACAGGGGGCAATGGGATTCGAGCAAAGTAACACTCCCTTCTCTTAATTTGACAAATCCCCTATGAGCCAGCTTTCGAGCTGCAGCAACACCTCACAACCTTGTGATTTATGATTTATGATCACGATTCGCCCAATGTGTTGAATTATTGATATTGTCTAATATGCCGAGGATCACTCATCAAATATTCTTTCAGCTCAATAATCTTCCTTTATGGGAAAGAATTTAGATAGACACGTAATGATCTCGTACCTCCCTCATGATGGTTATCGAATTTGCCGCCAACATCGGCTATATTATTTACTGCTCACCACTTTTTACGAATCTTCTTTGAGTAACCCAATGAATGTACTTTCCTTGTTCACCACTTATTTCAAAAAGTAAGGTACGTCGGATAGGAAAGTTTATATATCAGGCTAGTGTACGGTTTTATCGACCAGCCGCATTATAAAGAAAAAAGTAGAGGTATCTTTTGGTTATGATTTGACGACATGAGATGTAGCTGAAGAGACGCACAACATATCTTTTTTTGTCTTGAAAGATCTCCAGTCTGTAACGAACATATATATTTGATTGATGGAAAATTGACGTTGAATGTTCGGTACCGTGACAACTTCTGCTTTTTAATTAGCTGTATATGTTTAAATTATTCCATGTGATAACCACTATTTTAAGGAACCCATGTTCGGATGAGAAAATGAGGTCCGTTGTTGCTGTAGGTGAATGGACACTTGGAATTCTACTCGAGTCTCGTGTAGGGCCAAAACAGTGAGCACGGGGACCATCTCTCATTCTGTGAGGAGTGGCATGATTTAAGCATAGAGACAAGGATCCTTGCTGTGCCTCTATCATGATGAGTATCACTTTGACTACCGATGTATTGTTTCTTGGTACACCTGTCATATACCTGAGGATCTACCATTTGCGCAATGCCTCGAATCATGAAATGAGAAACTTGTGTTCAGGATGCGTTGTTCTCTGTAATGAAAAGTCACCAGGAACGGGCGGTTAACTAGGTGTAGGCAATTATTAAAATGATCCCTCTGATGTAAGCGAAGTCAGGTTGAGTACAAGATATCGTGGGAAGACATTTCAACGCGCAAAAACGAGGGTCTTCGGCCTGAGGGCGACCTACACTATTCTGGATACAAACATTTTCCCATCCCAGGAATACAAGATTGGACGCAAACAGGCGTCGAATGAATTAGCCACCAAGTGGCTGTGCATCATGATTGATTTGGCCTCCGCAGTAAGGAAAGCACGGAAGAGAGATATGCCGAGTTCGAAGAGCATTTATCGGTGGGAAGGACAGCCGATATCGGAAATTAAACATTATTGCTTGAAATGAATGGGAGCAGGTGCTGTTACTTAGAGTTGAACAATAACACTCTGAAAGTTTGTCTCAACTCGAGCTGATTGAACCGAGGCACGGTAGAAGACGTCATGAACGATGCCTGGCGGGGCGAAACTAATTTCACCTTTTGGAGAGAGGAGTAGTCATTCGTCATTCAGTGCTGATTTAGAATTCGAACAATTATTGCTCGAGCTTGCTGGGACCGGGTATACGTCATGATGCATGTAATTACGCGACAGTCTTGCAGAAACATTGATTAACCCTTGGCGATAGGTAGTAATTGGTTTCAAAACATGTAAAACAGCTAGTTTCAGCTTGCGATCACGGGTGACGTCACATCACACAAAAAGTCCTTTCGAGAGACCGAGCGTGGTTTCGCTACCAATCCGAGTCGAGCTTGGAGCGCCCACAGAATGAAAATGATTCGTGGAAGCGAGCAGCGTCGTTCAAGGCGCTTTACATTCTGCGGATGGTTCAACAGGATCTGCGTTGTCATGAACACGTGACCGGGATCGGTTATCTAGGTTCATAACGATTGGAGGCTGTGAGATCTTGTCAATACTTTGGCTATAGCGTCACGGCAGATGAACCTCCGACGCGAATTAGAGGCTGAGTGTTTGTCCTATATAATGCCTGCTACTCCGTCCCTCCCCAGTTGATCCGCCTGGGCGTATCTATCATACTCTGTGCAATGATTGCCGAGTCTTCGAGGAGTCCCTGCTCTGGACCTGTCCGTTCTGCAGCCTCCAAGCCGCTGAAGCGAGGAAAGGCTTGCTCGGTGTGCAGGTGCGCTCGTTGTTCCTTCCCCCATCATCAGGCTCTTCCATCTCTTTTTTTCTTATCACAGAGGTCTCAAAATTGTGTGTCTTGCTTGTTCATCTCATCTCTCCTACTGACGCATCGCTACCTCCAGAAATGTGACGGTGTGCATCCACAGTGTGGTCCCTGCAGGCGCAATCCGAAGGGTGATCTGTGCGAGTGGGATAATGGTTTGGGTAAGTCAAAGATGGCAACGCTCATTGAGGAAGTCGCCACACTCCGGGCCCGTATCATCGAACTCGAAAATCCTGGCCTCGCATCTGCTTCTGTCACCCTGTATGACCCTTATGGACGCTTCAAGGATAAAACCCGCTCTCCACTTATTCCAGAGCCTCCCCGTCTAGGTCTAAATTCCCCCTTTTCCCCTACATCGACGACATCGACTCACCCCTCTGGTAGGCATTTGCATGACTTTGCAGCTCTTGAGGCAATGACTTTATACAGGCTCGAGCGCCTCTCCCTCCCGTCGATTGATATCCTCAACTCCTACCTCCAACAACGAGGTATGTCTGGGTTCCAATGGTGAGAGGGTGCCTTATTCATCTTATGCCTGGCAGGAGCCACCATCTGTGCTCATCCCCTCCCTGTGAGTTCCCTGTCATCTTCTCCGTTCTCAACTCATGTTTAACCCAGCATCGATACCTTCTTGCTGCATGCCACGGAATTCGGCTTCTTCCTTGACGTCCTCTCGTTCCATCATTCTGCACTTGTTGCACAGCCAATCGGTCACCCTCGGCGCCCTACTCCAGCTCTTCTAACTACTGTGTATTTATGGGGTGTCCATTTGTCACAGCCCAAATCGCTTCAGGTCGACGAACATGCGCTTCTAATCCGCGCATTGCACTATGTTGCCACAGATACTCTCGGTGAACACCCGAAACGTATTTTGCATACCATCCAGGCAAATGTTCTACTGGCTACCTACTTTTTCCGCACTGCTCGTTTTCTAGAGGCAAAGGATCACCTTGGGTCTGCAGTATCCTTGATGCTCACTGCACAAATGCACCAGCAACGGTCGTCTCAATGCCCATCATGGGCTCTCCTGGGTGTCAATGATGAGATGTCACCTGTCTATCACCAATACAGTCCTCAAAGTACAGTAGAGGAAGGGGAACAGATCAATGGGTTCTGGGCGGTCTTGTCTCTTCACAAGATGTTTTCGTTTGCTCTTGATCCAGCAGGCAGTGTCTGCGGTGCTTTGGAGGTAACAACCCTGCAGGTTGACACACCTTGGCCATTTGATAGTTGTGACTACAGAAATGTCAATAATTCATATTATCAGTACGACCACAGTTTAGCTAAATAAGTTATAGGAATGCTTAACGGCAGAAATTCGAGGAAACCGCACTATACGGCAGTTCTTATCGGGGATCGTAAACCCGACGCCCGGCAGGAATGAGTCCTCTCTTAATGCTTTGCTCGCTAAGGCCTCTATCCTGTGTCACAGAGCAACATATTTGATGGGGCAGTGGACTCCAAGTGAGTACTTCTGACAATCAACGAGGTGCCATTAATCTGAAACTTTTAGGTATGGGACAACGCGACAGCGAGACCTTTTGGAAATCCTTCCGTTCAACTGACGATCTCCTAGAGATTCTTAGAACAAAGACCCCTGATCTACCTCGGCCTGGGTCCAACACCACTGACATGCGAACACTCCTACTGATCCATAGTCTGATAAACGCTGCAATAATCAAACTCCATAGTACCTTCTCTTACGCCAATGTCACTTCAAATCAGAAGTGCATCATGGCAGCATCTGATATGTTTACTCATCACGGAGTTGATTTACGTACTCTAGGGGTTGTCAACTCGATTTATGGCGTGAGTAGACCCTGAACTCTCACAACTCAATCTGAATGACTCCCAGGCGCTTTGGCATCTCGCCTGCACTGCTCTCATTAACGAGATCTCAAGACGGAAACATACTTCAACATGGCCAAATTCTACCAGTGAGGACATTCTCAGACACCATCTAGATGTTGGTCGCCTAGCGCTGTACACATTCTCCGAAAGCTGCGCCTATATTCGTATGTAGCTCTTCTATTCACTTGCCATTTACACTGAACCCATGTCAGGTTTCCAAAGAATTCAAATAGAACGAGCCTATGAGGCCATCAATGCCAATGCTGCTGAATATCTTTCGCCTGAATCCTCCTTTGCCCTGTCCCAGTCGTCGTAGAACCTTCCTTTTCTCTGCAATCAGTCTTGATCATGACAATTGTTCGGTTATTTTTTCTTCTTGTTTGGCCGGTTAAAGCTGACTTTCAGTTTAATAATTGTTGTTCTTGTACCTAATTCGCATGTACGAACATTTACTCCGTGTAAACTCTAGCCGAATCTTTGGCCAGACCCGGATTCGCTTGTTCTCCAGATCTATATTTGTTGATTAGTATTCATTATCTTTCCTCCAGCCTCTCGAGAACGTCTAGACTCACTGGTTTTACAGGTTACAAATTAATCATATCATTCCAACATCGCATTGCATCTTGTAACAATACACAGCTATTATTAGTATAACTTCTTTTCATCCACCCATCATTTTTTGCGACGGGTCCCCATAATCTTGATTACTTCATTAATCATGTCACAGCTAACGCTAATACTACCTAATATTATTATTGGAAGACTTCTGCTGCGGACGTTAGACTTAAATACATTCACTGATGGTCAGTTTGACTCAGCATGACTCTTCGGTTAATCGGGATACATGTGGGTAGATGATCCAAGTGCTTGCTGATGAGAATATCAGTAGATTTCTGATCGCTTCTGGAATGGTTAGATGGTTAAATGGTAGTGCCAACAGCTCAAGATTATATATTTGCATCGGTATTGCGATATCGTCGTTGTGACGGAGGAAGTCCGCGCAGCACGTCAGACTCTACATTTTCTCAAAATTTTTGAGTGAAACATGAGTGAAACATTAGTGAGTGGAAGCCAGCGGTCGATGGCTGGATCTTGATGCACATGGTATCCTCTTAGATCAGAAGATGTTTCACTTTCACAGAAGACAAGAGAGACTGAATGACTTAATTTCAGCAGAAGCACGGACCAAGGATGGCAACACCATAGGTCGTATCGAGACTCGATCATTAGTGTACCAATACGAGCAGAGACGATCGCTCAGTTCGAAGTTCAATATTACCAAGAGGAAGGAAGACTCGATCACGTCCGAGTATAACACGGCCAATCAATCATAAGACAAGTCCCGCGAAATCGCACTGAAATCACATCAGTAAAGCGGAAAGGAAGGGGGAATAACGTCTAGGTCCGCATACCGGGCGTATCAATCGTTCTTTCAAGATGAATTCTTGGCAGACAAATCCACTGCGGTCTTGGCAGACAAATCCACTGCGGTCTTGAAAGCCGCAAGAAGGGCAGTAAGCTGTATCTTCTCATTACCACCAGTCGACAAACGGTGCCTGAAGACAGTGTGGAATTGCTGTCAGCTAGAGGTTACGAGTCAAGATGAACCAAGTCGTACTCTGTCGAAGCAAGATGATCTAAGAGGTATATTCTGGCGTGCGGCTGAAGCTCAAGTGTATCAATGTAATCATAAGCTCCGGTGAGCAGGTCTTGGAGTGCCACACCGCGCTCTATTTTCATCTTCGAAATCACTAGACGAATGAATATTGTCAGAGTTGAATGATAACCAAGGTCAAAGGAGATATTTACTCTGATATGATGCTGTAAACTCATCGGATAACATAGAGTTAACTATTGTCTCGATATCAGAGGGATGTGGGTTGCCGGTACAGCTGTAAATTTCAGTTTCCCCAATAATGTCATAGGCTGCATGACAAGCCTGAAGGACATTCAGGGCTCGTCGCATGTCGCCCCTCGAGAGCTTGAGTAAAGCAGATTTACCATCTGCAGTTAGAGAAACACTGATAGAAGATGCAAGTCTGAGGCCTACGTATGGAGTAACCCATGTTGAAACTCACTTTTCGGCGTCAACGACAGTATTGACACACTTTTCAACCTCTGGTATTGGCAAGGGTGAGAACCGAAATCTGGTACAACGACTTTGAATTGCAGGAGCAATCTTGTTGACATAGTTGCATATAATACAGAAACGAACGTTTTTCGTGTACTGCTCAATCACTCGGCGAAGGGCAGCCTGAGCAGCCTGTGTCATCATATCTGCCTCATCCAAGATAATGAGTTTGAAGGTTTTGGAGAAGAGTGTCCTTGTTTCGGCAAATTGTTTGATTTGCTCTCGGACGACATCAATTCCACGATCGTCAGATGCGTTCAGCTGGAACTCTGTTAGCGTGATCCTAATTCGGGACGAATATCTCGTTTGCCTCAAGAATTTGTTTCTTGTAATCAACACCATATATTTGTCTTGCAACAGCAAGAATTGTCGATGTTTTACCTGTTCCAGGGGGACCATAGAATAGTAAATGGGGTAGACGATTCTTTTCAATAAATTTTTCAACTAGGTCCAGCAGATCAACTCATTGATAGAACAAAGCGAAGGTCATTGTTATTCTTACTTGTACTCGTAATGTCTTTGTGGGAAACAACATCACACAATGTAGCCGGCCTGTATTTCTCCACCCTATGCTTATTAGTAAAGTCCTCTTGAGAAATGGCGCATTCATACCAGGGAAGGGAGTCGGAATCCGGCGTAGGCAAGTCAACAAGCTTTCCTTTTCCCTTGGAAAATCTTGGTAGTACTTCTACATCTGACATATGAACATCAGTATCAGAATCCATTTGTTTTGGTACGAGAAAAGCTTGAGACACAAACGCGTTGACGCGTGACGAAATGGACGACGCGTATTAAGTCAGCATACATCAAACCTTATATTATTACGTGCACGGGCCATACACAGATGACAAAGCACAAAGATTATAAACGCCTACACTCACTATTCTTCATTCCCGTTCTTGCTTTTGTCGAAGACTCCACCGTTTATTTCGTTGGACAGACGAAGGCATCGGTTAAAGAATGCAGATCTTTGTGAAGACGTGAGTTATTCCGGACCAATTTTTTTCGCTGGAATTCATCGTCTGTGCAGCCTTACGGGCAAAACTATCACTCTTGAGGTTGAATCCTCGGATACCATAGATAATGTCAAGGCCAAAATTCAGGACAAGGAAGGGTAGGCTGGCGCCTTTTCGTTCATTTACATTTACTCTTACATTCGATTAGTATTCCCCCTGACCAACAACGCTTGATCTTTGCCGGCAAGCAACTTGAAGACGGTCGTACTCTGAGCGACTACAACATTCAGAAGGAATCCACCCTTCATCTCGTCCTTCGCCTCCGTGGTGGTGCTAAGAAGCGCAAGAAGAAGACCTACAACGTATGCTGGTTTATTCTTTCTTCGTATGAATCGTGAATCCACTTTTGCTTCTCAGACCCCCAAGAAAATCAAACACAAGCGTAAGAAGGTCAAGATGTCTATCTTGAAGTATTACAAAGTCGACTCCGATGGCAAGATCAAGCGCCTTCGTCGCGAGTGTCCTTCTGCCGAGTGTGGTGCTGGTATCTTCGTATGTCGTCAACACCAATTTAGACAGAATTTTTACCTCCTTTTTGTTTCAGATGGCCTTCCACAAGGACCGGCAATATTGTGGAAAATGTGGCTTGACCTACACCTTCACACCTGGTAGCAAACCTCCTGCTGTCTAAAGATTCAGTTATCTAGGATCCTTCTGTTGTATGTAGTTTTGCGTAATACATCAATTCATGCATTCCATTTTGCCTGATGGGATGGACCCCTCAGAACTTCATAAATGACGAGTTGAATGGCCATAATGTATGCCCTTCCGCTATGGAGGTGTAGCAACACAATACTATACCTGATCCCCAACAGTGAATGACCATTTTTAAGGAAACCTTTGTGGTCCTTATGCCTTGTTGTAGAGGGAAATATTGATAAGTTAGGTTGGCTTCGGCTGTTTGGCATGGCAAATACAATACCGAATGTCTCACTGAAAGGGTGCAAGATACAGATTTTTGAAGACTATGGGCACTCACAGTTGGGATCATTTCTAATGTGAATGTCAGAAATTTATCTCCCGATATATCAAAACTAGTCGGGAAAGACCCAGATGAGATGAGATATCGTGCAGTATCATGATAAGTTTTTAGCGACTGGGACACCAAGATAATTGCAGTGGAATGGAACTGGGTATTGACATACTCAAATAAGACGAGACGATGCAGTTATCTTGGTTTGGCGGTCCTGAGATTTGGAAAACTACCAGTCAGAATTTGAATAAAAGATCTTAGAGCATATTGAGTAGAACTTCCTCCATGGAAGTTGGAAGGTTTTACAGGAATCTGGCAGAGCAAGATTTTTGAGCTTGCTCTAGAAACATTGAAGACTCAATTCTGTGAAGATCACAGAATTTCTGAACACGAAACAGCTCGATAATTTATGAGAAAGCAGGGGAGGGTGCATAGAATGTCGGTTAGCTGCAGGATCACTGGCAGCGGTCTTGTGGAAATAAGTAATGTTGAGATTGAACATCAGACCAAAGCCAGCTCAGTTTGTTCGGTGAAAGAGTAGTTATTAAGACCTTAAAAGCAGAACCGAATGCACGTCAGCGCATCTCTTGAGGGAATCGGGACTGTCACTATGTTTTGTGATAATTTTCCCTGCCGAAAAATGTGCCACATGAATATCAAACTCTGGAGTGGAAGTGGAGCAAGCTCGGAAACTAGGAAAAATTATGTTTCGAGGACACCAAGTTCAGATGATTGGTTTTCAAGGGTGGAAGAGGACTAATGATGAGGCATTGCATCTGCGGACTGGTGTCTGCGTTTGATCCAGACGTCAGTTGGTGAGCATAAAACAAAAAGATATTATTTTATCGTTCAACAAGGGGATGATTTTTCCCATGTATCGTCCAATTCCTGCACAGTCGAGTCAAGGTCCACCAGTTGTTGGTTTTTTCCTGAAAACCTCGCCGGTGTGTAGGGTCGTGGACATTTAACACAAATGCGGCTGAGTTAGGAGGAAGTTAAAAGCAGATATAAGTAGGTGGGACCAAACCTTGATAATGACTTGACATCCTACAATATGAAAGCGAGAAATGCGCTATTTAACTTGATCAAAATTTTTGAAATAGTGCAATTTGGATATTTGATCAGGCCTGTACATAACATGAACATTCGAATGAAGGAGCCAAAGTTGAACACACTTGTAGATCCAGGTAGGATGTCCAAAGGAATCACACTGCCTGCGGAGTTTGCGCATTTTTTAATGACCATCGTCTGACTTGTGGACGGTCTGAATTCTCTCATATCTCTCTCTTTTTCTCCGAGATTCCTCCAGTTCAGCCTGTCTTTGCAACATCTTCTGTCTCCGGCGCTCATCATCACGAAGAACACCCTTGTACATGTTCTAAAAGTTCAGGTCAGTCAATATATTTCAGTGTAAGAAATTCAAACCTCTCGCTCTTGATTTTGTTGATAATGCACGGCCCATATTGTGATTGAAGAGAAAATTACAGCACAAAGTAGAGTCGCCCGCGCACGACTTTCTCGCATCGTTGTTGGATACTACTTCGACCCGGAATTATGCCGTGCACAGACCATGGGTGGGAGTTTATTGCAGATTCAACATGCGCAAATATTTGTTTAAGTGGTAGTTTCTAATCTTTTGCTCCTCTGTTCTGTTCTGTTTCGATGTCAGCTATCCAGGTATGGATTTTTGGACTTCGCCCTATCTTTGGTTCTGATATGTCGCTAGGAATTTGAAACGGTATTCAATGATCTTGTTCAAACTAGAAGGCTCTCACAGTCGAAAATGACGAAACTGACTGAGGTTACGATGAAGCTCATAGAGGTGAAGACCCAAGTTTCAGGTTCATGTCGTACAATTGGCGCTTACAGTATTGGCTATCCCTCCAGCACGACACGCAACTTGTTTCATTGATGTACCGCACTCATAAATCGCTATCAGCATCTTGCAAAATCTCTAGCCTTTACGTTTTTGACGCTCTTTCCAGAGCAGCGAGACAGCAGGTTCTCAAACATAATTTTTCAGAGCGACAGGGATCTGGGAATTGTGCTACGTTTCTCTTGAAGGTGGCAGGTGTCCTTGAAGGGCTATTTCAAGATATGCTTGCTATCGGAACAACTGAAGCGAAGGTTCGTTCATTGGAATCTACTGCAAAGAATTCTACTGGCATATCGCGCAAGTTGACCAGCCCCCCTCTTTCGTTGTTGTCTGTCGTACACTGTGTCCCGGCGGCCTGTGATGTCTTGTTCATCTGTCTTCAATCTAATCATAGAACACGTCCTCCGAACGGCGCCTCCTTATCTATATCGTTTTGAGGTAGTAGCAGTCCTGATTTCTTTTCACAGGAAAAGACCAAAAAGATTTATGACATCTGGGTCAAAGGAGCTACCTTTCCACCGGATATTCTCAGTCGCTTATCGGATATAATTGCTGGGAAGGATAAAGGTGCATATCATGATTATTTGTACGCTAAGTATCTATATAACTATCATCTCCTGTGCTTTTTGAGTCTGGTCAGAAGAGCCATGCTGAATCAGCCTCTGGTTTGTTTAATGTCAGAGCCGAGAGTGAATACGTCAGTGACGGTCGATACGTCCTCGAAAGTGCAAGCTAGCCCTGCTGTTTGGATGCAACCGACAGAGAAGCCTGCTGAGCCAATTGTTGACTCGCAGGCAACATTGTTCGCTCTGCTAACCCAAGCGGCTGGTCAACAGATAGTGTACGTTGCCATTCAGCCGTCCTCGTTGAAATATGGACTCAGCGTCTTGTCTAGGCAAACATCTGCAAATACCGTAGCTTCATCTACTATCTCTGCTGATCCTACGCAGCTCTTATTGCAGTACCTGCAGTCTGCGTCTGTGAATAGTACTGCTGCGAGTCAGCTATCTCCTGCCACGTTACAGCCAGTGTCAGATGCACCTGAATCACAAGTCTCTACAGATCCCCAGGTGTCCGAGCCACCCATTGCTTATCCTGAATCCTTCCGAGGTAGACAGAGCCCGAGACATGGTAATTATCGTAGTTCGCATCGAGACGAGCGTCATCGTGAAAAAGGCCATGATAACCGAGCCAGTGCACGCAGTGATCCAAGGGAAATTCAACGTCGGCGAGGACGATGGAATCGTTGGGATGAACGGGGTTCCAATTCTCATCGTGATACTGATGGCACTCGATGGAGTCCCCGTAGAGGGTCCAGTCGATCACACAGCCCTGAGAATCGATTTTCCCGGAGAAAGTCACCAACATTCAGCCCACCTCGACGTCGATCGCCCTCACCTCGTACCAGATACACAGTCAGTAGTCCAACATCCGGAAGGGATGAGTTTGGTCGGGATTTGCGACCCTGTTCTCCCCCAAAATCACCTACTTCAAACTCCGCCACCAATCACACTCATCCTATTGTCCCGTCGACTCTTCATGATACCAAAGCAGAGTTCTCGTCTACGTCTACGAGTAATGACCCGATGTCTAGATCCTCATCGATAGCTGCGAATACATTTTCGAAGAGTCTTAATGCATCTGACCGGTCTGTCGAATCAAAAACAATGCCGCGTCCTAGGCCGGATAACGATGACATTGATATAACAACTTTTGACCCTACCTCACCAGCTTCCTGGGAAGCTCTAGGTAAAATGTGGGAGGGAATGAATGGATATACCCCCTCGACGGAAGAATTGATGCAATTCATGATGATGAGTACAATTAACAGTGCTACTCAGTCAAAAGACTGGCAACTGCAAAATACTGTGGGGGAAACCCGTGGAAACGGTTGTGGGGAAGTCCAGACAGACAGAGAGGGATATGAAGGATTTTACGGCAACAGCCGAAATAAGGATCATGGATGGACCAACGGCGGGCAATCAACATTAACCGATGTTGTGGAGTTAGGTGGAGACAAGTTGGCTACTCGGGCTGCCATGGATGATGCTGAGGCTAAACAGTCACGACCCATTGACTCTGAAGGTCGCTCGGGTGGAAAGATGCAAAAAGTTGGTGACAGATGGATTTTTGTTCGTAGTGACGAATCTGTCTAGCAATAGCTTAGGTTGTTCTATTCTCGGTTTTATACATGGTTTATGGCGTTTTCATCGTCTACAACGATTAATCCATATGCTCTGTCCGATTGTGATTTAGTCTCGTAAAGGCGCCTTGGTTCTGTTTTACCGAATCTGTTGAACGAGTTACTGCAAAAGGGGTTTGGCCAAAACAGGAGGTAACAAATGAAGGTAGAAGCAATGCCAATCAAGCTGCCTATAATAACATCTTCTTTGTGATGTCTCTGTCCATGGAAAGTGAGTTGGGACTGTTCATTCTGCAGGACCGAAACAAGACACACATAATCCTCTACCCGGGTGACAGCAACATGAGTAGCCCAAAAGACTGGAGTAAGGATAAGAAGGAAAGTCGCCATACGACTTGATAGCCATCTCACTGGAGGCATCACGGTAGGACAGAGAGCCGCAGTTTGACCAGCAATCCAGAGACTCAGGAAGATCATGCCTGCAAATGCAGCGGATGAATGGCCAGAAGGGAATGATTTTCTACCCTCGAGTATTACAGCTGCTTTTCTATAGGTTCCAGTACTTACTAATGAAGCACAACGGGCCAAAGTACTCGAAACTCACCCAGTACAAAGTCCAGCTGCTTTATCCCACTTGCAGCGCGCAAGGAAGTCGGGGCGTAACCTACCTAGAAAGAAATCTAGGTAAGGGATGGGTTTTCAAAAAAAGTGACTTGCCGATCTTGTGTTTCAGATATTCGGTTACCAGTCGTGCCAGCCCCCTTCGACATGATTTCTTGGTTTCAAACTTGAACCTGGGAGATAAGTAGATTTAATGCTCACCGACCAGCAAATAATGCTAATGTGCCGTGATGGATCTCCAAAATCGACCGCTTCAGGCAACCAACGACGATCAAAAGAAGGAGCGGAGCAAATAGTGCAATACTGAAGTTCAGAAAAGAGCCAATTCTAGTGAGTGATGAGATGAGACGTAGATAAACTTTGGACGAGTTGACTTACTGACTTGACCGATGAGGGCGGGAGATCGTTACATCTTTAGGAGAGAAATCTCTTTCAAAGACAGTCCAAAATGAGACGATATACGAGAAGAACCAGAGTAGGCCAACGCAAGCCCTACAGTAACAGTTTTTGAGTTCGAGTTCGACCCGTTGAAAGCTAGAAGTATACCAGTCCAGAATATAACGCCGATGAAACCATTCCAAGGAGTCTTGGCCAAAATAACGCTTTGCATGTCTGAATATCATGGTGATCTGGGAAAAGAAAACATTTCACTGATTCCCTTTACTTATTTTTAGAGATTCTGAATAATCTGACGCGAGTCGCGTACGCGCACGTGTGACTCAGTCGAACTATTTGTCGTTCCATCACTATCTGCTTTTCCTTCCTCAACTATGGGAAAGGCGAATCTGAAAACGAAGGGACAAGCATCTATCACCTCTTTCTTTGGCAGTGGCTCCAAAAAATCAAGACAGGATAGCGATGTCGAGGAGATCCGCGCCACCAGTAATAGGCAAGTTCACGAAGACGATGATTCCAGTGATACAGATGGAAGGATAGACGATGAGATCCCCGTCAAGACCGCAAAGAAGGGAAGCAAGTTCGCTGCTTTTGATCTTGATTCATCCGACCTTCCGCCTATCCATGAAATTCCTGCCATTTTTTCGGACCTCGTTAGCCATATTCCCAAAATCAGGTCCGTCGTCGAGCACATTCGGGGTAGGAAGTTGAGGGTTGCAACTATGTGCTCCGGCACAGAATCTCCCCTTTTGGCGCTCGAACTCATTCAAAAGTCAATTCTGGAGCAACATGGGTTTACGCTGGAAGTAGAGCATGTGTTTTCGTGCGAGATTGAACCATTCAAACAAGCTTATATCGAGAGAAATTTTCAACCTCCTTTGCTCTTCCGTGATGTCTGTGAGCTTGGAAATGAGGAAGCGTAAGTGATTTGTAGCAATTTTGTTTAATCTTCCTGAAAGCAATGAAACAGGCATACTGCCTACGGAGCACTGGCGGCTGTACCAGGAGATGTTGACATGCTCATCGCTGGTACTTCATGCGTAGATTACTCCAATCTTAATACTCAGAAACAGGACATCGATGCAAACGGAGAGTCGGGTCGGACATTCAGAGGAATGATGGATTGGGTCACAAATCACCGACCTCCGTTAGTTATCCTGGAAAATGTCTGTTCAGCACCCTGGGACCGTGTTAAGTCCTACTTTGAAAAAAATGGTTACAGCGCAGCCTTTACTCGAGTTGACACCAAGTTTTATTACATCCCCCATACCAGAACCAGAGTTTACCTCGTTGCTGTGGATAAGTGTAATTCGAACATTCCTGAAGATTGGAAGGAACTGGTTTCCAACAAACTCAAACGGCCAGCCTCGTCAACGCTTGATGCCTTTCTACTATCTTCTGATGATCCTCGAATCCATCAAGCTCGTCAGAAGCTTGTTCAAGAGAGTTATGGAGCTTTGGATCGTAAGACAGGTCGCACAGACTGGGGTCGTTGCGAATCCCGCCATCAACGTGCAAGGCTAGAGGAGGCACTGGGCAACAAACGACCGTTGACAAGTTGGGACGAAGGTACGCTTTCTCTCTCGCCAGTGTCGTGTTACTCACTCCGTTATTGTTAATTCCAGGTGGATTTTGTAAGCTTCCTGACTTTGCCTGGAATGACTGGGGTGTCGGTCAAGTTGAGCGCGTGTGGGATTTGATGGATATAAGCTTGCTTCGTTCAGCAATCAAAGGGACTGATCCGAATTACAAGACGTAAGACGTCGTTTCTTCTTGTTCTTTTCACAGGCATTGTTGATCCATTCTTTTAGTCAGGTGTGGAACCTATCTCAGAATGTGGATCGTACTATCACCTCAGGAAGGCCTGGGATCTGTTCGTGTCTGACGCCATCCATGATACCGTACGTCACCAACCGAGGTGGTCCGATGGTTGGATTAGAAGCTTTATCTATGCAAGGCTTACCAATTGACAAGCTCTTGCTGACACGCGAAACTGAAGATCAAATTGCCGATCTGGCTGGCAATGCTATGTCAACAACTGTAGTTGGGGCTTGCATCTTGTCAGCGTTAGTCGTCGGCAAGAATTTACTCAAGGCAGGCGATGACAAAGAGACATACGAACATAAGAACTCGCAAACTTATGCCATGCAGACTGATCCCGAAAATGTTGTTGCTAACCGTCAAAATAATATTGTAGGTGCTGAAAAACTTGAGCACAAACTACTGGATCTCTCGGGCGGTATTGAATATTCCTTGAGTTCGATTCTCAAAAATGCGGAGAAGAGTTCCCGCTTATGCATTTGCGAAGGTCGCACAGATATCACAAAGCGAGAATTATACCGTTGCGTAGATTGCTCAACCACGTTTTGTAAGAGATGTGGAGGTCGACCGGAGCATAATCCTCACCTTATCAATACATCCGAAAATTCTCGTCTGCGCCCTTCTGATTTCGCCAAGACGCTCAAGGCCATTTTACCTATGTGCCTCTCGTTAAGTAGTGTCACTGCCGGCCTCCTTGAGGAGATCAAGAGCCGAGAAAAGGTCACCATTCCAAGTACTCGATGGACAAATTGGTGCGAAGCTATTCTTCGAAGCTGTTCTGCTGAACTACGCTTTGTCGAATGCAGGCGGCAGGAAATTTGGACTGTAATTTACCACAGCCCTTATGCGAAGCTCGAGCTCGAGCTCCATCCTCAGCAACCTGAGTGGCGCCTTTTTGCCTTTCCCGAGGACAAAGAACCGGTGAACGCTGATATTCGCCAAGTCCTCGCCTCTCCTGTTGGCAGGTTGACTTGCAAGAATAACCTGTTTGATGGCGATTGGTACTTTGCGTTGCCTTATTCAACGTCATTATCGATTAAGATTGAAGGCCAAGGGGAATTGGTTCCGTCTTGGGAAGCACGTCTTGGCTTGACACATAAGGATCTCCGCGACAAGACCGTCTATTCAAATTTGAAAATCACCGTGCCTGACGAAAAGCAAGTCTTATTCGAACGTAATATCACTGGAACCTACACCTTACTCGACAAATGTGGGACCGCAAATGGCGCACTGCATAAGAAAAGTGAAATCGATGGGGACTTACCGCCTCTTTATATGCTTTTCGATCCTCACCGTACGAACGACTCCGAAGACGCCTTTGTATTTTCGATCAGCACTCGCCGTCTGGAATATAAGGAATCTCGACCGATAATCTGTAAACTTGACAACAAATGGCGACAAAGCTCAGTGGAGGGTGGACAGACAGTGACATGCTATCTACCGTGGAAATGGGTGCATTCAAGTGTTGTTCGGCTCAAGGTATTGACCCTTTGCTTCGTCGTCAAGGATATAATCTAATGACTAGGAATAGGCAGCGACTGGGCAGAGTGCTGAGTTTGGAACCCCAGAAGTTCTTCAAGTTCCCGCTGGTGTTGATTCATGTCAGGATGCACGTGCACTCCTCTCGTGTAAAGTCAACCTGCGAAATCAGGCTGGGTCTGAGTGGCCCAGAGGTGTCTGGGGAGAGGTAGACAAGGTTCACGAACGAGGGACTTTCCAAGCTCTCGCTTGGGTACTTGAGCGCATACGCCATGTTGATGATGGTCTGCGTGCATGGCAGCAGGTGGACATTACTGATGATCATCTCGACTGTCGACACTGCGCTCCAACTGCACCAACAATCCGCTGGCTATATGTTGGCAACAAAATCACACCGGTAGAAGACCCAATTCAAGCTGGAGAGTACGAGCGACGACTCAAGACCCGACCAAGTCCGTTTGTGACTCAGCTCAAACTCGAAGATGATGGCGTAGGCATGATACGGGTCGGAATCAACATCCCCACTCTTCTTCACCGGGCTCTCTCCCGTCTTCCAACACTTGGTCGTCCGGAAAGACCTCTCCTCTGTTGGCGACTCGACACTAACTATACGCCGACTGTCAATGCCAACCTTCCTAAATTCACCATCCTGAGCAATAAAACAGACAAAGAGCATGCTCAACCGCCCAATTTTAAGACTCCTCTTCGAAAGGAACAGCTTCGGTCGTTGGAATGGATGTTAGCGCAAGAGGCGGTTGGTGTCACTCCATTCATTGAGGAGGAGATATCAGAATCCCTTCTGACATCCCTTGGCTGGCGTGCAGAGGGTCGTGCTCAAAGGCGAGTTCAAGTCAAGGGAGGTGTGCTCGCTGACCAAGTTGGATATGGAAAGACGGCCATTACGTTGGGCCTCATCGATTGCACCCACAACAAAATCAAAGAGGAGTTTGCGACGAAGATTCGTGCACCTGGCAAGATCGCCGTCAAAGGCACCCTTGTTATCGTCCCGCCCCATTTGACACGTCAGTGGAACTCCGAAGTGCAGAAGTTTACTGGGAAGAATCGCTTCAAGGTTGTTGTCATCACGACCGTCTCAAATCTGAATGGAGTGACCATCGAAGAAATTCAAGAGGCTGACCTTATCATAATCGCCTCAAACATCTTCAAGAGTAATGTATACCTGGAAAATCTTGAGTTGCTGGCTGCTGCGGGAGAGCTTCCCACGAAAGAGGGTCGCCATTTCAACGCCCAGCTGGATAAATCACTCGAGAACTTAGGAACGCAAGTTGATCTCCTCCAAGATGAGGGCTCAGAAGCTGTCCTTGCGGCTATGAAAGCAGGCCATGAGAAAGGTAGGTTGATGCATCCTCGTAGCAAACTTTATTCTTATCTCGATTGTTCAAGCCCAGGCCGAAGTACGTGCAACCGCAAATGTTCAGACCAAACGTTTGAAAGGGAAAATGTATCGGGAGGCTGCTGAGAAACTGAAAGGACAAGTCGCAAAGAAAGCTGAACCCAAAAGGGATGAAAATGAGTCGCACATTCCCGGCTCTACTCAGGCTCCTAAATCACCACGTCAAACAATGGAGGTCGTCATTGAAGTCAATCCTGAACACCCTGCCTATCAGAGAGTCAAGTACGGAAAGGAGGACTTGATTGACAGCTCAATCTCTAGGCGGAGACGACAGACTCGAACGAAGGCCATAGTGATTTCTGACGATGAAAAGCTGCAATCTGATAGCGATTATGAAGAGAATGATGATTCCTCACCGCCGCCCGAACCCAAAGCAAAGAAGGCTTCTGTTGGAAAGGGGGTAAAGAGGAAACGCATCGTTGTTTCAGATGAGGAATTTTCCGCAGCAGAAACAGACTCGGATGACCCTCCACCTCCAACTTCAGACGATGATGAAGGTTCTATCGTTTCTTCCAGAGACACAGTAAGCAAAGGATCAAAATCAAAGGGTAAAGTCACTGCTCGTTCTAGGACTACTAGTGGGGATGAGGCTGCAATGAGTGTAGATGAGGCGTCGAGCAAACAAAAGAAAGGAAAAACCGACACAGCAAAGGCAAACGATCGTCCGAACAAGCGTCAGAAACGTACAGACAGCGATCCCTGGAAGCTAGGTTCGAAGGCAGTCAAGAGAGACTGGACTCAGATGCAGGCGCCTCCCATGGAGATATTCCATTTTGCAAGAAAAGTCATTGACGAGTATACATACTTGGATGGAAAGATTCATTCCTTGATCACGAGGTTGAGTGCAGATCGAAAATGGGTGCTTTCAGGCACACCTCCAATTCATGACTTCGCTGCGCTCAAAACAATTGCAGCATTCCTAAATTTACATCTAGGTGTTGATGATGATGGAGAAGGTCAATCACAAGAAGTGAAGAAGAGACGGCGAGAGCAAACATGTATGTACCAAGCTCTTAATGCATTCCCAAAAGCTGGGCTCTAAATCCTCTCTGCAGCCGTAGAGAAATTTCACTCCTTCCGTGAAGTACACACTTTGGAGTGGCATGCTCATCGCCATGAAGTTGGTCAGGCATTCCTAGACCAATTCGTTCGGCAGGTTTGTTGACAACATCTTACGATTATACAACTCCTCATCCGCCTTCAGAATATCGCTGAGATTGATGAGATTCCATGGACGGAGAAGATTGAGCGTGTGACGTTACCCTCTGCAGAACGTGCGATCTATCTGGAACTCGATCATCACTTGCGTGCCCTCGACATGACAATCAAGCGAGGCAAGAAAACGGAGAGTGACAGGGAGAGACGCCTTGCTCAGTCTCTTGGAGAATCGAAGTAAGTCCAGGCTTGATCATTCGATAGCAACCACTAAAGTCTCGTTAGATCTGCCGAGGAAGCTCTCCTTAAACGTTGTTCGCACTTTGATTTAGAGACGTCAAATGACAACGCGATGAAAGCATGTGATGTGATTGTCAAAGAGCGTCAGAAACAACTTGATGACTGCAAGACAGAATTACGGAAGGCTATTGCGGAAGGGGTGAAACGAGAAGATAAGCTCGGTGACGTTGGGCAAGAGTCAATGTTCACTGAGTATATCCGAATTTGTCGAACGGAAGGTGTTGACGATCAAGAGGCCACAGAGGTGACAAGGCAAATCTTGGACGAAGTTGGAGCTCGTAGCGCGAAACCCAAGGGCAAAAATCAGGATGCACAACTATCGGAAAAAGTCAAAGCTGCTGTCTGGGAACACCGTGAGCGTACTCATGACATCCGGAGACTCACAAAAGAGATGGTAGGACGTATCCGCTCTTTACGATACTTTACTGTTGTCCGCGATCTGCAAAAGCACGCTAGCAAACGACCTTCGATTTCTTGCCCTAGCTGTGGCCGAGATAATATCCCTGTTGAGGATGCTGCCGTTCTCTCGTCGTGTGGTCATACGGGCTGCCGGACTTGTGTCCGTGCATCAGCGGAGCGGGAAGAATGTGTGTATGCATCTTCTGGTGCATGCAAATCTGCAGCTCGAGTACTCAATGTTGTACATGCTGATACGCTGGGTGAGGACGACGTTGAACGCAATGGTCGAGGAAAACATTTCGGTATGAAACTCGAAAAAGTAATCGAACTTATCAAGTAAGTCTTTCGGCCCACGTTCCTGGCGACAAGATAATTGACCATTCTTGAAAGGAAAACACCCAAAGAAGATCGTATTCTTGTCTTTGTCCAGTTTCCGGATCTCATGAAAAAGATTGCCGAGGCTCTCAACTACCATAAGGTCCCCTTCTTAGAGATCAGAGGTACTGCGCATCAAAAGAGCAAAAATCTTGAAGAGTTCCAAAATAACAGCAAGGAGCGGGTGCTTCTCTTAAATGTCATGGACGAGAGCGCAAGCGGTGCTAATCTGACGTCAGCCAATCATGCGATCTTCCTCTCTCCTTTACTTGCGCCATCGCAAGAGATCTACACCGCTTGCGAGACCCAAGCTGTCGGGCGTCTCGTCCGATATGGACAGACAAAGCATGTTTTTGTCTGGAGATTCTTAACACTAAACACAATTGACGAGGAGATTTACGAAGAGAGAAATAAGGCAATGCAAACTTGATGGAGTAATTTGATACCCTCTGCTTTCTATCACAATGCTATCGTATAATGTATCCTTCGATATCATGCTGGCTTTTGAATAAATTTCCATGTTGGTAAAGTATCAGATTAGTAATAAACATATACCGTAATGTGCTGTAGACAAAGTTGGTGAGAGATCCTACTTGCTGGACATGACATAGCTGCTCGTATCTAAAATTTTCTTCCCGCATATTGAACACAGACCTTTCCTATAGGCACAACCTGTAGGAGACTTTCAGAGCGCAGGACGAACACAGAAAGAAACAATTCACAAACCATGACAGTACTTTGCACTATTCTGTGTCGTCGGCTGCTTGCAGTCCTTACACTTGGACTGATAAGGCTTTTCCAGAGTCAGATGAGCTTCAATATCAGGGCCGTGAAGCCCACCTGAAAACGATTCTTGGAACTGCCAGGGCGACCAAGCAACTTATTCTCCCCAACCTTACGGGAGCCGTCCTTGATGCTGGAGGAACTGGAGGTGAACGGATCGGGAGCGGCTAGCTTTGAGAGCTTCTATGGATACGAGATTTGCAGTCGAAGACAAAAGAGACAAAGGGACGGACATACCTTTTCGCACTTCTTACAGACCATAATCACAGTTGCTCATAAACATAGACGTGCGCGTCGTGGCAATCACCAGAGCAAGATGACCGCTGACTAAGCGAGATCCAGTGAGTGCCATCGCAACAGCACTTTCTACTTATTATCCACTTATTATCTTCCTCAAGCATCACAAATCTTACCTCTACGCGGGGTCGCTCCTGCCCCACATATTGAGTACGCATTTAGTAAAAGTCAACTACAACCTTATTGTTGATCCTGCACCACGCCAGCTGTTTTCTTTCAGATGTGGATGACTGAACTGTCTAGCTCGATCTCAAACTCAACAGCGTTGACATGACACCCCATACAAGAAGAATCGGTTGAGGTATTCTTACAAAAGATGCATGGAAACTTCCTGTCAACCGACCACGCGACACGAAGCAAACTCTTTTCACCAATTGCACTGAACATAATACGAGTTTTGTTCAGCGATGTACGCAGAACCATGACGCATTAGACGCTCAACAGTCATCGTCTTTCTTGATTTCTTTTTATCTCGACGAGGACAGAGTTAGAGTATAAATGCGATCCGGGATGAGCAAGATAGAGGACAAGAAATCATGTCGCCTCACCGTCTCACTACTATTCGCCGCTACAAAATTTCCAACGATGTTCTCATCCTTATCCTCGAAAATATGGATCCAGATACCCTCTATCTTACCTCTAAGGTGAAACTGAGCAACTAAGGGCAACTCTGAACCTGACATTACTATCACACCCTGCCAGGTCTTTCGCAGGGTCTATCTGTTGACCATGGAGTTCTTGCCTCTCCGTTATAACTATGAGCTGGCGCTCACTGGCATGAAGTCTGGTGCAACCTCTAGTCGTGGCCTCCCTTTCCCAGCTCGCTTCAACCTTCTATTATCCTATCGCACGGACTGGCCAAAAATCACTTGGGGTCATGAACAGAAGGCCCAGCTGTCTCTTCTGAGAAATTTTGACATAACTGATGGGTTTGTTCACTTCGTGGCTGCTCATGGAGTAGAACTCATGGAATTGCCATCTTGCCGCTTGGAGAAACCTCCGTCTCAGACTCGTCATGTCAGAATTCCCACTGCGCCTCGTGTAGAGTGTGTCACTCTGGATTCTGCTCAAACATTAATAGTGACAGGCCATGTTCTTACGTGCGTGCTTGAGGAAAGAGTCTGCACAGGACCTTGCTCACATGATTTTTCAGTTCACCGAACCAGATCGACGTACTTCTAAAGATCCGCGATATGTGGACTTTCAATAAGCATAAGAATTCTGTGTCTGATCATTATAGTTTTGCTGCTTCTCCTAACTCCGGAGCTATTTTGTCGAGCATCAGAGTCACGATTTGTGGAGATAACCTCTTGACCCGTCTTGAGTTTGAAGGCATCAATTTTAGGTCTGAGCAATTGCTCATCAACTGGAAAACCCTTCACGCTGCAGTACGCCACAACATTTCGTTACATTGTTACATTCAAACTCACCAGCTGGCTGGTTCTTGCAGCGACTCGCGAAACAAGACATACTGTTCCTAGACCAAGACCATATTCTAGTCGTCGAGAAATCGAACGGCACGCCATGTCTCATCGTTTATAACATTAAGAATGTTCAACAACCCGTCCCAAGGTGTCGATTTGAGCTTCCTGCTATATGGAAAAACTCCATTCTCAATTTCCACGAGAATGATGCTCCAAGAACGCATCCCCCCAGGTCTTCTGCTGCCCTCTTCTACTCTGACCCTGCCCGCAGGCTCCTCATGCTCTCTGCTCGTCCGTCGCCGAACGCAAAAGTCGTAAATTGGATGATCTTCTTAGAGCGTTTGTTCATCTCGTCTCAGCTTCGTGGAGTCAATGTGGAATGGAACGATTGGTGCCAATTTGTCCTTGTACGAAATACCTCCGGTACCCATATACTTGGAAGGCCCTCCGTTGTAGGTGCCCGAATCCTGTACCTGGATCAAGATTTGAATGGGACAGAAACGAGGATAAACGCTATTAATTTTGCTCCTCATTCCGACTCCGCCCAGACTTCCCGGGCTATGTGGGATTTTGTTGGGAACCGTAGCTTATTGGTACCAACTGAAACGAAAAGGGATATTTCTTCTGTCAACGAGCGTGACGGTTCCAAGTTATTGGATCTCCGTGCTACTGAGGATAACATTGTTTTACTTTATGTGCGTGTACAGGTCTGTTGAGTCACTTTTTGTACCAGCTGATTATTATAATTCAGGAAAATACCAATGGTCAAATGCCCATCAAGATCCTGACCTTTGGAGCTCCAAGTGGCTCCCTGCACCTGCATTAAGTGCGTGGACTAGCGACGGACATTTGGATCCTCTCTTTTTTTCCGCCGTCTCACTACTGTTATTTGTCGTTAGTCCGAACTCTGTACTTCCGTCGTGGTTATTCTGTACTCTTCGTCTCTTTATCGTAGATAAAAGCTGCCATAGGTAGGGCGATCGGATGAATTTACGTATACGAGCCTCTACTATCGTTATTCGAGTGATCAAATGTTACAGCATCCAGCTCTCTTCCCAACAAATTTCGATCCAGATAACCCACCTTCTGCGATCATTTTCGTTCTCATGTTCCGCTCTGGTGACATCCCATACTCTTGTCTGTACTGCAGAGATACACTCTCCATTTTCGACTCTCCTTTCCACAGCCTCTATGATGCGGAAACCTGCCCTTACAACAAGGCGTAAGAACGAATCGATGGTATAGCGACCTGTGTGCAATCCAGCTACGAGGTGTACTCTAGAGTTTGAGTCCTTTTTCAAAGTCCGTTGAAGGGCGTTGACGAAATTTGAGTGGTATTCTGAATTCCACAAAGTGTCTGCAGCGATGATCACGTCGAACCCTGTATCTTCTACATCAATATTATCCACAGAAAAAAGCGGGCTGGGATCAGATCCCCAATCATACGGCATAGCGTGGCAGTTGGCGTTTACGTCATTATTTCTGATGTTTTGTGCTAGGGTATGCATGATGTGTGGATCTGGATAGTCAGATGCCACCACCGACACTGTATCAGGGAAGATTTTGGCTATGAGAATACTTGGAAGTCCTGCAGAAGCACCGAGCTCCAGTACTTTCAATTGTCTGCGTGCATCAACTCCAGAACCACCACCGCCTGTCCCTATTCGTCGTAGGTGTTGATCTATCCGTAGGAAATCCATTCCATTGGCCAACTGTACTGATGCGATCCAGATAGACGAAGCATGAAGAGACCAATTGGCTGTATCTGTATCAGGAGTTTCGAGGTTTATCTCGATCGGACCGGACAGTGAAGATGCAGACTGCGAGTAAGTGTATGATGCACCGGCTGATGCATAGGTGACAGGCAAGAAATTGTACAGAGTCTGAAGGGAGTCAGAGAGGACGTCTTCTGGTCCATAGAGTTCATAAGTTTTCACGACTCCTTTAGTAGGAGAAGAAGTGACTGATCGTGACGTCGACGAGAGATCCGCGATTGAAGTGCCTTGGCTTGGTTGAAATTGGGTGGCTACTTCCATAAGGAGGATTCGAGGTTATAGCTGCGTGGAGGCATAATCGAAAGGGTTTAACAGGAGATAATTGTCCTACCTGATTGGATGGAATGGGAGTGAGCTGTTTCCGAATTCAGTCCTGGAGCTAAAAATGGTAATTTTAGTAGCGATTTACCTCATGGTCAGCTTAAACAAACCTGTTATGACGCGCCTCTGTGGGTTGCCTTCTCTAAAAGGAGACTTGAAGATGGGGAGAGGAGGTGGCTGAATAGCTGTAATTACAGCTGCACTGGTAAGTGGCTAACTGGGCTGCGATTATGCACCGGTTTTTAAATTGATGGTTTTTTTCTTCAGAAAAGGACTGAAGGTATCATAGATCCATGTACAAAATTTCTTCTGAGTGTGGAGATATAGAATAATCATCATATACGACACCTAATAGGTTTTACTGTTGGCGTCTAACCAACATTTAAGTCATGGTCGAAATACATGCAAACGCCCGTCCCAACCACAGCTTGCAAGAATACCCTCTTCGTAGAGTGACCAGCCGCATCCAGCAACAAACTCCGTATGTGGGTCATGAATGTAGAGCAATCGGCCTGGGGGAGGTGCCGTTGACCATCTGAAAAGAGAAATATGAGCATAGTCAAAGAAAGAGCGACATGAGGCGTACACCCGACACGTCATATCATAACTCGCAGTAGAAAGCACGTCGGCCCGATGCGGACTCCATTGAACTTTTCTTACCGCATATTCATGCCCCAATAGATGAGCTTCACACTGCCCACCGGCTTGCCCTACTTCCCCAATCTTAATCATTCTAAAATCCCAAACCTTCGCCGCTTTATCTACACTGGCACTTGCAAGCACGAATGGCCTATACTTATTCCAATCTATGGAGAGAACTTCTGTTGTAGAAGCTGGTATTGTGAGAACCGCCGCTGTGAGAGGCGCAACAAAATTTGTATTCACACCACCAGGGGGAGGGACGTAGGTTTGAGACCGAAGGTCAAAGATTTTGACTGTACCATCTGCTGAACATGAGGCCAAGAGGTCAGGTTGGTGTGGAGAGAACAGAGCCTGATAAACGCAGGAATGGTGTGCTTGCATAGTGAGGACCGAGTGAGGACAATCTGGCATCCACTAGCAGGATCGAAGTCATTTGTTTGGGCTTGGCAGACTTGACTGGAAAAGACATACAAGCTTGATCATACCATCCCAAGACGACGAGGCAAATGTATCTTTCTTAATATTCGACCAATCGACAGAGAACACCTCCCTTGTATGTTCTTGCCAGACGCGAATGGGAAGATCCTGGAGGAAATCTTGTCGATACAGCTTTGAGTCGACTTCAGGGATAAGAGATGACCTTTAGCATCACATCCCACATTCGGATTGATCCATCTCCAGATGCAGTCACTAGCTGATTTTCATGTATTTCAGACCAGGCAACGTCGAACAAACCGTCCTGCGATTCATAGCTGCAACCTTCGAGGTTTAAAGTCCATTTATTGGAAAAATCAGGCGTACTATTTGTCCAGTGTTATATTTTGTGATCCGCTGGAACCTGGATGCGCGGAAGCTAGATGTACGGAAGCTAGGTGTAATCGACCATTGCCAACCAAACCAAAATTTGCCGAGGACGCAAGTGCCAAGCGCGTTGTATGAAAGGGTGACCATGCAAGAGAGTAATGTGCAAATCCCGGTGTATGCAGCAGGGCTCGAGGCAGAGACATGGTGGTAGCAGTGCTACGATCGACATCACGTCTTCAGTCTTCACTGTCACATGCGAATTAGAGTCCCCGATATTCCTCACACAATCCTGTCCGCTTCTTTCCCTCTTCCACAGATCTCCTCAGCCGAGGCCATTGACCGTATTGCAGCGTTTCTCGGGTTGGGAAACGTGGCTGTACTCACTGGTGCTGGCGTCAGTGTTGACTCTGGTATAAGGGCTTATAGAGGACGTGATGGCAGATACATGAATCCAAATTACAAGTGCCTCTGTCTGTTTTAACTCGGTCTGATACAGTACTCACAAAGTGTCATGTAGGCCTATTTTGTACCACGAGCTGATTGATAAAACAGACAAAGGCCATTCTTTTAGGCGAGCGTCCACTGCAAAGAGCTTTTGATGCCTTGACTAATCTAGTGTGAAGGCAGCGATATTGGTACTTCTCCTGTTTTTACCTTCACACAGGGAGCTAAGTGTATCATAGGTTGCGGTCGTATCTCGGATATCCTCCGGTCAGAGATGCTTTGCCCAACACGACCCATTACGCACTCGCAGCTCTTCAACATGCGGGTATAATCCCCCGGCTCATCACTCAGGTCAGTTATTTCTTCGTCGAGTTCGAATTCCGATATGATACATACGGTCTGAGACAGAATGTAGACGGTCTGCATCATAAGGCACTAGTAGCCAAGGCTCATGCCTATTGGCCCCCAGCTAGATTGGAATCATCAATTTTAGAACTCCACGGGACTCTGCATGTCGGTTGTACCGGCTCGGTGATGATAGAACGCGGATACTCACTCTGAATGCTAGAAAGTCCATTGTAATTGGGGTCATGCAATTGATCGCAATACGTTCCAGTCCTGGCTCTCAGAGGCCAATCCTAAGTGGCTGGAATATGCACAAAAGTTAGAATGTACAGGTACTCAACCTAAAAGGAATCCAGATGGAGACGTATGTTAATGAGATGCTATTCATTAACATCCATGTTTACATACCATTGCATGACAGGTTGCCATTGAACATCTCGGAATATCCTATTCCGATTTCCGAATACCGGAATGTCCTGATTGCCTAGTTGAGAATCGCCATAATACAGTTGTGAGTCGCTAGCGACAAGGCATCAACACTCGCTCTTGAGCTAAGTGTTGTAAAAAGCATAAACCTCAGGTGATATTCTTTGGGGAATCGTTGCCACAACCAATCAAAGATGAATCGTGAGGATGCTGCCTTCTTGGATTTCAGTCACAACTTCATTTCATCTGTGCAGGTACCGAAGCATCGATGCGTGTGACCGTCTACTTGTTGTAG
>Ga0153967_100240_pt1 | contig 30461 bp, 31 predicted proteins | sample TSFL051MetaG_FD_104688 | JGI IMG/M metagenome (GOLD analysis project Ga0153967, IMG submission 104688) | Attine ant fungus gardens microbial communities from Florida, USA - TSFL051 MetaG | ecosystem: Host-associated > Fungi > Mycelium > Unclassified | place: USA: Florida, Paynes | collected...
AGAAGGAGAAGGACGTCGATTTGATGAGTTGAGAAAGGAAATCAGCGCTGGAGCGGATTAAGTATGAACTCAATGGCCGGTATGATTCGTTCTAGAAATTGGATAGCATTACTATGTACACTCCCCCTTTGCAATACCCAATGGTTGTACGCATGCTGAGAGTCCGATTATGACATCTTTTATGCCACTTGCAACTCTATGGGTACATTTTCTTGGAATAACACACATACTAAGAATAGAAAGTAGGATAGTCTTGGAGCAAGTCAAGAATAGATGGAAGATGAGGATAAGATGTACTCCACGTGCTGCAACCAGTCAGCATGGAGAGATACAGTGATTGGAGAGGCTGAATCTAATAAGGCCACCGTTTGTTGTTGGGTGACAGAAATGTAGATGTGGGTTATCATGAAGCAGGGTATGATGAAGTTGACAACGTGATCTGGGAAATCGAATTCTGGATTATGAGGAGGGCAGCTATACATGGTCAGAACTAGTCGTTACTCAGACAGTGACTAGACTTACTCTCTCGACTTGATTCATATTCAAACAGATACTGTGCGCAAACTGTTCCGCGGTTGGAGCTCAGTTTCCCGAGAATAAGCCTGTCCCCGCATCTCGTTGTATCGGGTAAGAATTCTTTCCAGGCGCTTCACCGTCACATACAAATGACGAAACAGCGTTCCATGGAGCTCTTCTTCTGTCGGCCATCCATGGCTAACGTCATTCTGAAGCTTTTTGTATCCAGCAACGATGACCTCTAGCAATGCCTGCAGGACAGCCTCGTCTTGCTCGGGATCAGAGAAAACTGCAGCAGTGGCGTGTATGAACTTGACGAGATTCTCATCGGCAGGGAATCCACGGGTCAGCGAGGAGATGGAGAGGCAGAAGCACTGAAGAAGACGGTGGTGATCTGCAGGTCCAATTTTGTGGTACTCTTCACTGGTCAACACGTCGACCAGGGCTTTCCCGCTGGCGGACTGAGACTGAGAGTAGTGGGGATCTATGATAGACTTTAATCTCATGTTGACTAGTAAAATAAGATATTCAAAGATGTAGTCAACAACTGACGGAGAGGTACTCACGCAGAGTGCCGGTGACAGATAGAGAGAGAAGTCCGAGGCGGATGAGCTTTGTCTGACTGTGTGGGGAAGGCATGGAGACGTGGAAAGAGAGATAGAGGGATGTAGCGAAAGAAGGATTATATACAAGCTTAAAAATGGGACGAAGTAGATGACGTTGGACATGGAATTTTGCCAGAGCCACCATCACGCGTACGAATGTTGTCGATCACTGACATCTGTCATGCAGCCTTGGCAGCTGGTATGATGTTGCATCATCGTTGACAAGCTGGGTTCGTCGTTTCTGATATACTTGGGAGGTAGCCAGCAATTATTGTTACACATTGACAGGTACTATGACTCGTCATTTCAGATTTCCCTTCGCAGCGGTGACGTAAGCCGGGATCTCCATGGTGTCTCCGAATGCTTCACAGGATACAGAGGCTGGTAGAAAAGTATAAAGCCTTACCCCGTGGATATATCATTTCGAGAGGTGGAAATACGCCCATTGCTATTGTCGAGTGTGCTTAGGGATCAGCGACCACCAGGGAGAGAGGGATGTTAGGCCGCAAGAAGAGGACAGCCAGCAGTGAATAAATGGCTGGTGCAAAACTTTATCATTGCACTCTGAACATCTTCCCGACCCCTTCTACATAAACTCTACACTTGCAAATCCCACGTTAAAAACCCATCATGACAGTAGCTCCCTATCCGTTTGGTTGATGATACAATAATCAAAGGGACAGATCTAGAATGACTACAAGTTACCAAGCCACTGATTACTATGGATTTCACCAATGATTTAACCTTCTGATAGTATCCAACTCATTGCACTTCTCTGTGATTCAAAAACCCATCCTAGACTTTACCCATCATCACTGATCTGCTTTCACCAGAAAATCATCGTCCAAGGCTATTCATACATTGCCATGGCTATTCATTTACAGGTCATACAACCTTGTAGAATAAATTATACTTGACTTCCTCATATTCAGGAACAGAGGAAAGCAGTCAGATAGACGATGTCTGCCTGTCTTTGTCATTGACTTTACCTTTCGAGAACTTACCAGAAACACTAGAGGGTTCGATGCCATATGATTCTGAGGACTTCTTCAACACAGGCAGACTAATAATTACCCTGTCTCCTCTATATGAGGTATTTCTGCGAAGATAAAATCGAGGACGAACATCCTGATTCAAAGCCTCCATCCACCGTCAGGCCGAACGTGAATTACATTTCTTACTCGTTGTCTCCAAAGATAACAATCCAACCCGACCTAAGGGAATCATAACACTATCTCTGGATATAAGCATGTCAAACTATTAACAGAAGCCCAGGCTGTGGGGAATCTGCTTCCTATAAGACTGAGCAAGGTATTCTCACAGTCTTATTCTGAGAGCTAGTTTTTGCAACCGGGGTATGACCCAGACTATGCTCCTCCCAAGTAGCTTCGGCTGCAATTGAACAACAACCAAGAACCCAAATGTCGGAGAATCATCATGTGAAACGTCGAAAAAAAACATGTGGATTTCGCAAGAAGAAATAAATAAATCAATAGCACAGGTGATGACGTCCGGGTGCAGTCAACTGGGAGTCTGGGCAAAGTCAGTCCACAACCGGTGACCATGCTCGGGTGTTGTTCACATTCCTTCGCGTGTGTAAAAACCAAACGCGTTTCCCCCCACAAATCATCTGCGGACCGATGGAGCTGTACGTATATAATGGACAAAAGGAACAGACGACAAGACACCAAAACGACGATGTTGTCTGCGGTGTCTACAGGATTCATACTGATCGCTTCAGCAATCTCTATTGGTGCTCTTCCTGCACCAACGTCGCCTTGTGCAGCTGTGCACATCATCGCTGCCAGAGCCTCTACAGAGGCACCTGGTGCAGGCATCATCGGCGCTCTCGTAACCCAAGTCCAGCAACAAAGCCGACAAACAGTGTCAACGGTAGCTGTCAACTATCCAGCCACCTTGACCAACTACGCGAGTAGTTCTGCTCTAGGTACAGCCGCTACCAAGACGTTGTTGAATAACCAAGCAGCCGCATGTCCTAACCAGAAGATTGTTCTTTTTGGATATTCCCAGGTAAGAAAAAAACAATGAATGTTTCCAACGGACAGTCAATGTCGTGCGCTGAAATTCTATTATGCAAAGGGTGCCCATGTAATTGGCGATGCCGTGGCTGGAGGTGGGGGTGCTGTCGGTTTAGGGGCTATCACTCCTCCCGTGGATGCAAGTGTTGCAAATCGAGGTGAGAGGCGGACAGACCTTGGTGACAACAAGAAAGACTGAAGGAGAGAATCTACTTAGTGGTCGCCATCATCCAGATGGGTGATCCCCGTCATCTCGTGGGGCAGTCTTTTGACGTGGGAACGTCCTTGAGAAATGGATTATTCCCTCGCCTTCCGAGTCAGCAGTACAGTCCTACCCTGCAGCCGCGTATCCAATCGTACTGCGATTTCAATGATCCTTTCTGCGACTCTGGTTTCGATACAACCGTTCATTTGACATATCTCTCGAGATATCAGAATCAGGCAGCACAGTTCGTATTGAAACAGATCGGAGGGTAAAGACGGAGGAGGAAACGATGCCGTTGTACAAGAAGTGTTCAGTGAATAAGTAGGACTCGGATAAGAACGGCAAGATGTCTGGAAAAGGAAATATATGGCTTCGGAACTTTCCGCTCAACGTTCTGCCTGGATAGGGGTGTGTTATAGAAAACCCCTCCAGAGAGAGAGGCACCAAAAAAGAAATTATGCGTTAGCGCATCCATGATCGAATTTTAAAGCTATTCAGTTTAGCGCTAAATCAAAGAACACACGTGCGACAACTTGATTGGCCCCATCATAAATCGGTTTCGGTTCGACCCTGAGGAAAGAAAATTTTGGAAATTTCTCCTTTTGAGGTGGCTCAACCCCTCGGTCTCCTCCTCCCTCCCCCTCCTCCCTTCCCCCCTTTCCTTTATCGACGAACCAGCTTTTTGGTGTCTGTCTCTCCTAGATCTGACGTTGAAAGGGAAATTTGAAGAAAATGGCATACCTGTCCCAGAAATCGCTGAACAACCTTAAAAAATATGCCTACAAAAGTGCTGACAGGTGCCCCCCCTTTTTTTTTACTCTCATCTTCTCTGTGAAGTTGCTGATAACTTACACACGCACCCTCTCTCTGCCAGGTCACTTGTATCGCGCTACGTGCTGAGTCCATTCTGGAACTGGTTTATCACGCTTTGGCCGTTGAGTGTCGCTCCCAATACAGTATGTCCTGCCTTGTTTTTTTTTTCAATATGGACTTAATCAATCGTGATCAAGATCACGCTCACGGGTCTCGGCATAGTACTTGTCAACTTTTTGACGCTGCTTTACTACGATCCTCTCTACCTCACCAACAAAGATGTCACGAATGGGACGACGACGGCGATTGGTCCGCCTCAATGGGTCTATTTCACGTGCGTTCTTTTCGAGAATAATAGTGGGGAAGACTGTTTTTTGATGGGTTTTTTTTTTCTGTTGTATAGCTGGGCTGCGGGTTTGTTCTTGTATCAATCTCTGGACGCGATCGATGGGTAAGTGTGGAAACCGACTTTGAAATCGAGGTGTAGGATGCTCAAGTGCCCATGTGTATATTAGCAAACAAGCACGTCGGACGGGAATGGCGGGGCCCCTTGGGGAAATGTTCGATCATGGTACGACCGAATCAATCTACCTTTTTCATTCAAAAAAATGAACGCTGAATTTGACTTTAAAGGGTGTGATGCATTGAACACGACTGTACGATTCTCACAACATTCCAAATACCCTATCTGATTGACTTTTTTTTTCTCCCCCTATCCTAGTTGGAAGTCCTCCTCAGTTCATACGCGCTTGGACTCGGAAGATCATGGTGGACCGTCATGTCGGAGATCCTCACGCTTGCCAACTTTTATCTGACGACGTGGGAGGAGTACCACACTGGTGTCTTGTTTCTTGGCCATTTCTCTGGCCCGGTTGAAGGCATCTTGATTGTGGTGGCTATCTATCTTGTCACGGGCTTTCGTGGTCTGTGTCAATTTTTCCTGTCGTTTTCTACTCACGGAAAAATATATAGGAACGTTGTTCTGGGAAACGAGAGTGTGGACTTTGCTCGGCCTCGAAAGCGTTTTTCCATTCAACTGGATTCCAAACTTGCCGCTTAATGAGTCTGTTATGTGTATTGCTGCCTGCGGGCTTGTGGTGAACATTGTTCACGCATGCCTTAACGTGTATGCTTCTCGCGCCGACTCGACCACCATCCGATCACATACAAGGGAGACGAACCCGTTAAGCCTCCTCCTTCCCTTTCTACTCCCCGTTGCCATCCAAGTTGCGTGGTTATCCCATCCCACTTTCCACCACTCCGAGATTGTCTATTCTGCACTTTTCGTTCCGTTTTTGTGCGCTTGGGGAATCCAGTTTGCTCATCAAGTCGGGAGGATGATTCTCGCGCATGTGACACTGGGGAGTGAGGCGTTTCCTTGTTGGGATTGGATGTGGATGTGGAATGCTGTTGGGGCATTGGATGCGAATCTTCCGAGATTATTTGGGAGGTAAGCAGAATGTCGTTCTTTTTTGAAGGCCTTTTTTTTCTGATCTTTCTAAAGGGCACCTGTCATTCAAACCAATACGCTGAACACGGCGCTTTTTGTTTTTGTGACGTTGGTTGTTTCGTTGGTGAGCTATGGGCGATTTGTGCGACTTGTTATCAAGGATATTACGGAATTTGTTGGTATCGCGTGTTTGACGGTGAAGATGAAGGATGGGGATGGGAATTGGGTGCATATGAGGAAATCGTCGTCGTGACTAGCACGCCCTCCCCGCTCGTCGAGTTCGGGGACAAGAACAGGAACAGGGTTGTTGCCCTTGTAGAGGACAGGTTCTGACAGCGGTTTCGGAAATACTAATTTTGTTCATGATATAATCACTAATGACTACCGACATGTAATAACAATTGTTGTTAGATGTACTCGATAACCCTATCTTTTTTTTCTTTTTTTTTAATTCAACAAATACAAATAGATATATTACTTGCTCTCTACACTCTATTTGGAATCACAAAATGGACGTTGAGATGGAAGATTTGACTGGTGTGCCGGCCTCTGACCCCACGCCGCCTGTGCCGGCTGTGTTGGTGGTGGAGGAGAATCCATGTGAGACGCTGTACATTCAGAACCTCAACGAGAAAGTCAAGCCCCAAGGTCTGTTTTGTCTTCTTTTTTGTGTGTAGTTTAACGTGATAGTTTTTTTTTTCTGGGTTGGTACTTTAGTGATGAAAGCGACGCTTCGAGGACTGTTCAAGTCTTATGGAGAAGTTTTAGATGTCACGGCACATCACAATATGCGAATGCGGGGACAGGCGTTTGTGTCTTTTGCTTCGATTGAACATGCCAAGAAGGCGATGAAGGATATTCAGAGGTTCCCGCTTTATTCCAAACCGATGGTGAGTCAGTCAGTCAGTCGTTCACGATGACTGGGCTGGGGTTTTGTTTTTACGTTGGGCTCAACTTCTTTCTCTTAGCAAATCTCGTTTGCAAAGACACGGTCTGATGCTGTGGTGAAGAAGCTGGATGAAGGTTACTTTGAAGAGCACAAGCGACGGAGAGAGGATCACAAAAGTGCGCCCTTTTTTTTTATTGATGAGACTTGGTAAAATGATGGGAAATTGTAGAAGCTACTCGCTATACCAATCCTATCAAATCCAAGTTTCGGCTGAAGCGATTGGCGGCTGAGGGTGAGTTCGCAGTTGTCATGCTCCTCCTCCCGCGTTCATGTTTGTGGGTTCAGTGGACGGTGGGACCGCGTTGCCGCAAACGAAGCGGCCGGCAGTACAGATGCCGGATGAGTATCTGCCACCGAACAAGATCCTGTTCCTACAAAATCTGCCAGAGAGCGTGACTCGAGATCAGCTGAACGCTCTGTTCTCGCAATACCCTAATCTGTATGAAGTACGTATTATCAGCACGAAAAAGGACATTGCGTTTGTGGAGTACTTGGACGAGGGGAGTGCGATGGTGGCGAAGGATGCACTGCATAATTATAAGCTGGACGGGGAGAACAAGATCAAGATCACGTTTGCGCGGAGGTGAAGTGTAGATTGTGTAATGTAGCTAGCCAATGAATATTATTAGTGAGAAGATTACACATGTCGACCGAGTGTAGATTTAATGCAAATTATTCCAGTAAGAGTGAGAAGATTACACATGTCTTCCACGTCTCCCTCCACCGTCTTGCTGCCGGGTCCCACACACACCCCCTCCCAGACCCCTCTGATTGCAGGCTCTCTCACCGGTCTCATTGTCCTCCTTGTCTGTCTAGTCACCCTCTTCTTGCTCCACAGGCGCAGGTTCTTTGCACAGCGTGTCCGCCAGCAGGAAAGCCTTTCCAGTCGCCATCTGCGTGCGCCAGACAAACACCGTTCGTTCGACGACAGACCAGCGGGTCGTCACTATCGTGTCTGTGATTCCCATGACCTTCCCTTGGCTTTCCCTGTTGCTCAACCCTCAATGACTCCATCGTTATCATCTTCCCAGCCGCACAAAACACCTGCCCAGCCTTGCGTGCGTGTTCTGCCGACGACGTGTGGGGCTGTGGTTGATGATAATGTGGAAGGGCAAGGAGTGACTGGACAAGGTCTCGCTACGTGCGATCATCAAACAGGGCTTGCAAATCATGGACGTAGTAGTAATACTGTTGACGAGCCTCGGCCCACGACCGATGAGGTGCATGGAAACGTGAACGAAACACTGAGCGTATCCGGTGGTGACGTCCATTCGCAGACCTACATGCCTAGCAATCATAGACGACCGCTCGACCCTCCCACTGGCCCTGGAAATCATAATACCGAACTCGCTCCGAAAAGCAGGCGAGGAGATGTTGGAAGGGAAGCTGCGTTACGTCCGGCTGTTGTTTCTAGTGAACCGAGAAATGGGATGGGCCCAGAATCTTTGCCGTTGGGTGTTGGTGGACAAGGTGTGGATGCACCGCCTGCATATGAGAGCGCTTGGGCTGTGGAAAGACAAATAGGAGCTGGATGATTGGAGTTGAAATGTTGGATCTTGTCGTTGAAGAGCCTTCCCGTTCTCTCTTTCATTTTGGCTCTTTCATGTTATCTGTGGTCCCTCTTTTTTGCTTTATCTCAGCTTTTTCATTCTCTCTCCGTTGCCCTTGGATGTAGAGCAAAGTTAACAGTGTGTAATATGGATTGTATTGTGTATAATAGTGGACATTCCTATTGCTGGAAGTTTATTTTCGTTATAGTCGTGTACTAGGGTTTTCCTTGTAGGAAATAAAAATTGAACTCTTGATACCTCACACAGGATGGTGGTGGTAGATTTTCGGAGTAGGAAAGCAATACCAGTGCTCAGAGGTGTCACGGCTTTTTTTTATTTATTTATCAGAAAGTTTTTTAGTACCAATGGTTTTGGAAGAAGCAAATGGCCTCGACAACAATGAAAGGAGAGAGAGATGGAAATAGAAACCTCAAGGGGAAAAATAGCCGGCGATCTAAATATAGTTGAGTTTATGTGGGTGTGGGTTTTGATAGGCAACGGTTTCCGATAACCAAGTATTGGATGTTGTCTATACATCTTCAGATACAAGATTAAGATGGTGATATAGAAAAGGTCAAGAGTGTCATTCTCAAATTTTTTTGGCAGAGGACCCAGTTGAAAGAAAAGGTACTGCGAGTTGATATCTATTTTAGGTACTAGATAAAAATGTCTTGCGCTTGAAATGGTATTTTCCCACTCTTCAGAGTTGGTCTATCCCAGTGAGAACTCAGTACCGATTGTGGAAGAATGCTGTGATCAAGAACCGGTTTGTTGAATTCTACTTTCTTGTTAATGTAAGGAAGCGAAAATGTGTAAATCAATGGCCAAACGGATCGTGTTTCACCCAAAGCTCTAGGGTGGGACGTGTCTAATAACTTCTGATCTGCAAATGATTCAGAACTGGTATCAACCACAAGGATATGCAAAAATAGGATTAGATGGTGATGAACGTAAGTGAGTGACAGGCGACGGATACTCACGATAAGTATTTCATAGGCGTAGTACATGAAGTGGCCCATATGGTACCGTAAGGAGAACAATGGTTCTTCAAAATCCAATGAGGCTATGTCAGAGAATGTGCCACAAACAGGTGGTGTCCCCACCACAGCCTGGATTTTCGGCAAGTTCCGGCACGCGCGACCTTACCAAACATCCACCCTTCCAATGCCCTCCCTTTCGATTTCAACCGCCTTGCACATAATCTACTCGCGTGAACCAAAAACAAACTGATAGATTGTCATAGTAGATTGATGTTTCCCAAGTTCTGTATAGAGTTACCCGAGAGAAAGAGTGGATAAAAAATCAAAATGAATAGTTAGGCAATCTTCCGAGTCAGAAATCGCTCAGATTCCGGTGGCTCGTGCGCTTTCTGGGAGCGTGAGAATATTTTGGAGTTTCAACGGGGTGGAACCCTTTCGATTCTTGTTTCCGATTCCCACTTCTCTCTGTTCCCCGCCACTACCTTCTTACCTCAAGACAACCCGTTTTTTCCGCGAACTTCAATTTATTCGATGGCTCGTACCAAGGTAATGTATCTGGGACCTTGTCCACTCTGTGTTTGTTGTGTTGTGTTCATTCTTCGCCCCGTTCTCAGCAAACTGCCCGCAAGTCGACAGGAGGTTCGTGTTTTTTTTTTCTTCTTTTCCTCAAACTATTTTTTTGACTTGCCCTTCATCACAGGCAAAGCTCCTCGTAAGCAACTTGCTCTCAAGGCTGCCAGGAAGACTGCACAGGTGGGCTTCACTCGTGGCAACTGATATTGTTGTGACGTGGTGATAACGATGCGTCTTTTAATTTACTCCATCTCTTCTAGACCGCCACCGGTGGTGTTAAGAAGCCCCACAGGTTCCGCCCAGGGACTGTTGCCCTTCGTGAAATCCGAAGGTATCAAAAGTCGACAGAGCTTCTTATCCGCAAGCTCCCGTTCCAAAGGCTTGTCCGTGAGATTGCCCAGGACTTCAAGGTAATTGTCTTTTGGTTGCGTCCTGCCGCTCCAGTCAGTTTACTTTGTTTTGCTTGATAGACTGATCTTCGTTTCCAATCTTCCGCTGTCATGGCGCTCCAAGAAGCCGCTGAGGCCTACCTTGTTTCTCTCTTTGAGGACACCAACTTGGCTGCGATTCATGCTAAACGTGTTACCATGTATGTATCCGTTCTTATCGTTGGTGTTATTGGCGTTCATGTCATTGTTTTAGCCAACCCAAGGATCTCGCCCTTGCCAGGCGTCTTCGGGGCGAGAGGTCCTAAATTGTATGTTGTATAACATATGTAGTGCTGTATATGTCTTTGCATTCATCAGTTGATTTTGTATCTCTCTCTTCTCCCGCTGTCTCTGTAGTTTGTATGATCGATTATTGTTCCTTGACAAGGCTGTTGCTTTGTATTGGCTCTTGATGGTTTCGGAGGACGTTGGCCTTTGAGTGCTGTGACTTGTTGGGTCTGCATACATGCGTTGGACCTGGACCCTGGCAATAGATTGTAGTATGCGTTGAAGCTGTATAGAGCTACTGCCGCGGCATTTAGAATGATATTGTTCTATCGACTACAGTTGGGCTGTTGAAAAAATCAAATTCTTATAGGGTGCTTTTACCTATAAAACAAAAGTTGGTCGAAATGAAGATGATTCATAAAAAGAAACAAAAATTAGGCACTGATATCCAACATCTAGCCTCTCAAATCCATTGTGTAACTGACATATTTTGTGTTTGTTTCTAAAATGTGTTAGCTCAAGTTGGAGTGCTGTGTGACATGCTAGTGTCCCATAAAGAAGGAATTTTCGACATGGAGTGGCTAGTATATCTTAAGCTGGTCTATTTAAGCTCGATCATTTGTATCAACTATGATAGCTAGTCCACACTTGTAGTAAAATGAAGCTGCTAAAGACACCACAAAGAATAGTGATCCAACTAATCACTGATTTTTATGCCTGAAGATTGGAGGTTTCGCTTTCTTAAGTAAGAAAGACAGGATGAAGTGCAGGGAATGCGGAAATATCCAAGCGCGATGAAAGGACTGAGTAGTGCAAATCCATGCTTACATTGGAACAATTGATTCTCACTGACTCTCGTATCTACTTGTACAAGACGTGAACTGATTGTATAATCAATACTCAGTCTCTCCAAAGGCGATGAGAAGATTTCGATGGAAACGATATCATTTGATGAAGAGCAATGATGCTCGTCTTGACACATGCTTAATCTCCAACATGAACACTGGGGTAGCGATATAGATCTTTTTGGATCGATGTAGAAATCAGATATGGATCAAATCAGGGAGATGCATTTTCTGTTTTTTTTTCAACGTCGGGAAACAAAGAAAAAACTCGGGGCTCCTTTTTTTTCTTTCTTAAAGACCGGCAGGAGTGCGTATAAAATGACCATCCCAGCATTTGAAACCAACATCGTTGTTGACCTAGGAGAAGAAAAAAAAAAGAGAAATGGCACGGGTCATTCGTCATGTTTTTGTCGTGGTGGAGCGAGGGAACACGAACTGTTTCGGGATCGCACATGACATCGACCGGGGCGCCAGTTTGAGTTCTGGCAAATATATCCTTGGTGCGAATATTTGAGGCTGAAGCATTGTAAGATCGGTAAGTAAGTACGCTTAGGTGGGACAAAAGAGATGGCGTACTAGTGTTAGGGTAAAGGTCGAGAATAGCGACTTCTTTCCCAGTGGCATTTGCAACGGAGTACCTTGTAAAAAGGGTAAGCGCCGTGTACGCGACCAGTCAGGACCTGGACAAACCAGCAAGGATCAGTGACACAGGAACCTTCAACATACGGGATGCTTTGAGATAATGATCATTAGCTGGGCGGATTCAAGATCTAATCGGAGCACCCCCACTCTCTGATATCACCCACGAAATTCTCAAACAAAAAGTCTTGAATATGTGTATTATTCAAGTCAGTGGAGTTGGGCATCGGTCCTGCCTATGAAAATGTTATATGTTGTAGCTGCCCAATCAGGAAGTTTACAAACGTTTTGATCCCAGTAGCTGCGAGGGGCTCGCGATTAGTGGGTGGTCATTTTGAGAAAAAGCACATGGACAGCATACTTTTGAGTGACATATATCTTTGTAGGATTGAGACATGAGTTTACCTCGCAAAAAAAGCAAGACTCACAGGAAATGGTACGTCATGAAAGGCAATATTTCTCCAAGTGATGCTAGAGATGTATTCAGCCGAGGCAAGATGCTTAGTCTGGATCAGAGCGCACTTCCGGGCCAAACCATTTCCACCTGTCCAACTCTTGAACCGTGCACCATAGAGAGTGCTGGTCTGAGCCCAGCTAAGCGGAAGAAGATGTCAGGATAAAAAAAGTCCAAACCATGGTGACATTTTCAATCCTGTGATGTCAAGAGTAAGCAGGCGATATCCAGAACACGATACAGGAAATGTGGAACTGACACTACATTCTGTACGTCCGCAACCTGACCTCCTTTTCCCAACGAGCCGATTGAAAGTCCATGACCACCTTCACAGTAAGAATCCCTTTCCAGAAGGTCAGTATAAATGGGGGACAGTTTGACAACAGCAGACCTGAATATAATATCTTTCCCACCGTTTCCAACAGTGAGACAATCATCACCATTCTGGACGAAGTTCCTCTCAAATAGCATGTTAGTACCACTTGCCGAAAAGCCTAGAAAAAGTTGAATCCATTAGAAAGTCTTGACTCTAATTCACTAACCATCGCTATGCAAATCGCATTAGTAGCACGATATCAAGCAACTGTTCAGTACGCACGTGTTGAAAGGGAATGACTGAAAATAATTTGTGTAAGGGATACCTTCTAAGGGTGAAATCAAACTCACGTCACTATCCGAGAGGGCATGTATGCGATTGTTGAATGCATGGAAGTTCACTGAGTCACTAGTAAGGAAGTTCCAGGCTACTGGCTGTGGAAGTGTCAGTTTGAATTTGACCAAGATGGATCAAAATCTCTCTACCTTCCATATCTTCATGTCCCGAATTACACCATTAGTGATCTTACTGAAGGAAATTCCATGTGGGCGGTTGTCCAAACCCGAACTTCCTTCGGCAGCATCCCACCACTAGAATCGTAGGGTCCAAAACTAACCAAAGAGATAGTGGGAACCCTACGCACTGCTTGACCGTGTCCGTCAATCCAACCCCATTGAGGATCTGTTGAACCTCGCAAAGTAACATTACGACCCCCATTGAAAGAGAACCTTTTTTCCGAGGAGTGAAAGAAGGAATATCAACGGCGGAACGAAGACAAACCAGGACCCCGGGAAACTCTGCGTTGATTGAGATCACCAAGGGCAGTGCAAACATAACTACAACGCACAGATGAGCCAACAATCGCTGTCTCTACTTGAGAAACATTTCCAGGATCAGCCAACGATGAGGAACTTGCCTTGAACGGTGGGAATATCTTCTGGGTATGTCAAGTTTCCCTCAATAGCTACTTCAACGTTGTTTAACACAGGAAACTTGATTGGGGTGAAAATGTTGTATGTAACTCCTTTTTGAAAGATAATACTTGAGTTTTCTGCGAGATCAGGCAAAGCTTTCATCAAGGCGGGCGTGTCATCTTGGCCGGGAGAATGTTGGACTAGAAATCTATTCCAGGCAAAAGATGCAGAAATCCAGGTTGTTGTAACGAAAAACGGAGACAGACGCATTTCCTGGCAGGTGGGAAATGGGTTTAAGATCAGAACTAGAAGTCGTAGTTATAAGCTAGCCTCCCGGTGCGTGGAAATGAAAGTTCAACAGTTGGCACACCTGTTCACATGGCTCTTATGACTCAGTATTTGAAAATCAGCGGGCCGTTCTCATGTGTCAAGATCTTAGAAGAACTTACTGAAACTATCTGGATAGTTCAAAGTGAATATCCAATTCGGAATGAACGCCGTTGTGAGAGGATTTACTTTGGACCGATTGAGCTTCTTAGACTAGGGCCCCGTTGTGGATGAATCGTATCTCAAAGACTTCTGAAGCGTCTGTAGTCATACAAGAACATCAATAGAATAAAGGCATTTACATAACCCTTTCAAGTAACTAATGACATGCCACAACATACAATGTTTTGAATCGAGTCCGGATTGTTTGTTATCAATGGGGAAAATGGCTAGGTGGGATCTAGGGAAACAATTGTCAAGGAAGATTACAGTTATAGAGCACATGGGTATCACGATCAATCAATCCATTGCACCTTCGAAAAGTTGATATTGGGCTTAGGTGTGTAACCGAGTTTTTCCATTCTTAGTTTCACTGAACGATGGATTTTGACGCCATTCGTCCGCTGTTTGGGGATTACACGGCCACGTCCATAGTTAATTCTGGAGTAAAGGTTAGGTGTTGGTGGAGATAACAACTACAAATAACACGTACGATATTTTGGTCGTCCACGTGTCATCGTCTTTTTGGAACTTAATTTTCTGTGGGATCAGTTCCGCGAGCCACCATAATTTTGCAATTTTCAACATATCGTTGATATCAGATGTGGCATCAGCAAGATCTTCTTCTTCTTCACTGACAAAGGAGTCATCTTCGATGGGAGCTCCATTGGCTCCAGGGAGGGTTAAGAACGGACGGGTCTCTGGCGGCGGCATGCCAGAGAATTCATGGACAAGAGGTGGTCGTGTCTTTACTTCCGGCCACAGAGATTTAGGATCGATACCGATGTGCGCGAACATTTTACGGTCGAATAAGATACCAGTGCCAATCTTGAAACATTCACGAACCATCCAGCGAAGGGAAACTCTTGCTAAACTATTTCGCACTTCGTTTTTGACGGCACCACCACCGACGTCTACGGGGCCGCAATCAGCATCTTCCTACATGTATGAATGCTTGAAACTCAGAAGCAACTCACCACAATGACACCCGGCGAACCAGACCTCCTCAACATCGGTTACGTGAAGTCCTTGACTGGTATACTGTGTCTCCCAGACTCGCTTAAGCCGCGGACCACGCTTCTTCTCACTTTGTTGACCTTGACCCCATTTGAGGCCAAGTTCTACTTCCTCGGGAGTCGAGCGGTTGAAAAAGTTGGGTTTAAAGCGAATTCGATGCTCATCGAGTGCCAAGGCTTGACGAAAATGCTTCACATGACTATTGAAAGTCGTAAAGGGAAGGCGCTTGGAGATCACGCCAACGGAACCCACGGTCTCCCTGTGGAATCTCCTTAATTTATATCAAATCGCGCACATATTGGGATAGGCTCACCAAACTCCAAGTAGCTGGATGTCAACGTCAATTGAAAAAGCTTTTTTAAAGGCTGCACTCTGTTTCCACCCGGTTTCATCTTCTCGGGAATACATCTTGTACGCAAACGGGACCTGTTGATGGTTTGACTTTGGCAACAAGCCGACCTACCGGATTTCAATTAATAGCTCACTCAGGATTACGAAGCGACCAACCTTGTGAACCCTGGTCGAGAAAGGGGTTGTCAGCAGCTGTCAGACCGAACCCTGTTCTGAGATAACTATCACTCACATTCCAGCCAATGCACGAGCAGTATCTAGACTGAAGTTCAATTCATGAATCTTTATGAGACCTGACACCACTCACATGCTCCTCGTGAAAACCCTGACACCAATAAGAAAAAATGTCAAAAAATGTCCAGTACAGAGCACGAAAAAAAACAAACCAAAGAGGGATATTTTATCACCATACTCGTCTATGCATACTGAATCTGTCATTCTTTTGAGATCAAAATGACCGCTCACAGTTTTGCATGAGGAATTCGTAACCACCTGTCACGGCTCTCAGTTGGTGTTCCACAAAAATTTAAATCCCATTCACTCATAACGTGTGCATTTAAGTGGACACCGAGAATGGCGTCAAGAACCTTATGAACTTTGGCCATCATAGGTTTGGCTACTTGGGGGATAGTGTACGTGCCGATTCCGGCCTAAAGGTGTGCAGCATGTTGGCCACCCGTGTAATAAGATGTGGTGTGTCGAATACGCACCTGATAATAGACGAGTTGTTTTGAACTGTCATTCTTCCTCAAGAGAGAAACGAAATTGACAATATTTGAATTCTAGGGATAAGCTTAGTTGAGCGCTTAGTTGAGCTGCGAAGTGGAAATTGACATCATCATCAAATTGGTCGCCTGAAAGGTAGGGCATTGGCTCCGAGGCAACGAATACGAGAGCAGATTTTACCTGTGCCATCAAAGCAAAGAATCAGTGTTCTATGTTTGTGGGTCGGTGGCACGCTTTCAGTGTCCCTGGCCTCGACTAAGTCTGACGCGAAGGAAGGCGACATTGGAGAGTACATGTCCTGGTCGTCTGATGGGATCATCGTAGAAGAAGATAAAAATGTGTTTGTATCACTATCGGTGGGAGAACTGGAATGGGAGGTAGCCATACGAAGTGAGACGGGTGGGAATGTTTATTTTATGTCGTCGGCCAGCGTCTGATTTCGGCGGGAACGGATAGTGTTGATGGCCGAGAATAGCTTTAAACACCACACTTCATTTTGCAAAGTCAGGCTAAATGCTTCTCATTCGTGAGATGGATTGCAGTCGTTCTCTATTAGAAGTTAAATTTCAGCGAGGCGATGTTCTTCGGAACTATAGTTCGGATCGAACAACTGCATATCATTTTAGAAACGATATCTTATGACTATTGGCAGCACGCTCATTACCTTGTGCGTAAATATATCTTAAGTTCCATCCGTTGCCGTTCGCCGAAACATTTAGGAAATCATCGCATATGCCAATGGTCTAAACAAACCCAATTCTAACCAAATATCGTTAGTCGATCAACACGAACACGTTCTATTCATCTATCAGAATATTTTTAGACATAATTTGTGCAAAGCAGCAATTGGGGTGATAGTCGGCAGCCATTATATAAGAATAAACCCTTTGTCAACTTATTGTGTCTTATGTTACTTCTGCTGAGCTGAGGCTGATCTACTTTCGATTCTCATGTTCCCACCTATCTTTATTCGGGATCCGAAGACGCCTAAGGGGTCGAAAAATCAGATAGCCTCGTGACACCGATCACTCCTCCATTATCAAGTTGTGGTTTGTCGTCTTGTGTCAAGCCCGGAGTACTTTGTCACAACTGTCATACTGAACCTCTTTGAACCAGCATTTAGTGTTTTCACGCCACTACCTGTCCTTGTGGTTAAACTAGGCCTACCCATGTCTCTATTCCAGAATAAATCTGGTTTCTATTTGCTACTTGACCTGACCATCTTGGGTACTCAGGAGATAAATTTTCCTATTGTGGATTGTAGTTCAACTATACAGGACTATTGTGAAGCCTGATTGGACTCCCTTTCCAACAGTTAGACCTCCATGGATTCTAATAACATTTTGCATACCAATTCACCTGGCCATGTCCCTGTAAAAGCCCAGCAAATGACAGTCTTAGTCCAATAAATAAGAATAAGAATAGAAGAAAGTATGAACTTCCTTTTTTTCTCTGCTCTGTAGTCCATTTATACTTCTAAGTACATGGTTCAAATCTTTACCAAGCAGCTGTCTCATAGTGATGGTTAAAGATGAAGATGCAGTTGAACTGTTTCCAACATATCAAAGTCACCTGACCTTGTTGAATGTTCCACAGTCTTTATAATGCTGAAATTTTTACAAAAACTGCCCAAATGAGTGACAGTTTGTAGTTCTTGTAACTTTATAAATAAATATTTATCATAGTCACATGATCATGGGAGATAAAATGGAGCTATGGTAATTTTCATTTTTTCATTATTTTTTTAAAGATTTTATAGCTATACTACCTATACTGATATGTTTTGTTAATATTATTGAGCTGCTACAATCCAATTTTCTCAAAACAAGCAAATACTTGGGCAGTTTTTTAATGACTGTATTTGTCTGTCCAAATCATCAATCTGTTCATTCTGGAGTCACCATAGTATAACCTGAAATGAATGGTTCTTACTCAAACCAGAGTCTGTCTCCTTTGGAGCCTCATAACCATCCTCTCTTTCCATTTGTGTTTGTTTTTCCTCTGTAGCAGAATCATTGCATACTTCATAACATGTACAGCCTATGCTAGGAGATAAAAAATGTATGAATCAACTTGGTTTCAACACTGGGCATACTATAATTATGTCATGTATCCTTCCTGCCATTTGAGTTAGGGACCTCAATTCATACTTGATGAAATAGCTTTCTGTTGGTAATATACTCAGGCATGTATCAGTAGCCACTGCATATGTCATTCATGGGACAAAATCTTGTTCTGTAGCTGACAACATCAACTCCTAATCAACAAACCTAATAGAAACTGAGTTAGTTGACGGTCAATTGCGAAGACCGGACGTACCGGTCAGGCATCAAAACAGGTGCCCATAAGCTCCACATATATAGTAACATGCAAGCCCAACTGGAAACCACACGCATCCACATCGCTACCTCTGATCTACCGATGTAGACATCTTGGTTAGGATCTGCAGGGCTGTCGATAGGATGCTTGGAGACGACATTCCTAAGGAATATAAAAAATGGTGAGATCAATGGATGAATGAAATCTCGATAGAACATACCAATCCGTGAGAAGCATAGCAACATACATCGTACCTCCAGCAAATATGACATGGAACCACGAGTACTAAACGAAGATGAGTAATGCATTGAAGGAGATCACAGAAGAAGACACACGTTGTAACGAGTACCAGTCTTCTCATCGTCGCGTTCTTCACCTTGGATTTCCTCGTCTTCATCGCCCCCATATGCCTGTTCCTCATACAAAGCAGATTCCGGAATGGCACTTGAAATAACGGTAAGGCCTATAGGATGTTGTAGAAATCATGAACAACCCACCCTGCCTCCACAGCCGCTAACATTGCTTGATATCGAGGGGTTTTAGTTCTCTCCGGTTGAGTTGTGACAAAGTCCATTTCCGAAGGATTTTCCTCACTTAATTGAATATGGCCACTATGTTTCTTCTGACCGACAAGTGCTCGACTCTGAGTTGCAGCGCGGGTTGTAGAGTATGCAATAGCCAAAAAGGTGAAGACACCACCAACCAAGACAACAGCCTTGCGGGTGCCTTCCCCTCCAGCCCCGTCACGAAGTGGGTTGCAAGACTTGATCGACTTGTGAGTGTGATTGGTGATAGCGGACACAACAAGATAGGTGCAGTAAAGTGCAACCATCGCAGACTGTGCAAGGCCCGACCGAGGATTGAACTCTTGCACAAGCGGGTGTACACACATGACGGTGATTGCGATACAAAATATGAGGTTGAATGTAATAAAAAACCGATTTAGAGTACAGCCTGCTCCCGCGAAATAGCCGTACAATAATCCGGTAAGAGTTATTGTAAAGGCATACATAAGGCCGGTCGAGCCAATGAGGACCCATTGCCATAGGTTTGAGGAAGGGGAGTTCTCCCAGTTCTCGAGGCACGTCTCGGACCATGAATGTGCAAAGTCAACCAGGAGGACGAGGCCAAGTAGAATGAAGATTGTTGCACCTATCAATGCAACATAATCTCCCCAGAAAATGAAGAATCCATTGGGAATGGCGAAAGATATAGATACAAGGACTAGCCACGCCAGAACCTTTGGACCCCACCAACTATAATTCCGTCAGTGGTAGTAAATTAGAAAGGGCAAAAAAGTTACCCATTCTGAATTGCCGCTCGTTTGTCTCGTGTATCCTTAACTCCTACCAACAAGCTGCTGAGGAGAAAATGGAAGAGAGCAAGGGCGAAACAGATCCGGTGCACCTGGCAGTACATGAGCCTTCATAGAGGTAAATTGGGCAAGGGCAGACCGCCAAAACTCCATAACAATTTTCTCCTTTACATTTCATCTTGATGTAGTCGAAGCTCCACTTCTCGATTTGTTTGACGACTACATCCGACTTCATCAACCAGGCAAGAATCGAATTCAGAGAGAATATGATCTGGATGAGAGCATGCTAATCAGAGCAAGACACATCAAATAGAAATTATTTTACAGCAAATCCAATGCGCGTTGCGATGGAAGAGTTGCAGTTACATGATTTGACGAACATGGAAGCTGAATGTAGGAATGCATTTCATGGATAGTTCGAGTTCTCAACAATAGCTTACCAGCTGTTGAAGTACAGCAGAAAGCAAGCCCTGCTAAGCATGACGAGGCTATAGAGCTGATCCCAGTGGCGAAGGGGAGAGAGAGTAGGAGACCCATGGTGGACGTTGCAGTGTAGGTCGTTGGTCAGCCGTTATGACATCACGTGTGTTGTAGATTCAAAATAAAACATGGTCCAAACCATACTGAATGATGCAGGTATAGAATGGGTGCTTTTTAGGCCAAGTTTGACAGTCAAGGGGTCAAAGGCGCATATGTGGTACGAGTTTCGTTCTTCTATGCGGCATCTTTCCTTGCTCCGTAAAAAATGTGGACCGACTGACACAGTGAAGCTGGTGTACTGGCATTTTTAGTACCTATGGGCTTGAGTTTGTTGGCGCAAGATCTTCCTCTGGACCATTGTCAGCTGACTTATTTCACATTGATACATTCATAGTATTAGTATGGTGCTTAGTAGTTTCAGCAGTGCTGTTACATTACTAGAGATGTCAGAGACTCCTCGGGACAAAGGGTGTAGCTTTAGTCATGGTGGTCTTCGCTTTGCAGTCAGATGTAGCAGGCCCAACAACCTTCGAGATATCAGCATATTCAAGATTCTTAGGGCATTGACATTTGCAATTTTTCAAGACAAAGTAGGTTAAGGGTTATTCAAGGATGAACTTGGCGAGGGGGATGTTGTAAAATTAATATTCATCCAATGTTTATTCTTGCAAGCTATGTATCATCAGGCGGTGATTACAGATCAAAGAACATGTTTACACATGGGCAATCTCGATTACTCCAACTTTGCCAATTATGCCTACATTGTTCTTGCTGGCCACTCAAGCATTGGGGAGAAGACGGCGGATGTACTCAATGAGAGCACTATACCTCAATGTCAGACGCCATTCAGTATCATCAATGACGACCTACCGGACGGGACGACCAGTCATGCCCTTCTCTTGATAAGATGAAGAGCGTGTAGCCTCCATAGTACCAGCAATGTCAATGTGTGCCCAGTTCAGAGTTGCTGGTGATTCGTCTTTTGGCTCAGCACCCTCCGCAAATGCCTTCAGGAACAGAGCGGCAGTGATGCTACCAGCAGGACGTCCACCAGTCTGACCATGATTCAGCACAAGGTGAGAGCCATCAAACACATTACATACATTTTGGAGATCAGCGTTGGAGCCATGTATCTGAACAAGATAGTCGTCATCGAGTGGCATACGCCAAAATCGGTCGTATTCAGCCTCCCCCGCAGCGCGAAGGTGCTCCCAAAGTTCATCAGAGGTCTGATGAAATATCATCAGTTTCATTGTTTTCACGACGCTGGCAACTTGAACATGCAGAGTAGACAGCAGAGTAAACCTCTCCAAGAGCAATTACACAAGCACTAGGATTACGGTCAGATATAACAAGGTCGACTGTCATAGTTACCTACCCAGTCAAAGTCGCGACGTCAATCAGACTGTGTGGCCTGTACTCGGTGATCGTGTAGTAGATAGCATCTGCGAATGGGCCCCAGTCAGGAAATGAGGACAAATTGAACAAATATTGACACACCAGCAAGGACAAGCCGACCCTCGGCGTCGGTATTGTCGATTTCGACAGACTTGCCGTTCATGGCGTAGACACTGGGATCTTGCATGTCAGTCGCCTGTCACCAAGTCAAGAATACTTACATATCTCCAGGTTTAGTGGCGCTGGGTCCCGGCATGTTCTCAGTCAATGGAGTGACAACAATCAAATTGACACTGGAACCTTCTTGAGGGAGTTTGGATAATTGGTACTAGGTTGCAAACTCACCCGAGTTTCAACTTAGCAATTGCAATAGCAGCTGAGGCAACAGCGGCAGCGCCACCTCGAGTGAAGTGGGTAATCCGTGCGTCGAATCAATATAAGACGTACCCATGTCGCCTCGCATCAATTTCATACCCTAAGGAGGACACATTCAACATGCTGCAACTGGACTTTCACGAAGAATCAACCAACACTACCAGGTTTCAAGCTGATACCTCCAGAATCGAAGGTAATACCTTTGCCAACAAAGGCGACGGGTGGGGCGGACTTGTCAGCGGCACCCTTGTAATGACTGTGAATGATGAGTCTAGCTACCCAGAGTCAACATTTGAACCTACATTTCAAGGATCTTAGCAGGCTCTGATGTTCCACGCGTGACTGACAAAAACGTGTTCTGCAACGAAGATCTGGGTCGAATGCACATCACAGCGGCAGAGACAACGCACCATGTTTTTTTCTTGGGCCCAAGCTGACGATACATCAGCTCATGATCAGGTCCAAAAGGGAACACAAACCCTCGTCACGGACAAAGATCTCAACATTTGAAACACCCTCGAGCTCCTTCTTGATGCGCTCTGTGAAGATCTGCGTCGTGGGATAAGGAACGGAATAGGGGCAACCAGAAGAGCACATGCCGTTGGTGTCATCATATTGGCCGGGAGTTCGGCAAGCTGTCCAATCAAAAATTGAGCAAGATGATAAACTGACTTAAGTTCCCACTTGCAGTTCGAGCCAAGTTTTGAGCTTCCGCATAAATGGTACCGGAGTCCCATTCCTTGGATTGTTCCAAGGGGGTGATAGTGAACCTGTCTGGAATAAACTCCTTAAGATTCGGATCGAACTGCGATGGAGGTGATGTCTTCAGCGAAAATTTATACTGGGCGAGGTAGGCAGCAACGGCTAATCATGTGTCATCAACGGAAATCTCAAATGACAAGCAAAGTACCAGCGGCATGAGGGTCGGACGAGGCATCAACCGATACTTGATCGATACCGTCGTAGTTCTTGAGCTCCTTTATGCCAGCGCCGACGGATTTTCGGACTAGCTCGCTTCTCTCGTCTCCCTTTTTCTGGGAAAATTTATCACCGAGAGAAACTAGGGTAGCCGTCTTGCCTTGAGGGGTGTTGAAGAAGGTCCTGGTGATACCTACTTTGGGAGGCTTGTCGCCAGAGGGGGTAGACTTCCAGAGGGATTTGGAGTCGACGCTGGCAACTGTAGTTGGTGCAGCAGAGGGGTCAAAGGGGAGGACAACGGCAGACATAGCTTTGTTGTATGTGGAAATCAGACGAACACATCTTGCCATTTGTGTTGCCTAGTCACAAGACTCGCGATATGTTTTCTGTCTATGCCAAATACCTACAAACAAGCCTTGTCGGTTGCCTGAGCTCAGAATCACAGTCAGAATAACAGTTAATTAGGCTCTCTTCAACTTGAACATCTACAGACACATTTCATCTGCATTGTGTTGTGTACTTGTGATGTACTTTCTTAGTGGTCATCAAGCTTATTGATCAAGTCCTTGTAACAAAAGTACCAAAGATTACCTCTTGGATTGATAGCTACCTGATGACAAAATGTTGGATATGTCATTGAAATGATCGAAGAAGGGTTACAAATGCAAACAACTACCCTATATTACTGAAACAATAAATATGAAACAATAAGAACATACTGATCATGTGCATTGCACAGGCTCACATCAAATCCAGAATCTGAATTTTCTCATCCCTAACATAATAGTTTCATTTCTGTTGACTCCATACCCCAACAGCATGATGCAAGTAGATGTCAAATGGTTCACATGTTTACCACAGTCTGGACCAGTAACAATGTCAATTGACATCAGCTTGCAGAAATGGAGATTGGATCTCGATCCCTATGTCAGACACTGCTGGTCAAGTTGACATTAAGATCAAGATCTGATCTCTGTTTCTGCATGCTGATGTTAATTGACATTGTGATTGGTCCAGGCCATGGTGGATGTGTGAACCATTTGATATCCACTTGTATCCGTTGGGATATTGAGTCGATGTCATGATGAAAGTACAAGAACCTTCTAGAATATTTTATTTTTTTCAGTATATAAGATTGATAGCTAGTTATTTTGTATTCATTGGTTTGCAACAGAATAGAGTATTCCAAGCCAAACCAACTTGTGACTCTGTTTTTCACTTCAGTATCAGGCTGTCTGAGTATGGAGGCAACTCAAGAAATGAGACTATCATGTCAATAATCAACTTAATGGGGAAGAAATAGCATGCTATCTACTAACAAATCAATAATCATTCACTCAAGTTTTTTCTTATCTTGATCATAGTCACAATAAAACAAAAATACCAGTATTATGGAGAAAACAGCACAGTGGCCAGGCCTCATGGCTCAGGGACGATACATTGATACCCAAAATGGTGGGTGGAGTGTTTCATAGCCTCTGAAAATCTTTAAAAGACCCTCAGGGTATGTTTTCTCCCTCTGCGATTCCCTCAATTGTGGCTATGGCCTCTTACTCCAGCTTCCATTTTTTTGACAAGCTGCCTGCCAATGTAAAGCGTATGATATTTGTGCAAGCATTTGAAGACAGTAATTGGGACGCTGTAGAGTTAGCATGGGTGTCACGTGAAGTCAGGACCTGGTGAGTTCTGCTCCACAACTTGTGACCTATCCCTGAATAATTTGTCTAGGATCGAGCCTCTGGTGTATCAGGGTGTTTTTGTCAATAGAATGATGATTTCTTCCGTGAAAGCCCTGCGAGTCCATCAAATACGCTCCAAGATGCTAGTGAATAGACTTCAAACCCAATGGGAACCTAAGGATTTATATACAAAATATGTCCAACGGCTTTTAATTGACAATTTGCAATTGGCGCCGATTCTCCTGCCATTGTGCAAAAATCTTACGAGCCTAGCAATCGGACTCAATCCTGACGAGGCCGGACAAGCAGTAATGCATCCCCTTTTCACCTCTAACACCTTATCCTTTCCAAAACTCCGACGGCTTTGGCTTTTTTGGGGTATACTTCCTCCCAGGCGGCGCTCGTTTCGTAGTTCAATTTTTAAGAGTCTGACGCATCTCGAGGTTGATCTCGGTAACGATAAATATTGGTCTGGCCTTTCTTCATTGAAGAACTTGACGAACTTGCGCTTAAACATCAGAAACACACACATCGAAAATGCGAGCCAAATTGAAGACGTGCTTCACAGGATCATCTATATTATACTCCCAAATCTTCCTCCAAGTCTGAAATACTTCACGGTTTTGTTTGAACCCCGGTATGCCGCGTACACGGCCTCCAAATCCTGCACCCAGATTTGTTGGGATATCGAGATAGGAAAATACGACTCTCGTCTCCTATTAGACTGGTCGGGTTTTGCGCCTTCGCAAGTCGTGATTGGGCAATTTATCCTCAGCCGTAATCTTGATCTCCTCAACTCCTGGACATACTCATCTCGCTGTTATATGGACTGTTGGAGGAGGGCGGAATTAGAGATCGAGAATCGTAACCGTAGATATGGCTCAGTGTAGATATCGGGAACTGCTTTCTACACAACAATAGACCGGGCTTGAACAAACTCAATAGATATCTCTAATTAAGTTAATCAAGTTTGACAGTCAAGAAAAATCAAACCAACTATGTAATGGCGTCAGCGTGGCCTTTTCCGAAGACGACGGTTTGTAATGATCACTTTGCTGATGAGCCTACACGAAACAATTTTTCGATGTGCTTTCTAAACCAGGCTTCCCGGAAAACAATAGCCTCTTCCCTCCAGTAGGCGCTTTCATGCTCTGCCTAAATTAGTCAACTCTTTTAATCACTGTTCAATAAGTGACGAAATTTCATCATCTTTTATCAAAGGAAGACTGAAGCCGGATCATCCACCGGACTTGAATGAGCTACATATCGGTGCTGTGTAAGCTCCTAGACGATACCGAGATGCCGAAGGAAGAGCATCTTTACAATACTTTTGGTCATTTCTCGTGGTCAGATCAAATAAAATAATGATATATACAAGTTGACCTAGTCAACAAAAAGTTCGAATACTACAGACAAAAAAACAGTCCATACTTATGTCAACTTCAGAAACAATTATATCTGTCATCGCCACTCTGTTCTTCTGAACAAACGAAAAACTCGAATGTAGGTCTCAGATCGCTGTTTCCACCTCTCATGATAAGAAGTCTTTCGTGTGAGAGCCGGAACATTGCTATAGGCAAGCCGAATCAGCATGTATGACCCCGATAATAGCAACACAGAGTACTCACTGGCACAGATATCATCATGGGCTTCCAAGAATCGGTTACAATACACACAATGAGTGTGAATGAAACTGATTGAGCCGGGAAGATGGATGATAGATCAAGTTCGAAAACTGTCATTATCGATGACGATCAGTCGTCGAAGTCGGGGCAGGGTATGCCGTGCTTGTGGAGGATAGACCTCAGCGTCAAGGCGCGGGTCTTCCAGATCTCCTTCTCCGTCGTCAACTTTTCAACTGCTTGCTCGAGCGCAATCTTGTGCTCGAGCTTCTTCATCCTACTCTTTCTAGCTGCAATTGTGTTCTTCCTCCTCCTCTTTTCGATCTCCTGTTGATCATTGCTGGGAATACCAGACCGCTCCTCCTCCAGTTCATCCTCTTCGCCTTCGGATGGAAGGGATGTGCGCCGCTTCTTCTGGGTGTAGAAGGAAGGAACGTCTTTACGAGACGTGACGGAGGGTGTGACATATCGCCTTGGTTGGGTAGGCGCATCGAGGGGCAGGACCCCTTCGGGAGAGAGACGTTTGGTAGGACTGTAAGAAGCGACTGGGATATTTCCAGGACAACGTGCCATGGAAGGTGTAACATATATGCCTCCAGCGGCATCAACAGGGGAAGAGATGTAGGTCGAGCAGAAGAGAGCAGGAGAGCTAATAGACTCGAGAGAGTACTCGTAGGGAAGTTCGTTCTGCATGGGGGGCGGTATGAAGCAATGTAGAGGCGAAAGGAATCACAGCAGACATTATATACCGTGAACTGCATTCCCGCCCCAGAAGGCGATGCCGACTCTGAGCCTAAAATAACCGAACACAGCACCCGACTTTTTTGACGCGGCTGTGCGTCCAGTTGATCGCCGCTAATCGGCAAGAATATTTCTCGGCTTCAGAGATGATCACCAACACGTGATACCGCCCGAATCCCTTTTCAGGAAGCGAATTCGGGACCGATGACGTGAAGGCAATGTAGCCTCCATGCGTTTTCTCTCGGAGAGATGAATGATCTACAGTCTCACGAGTACACTCACCCGAGAGACAGACGAGTACCTCGATAGGTTTACAGATTGGAATAGTTGTTCGTGTAGATTATCAATACATTGAAGGGTCCGATGATCAGAAAGAGTCTGAAAGCCAATGAATACCTGTACTATGGCCGACGGGGACAGGATGGTTGAGTCTCAGAACCTGTACTTGTCCACTCGGGAGCAGGTATAGGTGGGCATGATCCGACTTGCTCTTCACCGCCACGATGGAGGCTGTGTTTATCATCAACGGCACTAACAAACTCAGCACAGCACAGTGGTGTCGCACTAACGATTTAAAATTGGCCATCTTTCTCATCCAAGTAACATCGTGACAAGTAACGCCTCCGGAAAATTCCGGCACCCGCTTTCTCTGTTCGTTCCCAATCATGCGCACCCAAATCCTCTCTGCAGCCCTCCGTGCGGCTTCGCGCCCTTCTTTGTCTCTGTCGTCTGCACGGACCATCCCCTTCCTTGCTCGCCATGCTTCGGGACACGCTGGGGAGTCTTTCGAGTCCTTCTCCGAACGATACGTCCACTTTTTCCAAAATGCTGAAGACCTCTTCGAAGTTCAGCGTGGCTTGAATAACTGCTTCGCACACGACTTAGTACCTTCAACAACAGTTGTTGAGGCCGCTGTGAGGGCTGCGAGGCGCGTAAACGACTATGCCACCGCTATCCGCATTTTTGAAGGTGTAAAGGAGAAGGTCGAGAACAAGCAACAATATGAGCTTTACTTGCAGGAACTGCAACCTCTGCGGGAAGAACTTGGTCTGTGATTTCATAGAAATACATATTTGGTGTTGACGTGGTCTTCCAGGTCTTGTTCTCAAGGAGGAACTTTACCCTTGATCATCACAAACACTGGGAGATGGCCTAGAGTACGTCGGTTACGTCTTTCATATTTTCATGCGTGACCATTGCCATCGCTGCGGCATTAGATGTATTACTTTTGTCGATCATTTAGTTTATTGGCGCTCACACATGTACGCACACATCAAAAGGCTTTTTGTTCCGTCCATTTCAAGGGTGGTGTAGACTGCTCATACCTCGTATCGAAGGGTAACATATGAGGCCTCTTATTTTACCTGCCACACTGGCCTTTGCATCTTTTGAATATTTCGCATGCTCTTTTTCGGTACTAGCCGATCCATGTCTTTGAACCTATACCAAAGTTTGTTTGGCTTTCGGATCATCCCAAGTCATTCAACTTAACTAAATTGGCGAATGTACGCCTAGTTATGGAGTAGTGTCCCAATGTTGAGATTTTGGACGTTCTTCTAACAATTTTCGGAGCAATTGTTGAATGTCTCTACTCACTTTATCTGGACTGGCATTGTACGCTTGCTTGCTTTGATGATGATGATACCAGTATATGACTGGGTGCGTAGCACTTGACATTATTGGAGATAGTTTGCATTTATATGGTTGTTCCTATCAAGCTAGCGAACAGGGTTTCACTGGAATTCATTCTCATTGAAACCGATCATTGATCAGTCTTGACTATATTTATCGACAAAATTTGCTCTAGTGAGGTGGCGACATAGGTGCTAGCCCTCCACATATGGATTTTTTCCTTTCTAGTCTTCCCAGGGAAATGGAGGTCTCACACTAGTGATGTTGGATTCGCTTATAAGGTGCGTACAGAACCTCAAGCTTTTTTCAAGTCGACACCTCCCTTTCGCGCTTTTACCTACTCTTCTGCTCTAGTTTCTAACTTACTTGCACTCAATTGCCATGCAGGTGTCATTATTTACTGCCCTCATCACTCTCGCTATCTCAGCATATGCTGCTCCAAGTGGTGGAGGCATTCCTGCCGCAGCCAACTTCCCCTCGGGTGGCTTGGACATCCCTTCCCTCTCACGCGGCTATGACATCCCTGCCCCCTCGGGTGGCTTTGACCTCCCTTCCCTCTCGCGCGGCTATGACATCCCTGCCCCCTCGGATGGTTATGGTATCCCTTCCCCCTCGCGCGGGTTTAGCATCTCTATCCCATTGGGCAGCCCCAGCCCTTGCCCCTCGAGCGTCTTCACGACTGTTTGATGTTTCCTCCGTGAATGTTGCCGATGATATCTGACCCACTGTGCCGTTATTGTGGTTGATCATTATTGAAGAGGACCTTTGCACTCATGCTATCGGATCGGAATGGCGCCTTTCATATTTCCATCGACATTTCTTTTGGTATTTTAGACTAATCAAAACCCTGCAACCGGCCATCTTGTGCGCACGCACATTTACATACTATTCCTTACTCTCATACTTTGGACATTTACCTTGCCAGTCGTTTAACGTGTTCGGTGACTCCTGAGATATTTACTTTTAATTCATGGTCATTCCGTCAATGGAACTGACCTTCCTTCTGTCAATGGGACTAATGTTCTGTCTATGCCTTTTGCCACGGTCGGTGTTATTCATGGAACTCATCATTCTGTCTATGGTACTGATATGCCTGCCAATAATGCTAGCGGTGCCGAGGCTCCTGGTGTTGTTCCCACTGCGTCCCAGGGATCATGCAAAATAAATTCTACTATTATTTCTCACCTTCCTGCTGTACATCCTGAAAATCTTCCTTCTATGCACCACTCTAATGCTACCTTCGTAGCCCCTACATTAACACTCTTTCCTGCTCTTGAGCTCCTACATCTAACTTGGGCGTGCGTGTCTTCTGCTTGAGCTTTCGCTTCTGCATCTACTACTGCTAGCGGTGTAAGTGACGTAAGTGGTGGGAAGATGGATGGCAATGCATTGCACTGTTAAAACGCAGTTGAGGATACCGCTTGACAGACTTAAGTTTTGTTTCACTATTGCTTGCTCTTGTTGTTCATGCAGTACAAACGTGTTGTTAGACCATTGTATCTTGAACAGATGCAAAATTGAAGTGAAAAAAAAATAATGGGCAAGCTGGCCGATTGAAACTTGACTAGTAGTCAAGTCCAACGTCTTCATCCACAAAATCCCAATCGTCTTCCACTCCTTCATCAATCTTTTGCCCATGTAGAGTCCTCTGATTCAAAATATGAGTACGTTTCCCACTTGATGCCGTTGCACCCGTCCGATATGAAGAACCCCAAGTCGTCGAGGCTGGAATTGAGACCCGGGATACACGAGCACGAGAAGTCGGATTCATGTTGGTTGCTTGCCGAAGTTGGGCAAAATCCAGAGGAAATGATCCCGGTGTTGGCGGAGGTAGAAGCGGAGTCGCCTCATGCGATGTTCTATATAGACCCGTTACGATCCAATGTCATTCAAGAGCT
>Ga0153967_100241_pt1:5000-17500 | contig 30446 bp, 20 predicted proteins | sample TSFL051MetaG_FD_104688 | JGI IMG/M metagenome (GOLD analysis project Ga0153967, IMG submission 104688) | Attine ant fungus gardens microbial communities from Florida, USA - TSFL051 MetaG | ecosystem: Host-associated > Fungi > Mycelium > Unclassified | place: USA: Florida, Paynes...
AATCATCCATAAAACGCCTATTCCTAGATGCCAAGCTTGTGTGAAATATCTGACTTGCCTTATTCCCGGAAGTGGGTTAAAATCCCAAAAGTGAATAATTGCAAAGATTTTAGATATTGTCTCAGTACTTGTGGCTAGTCCTCTTATATGGACTTGACCTCCTTAAGGATGCTTCCACAGAAGAGGCGAGAGGTTATATCCTTCGATAGGAAAAGCTATGTGTACCGAACGGGAAATCTATACTCGTAGGCGGTTATACCTCAAGCCCATGATACAACTGAAGTAAGAAAGCAGTTGATAACGAAAAGGTAACCCCCGACCGGAGCTGCCTTGGTAGGGTAGGAGCCGAATAGAAGGCATAAAGTCAGAGGAATGAGCGGGTAAAGAATAAAGAGATTGGAAAGATGAGATTCATGTATTGACGTAATATAGTAGACCCTTAAAGAACATCCAAACCTAGAAACGAGAGCACGCCCATCAAACTGAAAGAATTGAGAAATAGGAGGCAGGCTAAGCCCGAATAGCTTCCTTAAAAGCATGATGTAGCGACTTACTATGAATAATGCGAGCTAGCATTTGGGGCTAATGTCTGTAGATGTGATACCTCCTGGTCAGAGACGGAGAATCGCTGTTATCGGATCTGGTAATAAACGTATGCTTAGTAGGGGGGCTGAACCGGCTTGCTTTTGGTACTAAATTCCTCCTCCACCCGAGCGTTTATTGCTTTCTTTCTCGACGAAGGAATTGATAGAGGGCGGTGGCGAAGAAATAGAAGTGAAATCTTGACCAGTTCGTATAGAAGTCAAGGGAAGAGTTTTCAAGGAACCAGCTCCTGGGGACCTCTATTAAGAACGGCTTTTGGTCTTAGTATGTGGTACAGCATATAGAGTCGTGAGACGCTCTACTTCCTCAGCACAAGCGCTAAGCGATAATAATTCCTCTTGTTCAGTTATCGATTCGCTGGCTGTTTCCGGGGGGAGGGGCTCGCCCAGATGCTTTGCGAGACTGAAAGCTTCATTTTGTGTTCGGTTGCGTTATCTACCGCAAAGAGGGACTCCCCCTTTCTATTAGAACAGTGTTAGTTCGCTATTACTGCCGGTCAGGCCGACGAGAATTCCATTCTGATATTGCTATGTGCGCCACTAGAGCTTTGATCATATGCTTTGAGCCGAGTCGATGAGTTTTAATATTCGTGTACGTATGCCATGTAGATTGAAAAGGGAGAAGCCCTCACTGACGGAGTATAAATAGCACACCAGATGGATCATTCAATGGAAAGCCGAAGGCGAAGAGTTAACACCTCCTAAGGGCTGGGTGAGAGAAAGCGTCCTTTGTTGATACCTAGTGTACACCGCCACCTACTGAAATGGATTAATAAACGTTGCTTTCTATTGCTTGTAGCGGCGTTGCTTCCTTTTGTTCACCGCGAATAATGAAATCTTGAGAAAGAAGGCCTTGTGGGGCATCTCCAGCAGCGCCAAAGAAGGAAGATGGAAAGTATTCTTTGTAGACTCGCACCGCTCACTTACGGTTTTATACAGAGGGGGGTTGTATTGAAGGGCCATAAGCTTTGAATCAATATGCGTTGGTTCCAATCCGGATCTCGTTGTTTGGGTCTCGAGATGATATTCAGGAGACAAAAGAGCAGAGCTGATAGAAATGCTAATTCTAATGGAGATACTAATAAAAATTTTAATAAAGACTTGTGCCCATTGTCCAAGATTCCTTTGTGGGACTTTCTTTTTCTTCTTCTTGACTTGACTCAACAACCCTCCCATTCAGGACAGAACTCTAAGGGTATCTCTGAAGATTAAAAATACAGAAGAGCGACTGCCAATCAAGACAATATTGAAGCACGCGCCTTAGGACCGATCCCAGTGAAATAGGAAAACGAATCTGCGCGCTACCGACTAGTAGAGTCTCCTTCATTGATCGGAACAAAACTAGCAAAAGAAACTTTGAGGGAGCTGCGCTATACATAATACTAAGGGACCCAGGCTCCGCCCGAATGATACGATCCGCAACTTCTAGTACCCAAGCTATGTGATCAATAACTCTTCTCCTAGAGGCGAATCCCTCAGGGCGCCCTAAGCAACCGAAGGGTAGAGAAGATGAAGAAAAAGGGTAATCTACACATGCGGCTATACCACCAAAAGGAAAGAGAGGACCGATTGATACCAATAGCAAGATACACATCTTTTTAGACTCCGAGGGGTGGATAATAGATCTTACCTTCTGTAACTGTAACCACTGCAAGCCAATGTCAGGCTCCTTTTCGGACTTCACAGTACTGTACCAAAGAGAAGAAGTAGAATCAATCAACGGCACCTAGATCATGAAACGGGCATACCTTTCATCTGCCCTAGGATCCCATCTCTCTTCGATTATTCAAGTGATTGATAGTTACAGGACAGGGACATCTCACTCCTAAAAGAAGCCTTGATCTTATTCTACGATACCACCAAAAGAAAAGATATCCTTCCTCATCTCGAAGAGCGTATAGATCACATTTCATTTGAAGTCGAAGCAGAAGGCATAGAGGAAAGCGGGGAAAGTCATAAGGAAAGCCAGCCATATCCTTCAAGTCCCACAGCTGATTCAATAGCAGTCCTCTATCAAGCACCGGTTACGAGAGCAGTTACCTTTCTAACAGCGTCTGATTGAACAAAAGCCATTCTTGAACAACGGCTATAGCACCAGCTCATTCCCTTTCTTCTTCCCTTCCCCTTGATCTGACTAATCTTTCATTTTCTCGGGAATTTTCGTTGCAATCACTTTTCCCTTCATAAAAAAAAGGAAATCGGACAAGTTCACGTTTTCTCGGGATTTTTGGATGAAAGTCAATTTCCTTTCCTAAGTGACAGTTCAATCGTGCCATTGTTTCATTTTCCCCGTATTTTTGGTTGAAAAAGCAAGAGGAAATGAATTAGCTTAGCTGCTAGGCTAGAGGAAATGGCACATTATTAGATTAGATCAATAGTGCAGGAATTATTATAGCTTAGCACAAGCGCTAAGCGATAATAATACCTTGAGTAATCATCAATGAAAGATATGAAGTATGATGCACCTCCACATGATTTAGTGCGAGACGGGCCCCATAAATCCGAGTGAATGTAGTCAAGTATGCCTTTACTAGTGGCCTTGAAGCTTCGCTTATGATGCTTCCCATATACACAATGCTCAAAAAATTCCTTGTCACCAAAGCACATCTTGGGAATAAGTTCCCTTTTCATCAGGATCTCCATACCTTTTTCACTCATGTGACCCAATCTTCTATGCCATAACCGCACCGGAAATTCATCATGTTCTATCACCATTTGTGCACCATCAACAACCGTGCTTCCAAGCAATTTATACAAGTTTCCAACCCGAATACCTTTCATGACAACCAAAATACCTTTGGAGACTTTAATAACTCCACCTTGCCCGGTGTATTTGTAGCCACGAGAATCAAGCTCCGAAAGTGAAATCAAGCTTTTCTTCAATTCCGGAACATGCCTCACATTTTCAAGTATTCTCACAATGCCATCAAACATCCTTAATTGCACCGTACCAACACCCATGATTTGACTCATGGAATTATTTCTCATCAAGACATACCCACCTTCACATGACTCATATGAGCTAAACCATGATCGATGTGGACACATGTGATGAGTAGCGGCGGTATCAAGAACCCAATTTTGATGGTAAGTGGGGTTGCTACTAGCCACAAACACCTCATCTTCAATGACCCCGGATGTTGACTCTTCCACTTGATTGGCTTCACTCTTGGTCTCGGCTTCATGCTTCTCTTTCCCATTCTCTTTACTCGAGTTGAAACTTTTACCCTTTCTAAAGCGGCAATCCTTCTTCAAGTGACCCTTTTTACCACAATTCCAACAAGTACCTTTCTCATACCGGCCTCTTGACTTTGAACGATGACTAGATTTTCCTCTTGAATTGTTTCTAAGTGAGCCATCCCGCTCATTAGAACGCCCTCTTGTAACAAGAGCTTCGGTTTCTACCTCTCCCGAACCCTCCAATGATGCACATTTTCGGGATTCATCGGCAAACAATGCACTAGTCACATCATCCAAGCTAAGCTTATCAACCTTGGAACAACTTTAAGTTGTAACCAAGTTATCATAACTATCCGGCAATGTACATAGCAAAGTCACCGCTTTATCCTCATCATCCATCTTTACACCAATGCTTTCAAGTTGGCTAAGGATGTCATTAAAAGTGTTCAAGTGCTCGGAAACCTTGGCGCCTTCTTTCATCTTCAAAGAATACAATCTCTTCTTCAAAAGAATCCGATTGAGTAGAGACTTGGATTGATACAAGCTCTCTAGCTTTGCCCACAACCCGGATGCCGTCTTCTCACCCCTTACATTAAAGATAACATTATCCGCCAAACACATGCGAATCGAGGAGACCGCTTTCATATCCATCTCTTCCCAATCTTCATTGGACATAGTTGTTGGCTTCTTGTCTCTACCGAGCAAAGCCTTATGTTGCCCATGAAGCACTAGGACATCATGGATTTTTATCTTCCACAACTCAACTTTCTCCCATGAAATAAGTTAGCAGAACTTAATAACTCCATGTATCAGTCTTTTTCAATCAAACAGAAACTTCACTGCGAAAGCACGCAACTAAATAAATTTCAAGACTTTTTTTCGAAAAGAAGTTACAAGAGATAACTAAACTAAAAACAACTGAATAGGGGGGCCTAAACTAAACGACGAGCCCAGAAATATCAGTCTTTGTCATTGACTGGCAAGCTTCTCGCCTTCTTGATCCAGCTCCATCAAAAAGCGATCTCACTTTCCATTATGATCGGGACAATCTTGCTGGGTCTCATGTTAACAGAAAGGATCTCCATTGGATAAAGAGGACTTTTTCCCCTGTCCTTTCTTGCTCGGGTTCGGTTGTCAATCTTTTTGTTGTCTGTAGTTATTTTGGTATAGTGTAATTAGCAAAGCAAAGGCCTTAGTCTTCGGCCTTTAGTACTCCTACGAGTACTATACTGTAGCCTCCATGGCATGGCTACATAGCATTTTTCTCACTAAGGTAGCAGTGTGGGTTTCCCTACTGCTGGATGGAATCCTTTCTTTGAACTTCCCCCTGACGGTGAACTGAGACCTTCAGACACCTTCCTGTGACCTTTGAGACCTAGGTGGCACTGCACCTTGCCTTGGAACTGAGTCTTCGGGTTGGCCTTCTGACTTGGTTGGACCTAGGCGAGGACTCTTGAACCTGTTGGGTTGGACGAAGACTCCACCTTTGGTACGGGGGTGACCTTACTACTTTCAAACTAGACCCACTCAGTGGTTCATCTCCTGGCTCTCACGCGGGATTTCATACCAAACCACGAAATCGGTTCAGAGGAAGACAAGCCAATACACGCACTTGCTTTATCTAGTGGGCCGCCCCTATTACGAATTGGGGGAATCGAAGGGCGGTCCACACACGAACTAAGAGAAAGGGGGAAAGCCAGACTAGCCAATCGAATGGACAAAACAAAGCCCGGTCGAAGTCCACCATTCCAATCGGATGAAAATCAGTTCAACGGTTGGTTCCTCAGGCTAGTCTTCTGCTCTCTTTCGGTCTTTTCTTCCGTCACTCCATTCTCGAGCCTCTAGCTAGTCGATTTGAGAAACATTAGGGTCCCTCACGTGAGATGCTTTCAAGGCTCTCTGTTGTTACACTGAACTGGCCATCAAATTGATAGCCTTCGATCTGCTCCGAGGCTGCTGATCCATCTTCTCGCTTAGTTTCTTGGGCAACTTTTCAATCATTGAATTCGACCAGGGAAGAGGTTTCATAACCAGTGAAGACAATTCTGTGTCAATTCTATAGCCATATTTCTTCTGTGCTGCTTTGAGCTTCCATTTCTATTAGCTAGGTATCTGGCTATGGAGGTCTTTCCCTACCCACCGATCTGAGTACCGAAACGATTGTGTAAGAGACTCGGTGCTTCTTTCTCTATGCTATCTTTTATAGGCATTCATTGGTGCATTTCCTTTGTAGGACTGCTCCCCAACCGCTCTTTTTCTACAACCTCTTTTGGAAGAGAATCTGTTGTTTAATCTAATAGGTTGTACGTACCCCAAGCTGAGCTAAAAGAATGATTAAACCTTCGTCCAGGCCTAACTGGAGTGAGTCCTCTTCTACTATCTAGGTATCCCGGTAGTTCGCTAGCAATCTGAGTGAATAAGGGTCCTGTTAACCTCGAAACGAAAGTAGGTAGAAGGAACCCCGCTAACTCTGAGAAGGTATGCTGCCCCGGTAAACCCGAGTTAGTCCGGTAAGCCCGATCGGGATGAGAAAGGTGGACTTGTCCTGCCATTAATTAAATTAAGAAGAAAGCCCGAGGTAACTATCACTAGAATTCCGAACCACCTATCCTAGTAAATAACATCTTTTTTGTTTTATCGAATCGCTTTCTAACTGCTAACAGAGTAGGTTGGTATTGTTCCTAAATAGAATAGGGCTGGTCCCAGTGCCTCTTTCCTCTGAGCTGGAATAGGGGTAAAAGAACGAAGTTGGCTTCTACTGCGGCCAGGCATAAATAGAGGCATTCCTGGGGTGATTTCCTGCTTCTTCCTGTGGATTCCCTACCCAAAGGGAAAGGTTACGGTACATAGGTACTAAAGCCAAGGCCTTTTTTTCCTTCTATCGTTCCTATCTATGCGTCTCCCGACTCTAGTTCTATCATTTGAAGGTTCTTCTCGATCTGTTTAGACGCCCTTCCCTATGTAGGTTCTTTGTAGGATTTCAATCTGAGATTCCGACTTTGAAGAGAAGTTCTATCATTCTTGAAGTCCAGAACAGGGTCCCGGTCGATAGAGTTTCCTTCCTTCCTTCTAATTCTTTCGATCTTTCTTCTTCCTACGTCCCCCTTCTTCTGGAGTTCTTTCCCGCAGTCGGTTCTTGGTCTTTTTCGTATCGAAATGTATCGCCCTTACCTTACACGAGCCCTTGTTCCCTATCGTTCTCCGCCAACAGGCTTAGTTGTAATGGATTCCTTCTGAACGGGATGCTTCTGCCTCCCTGATCGCTTTGGCTTAAATGCTTTTCCTTATCCATATTGCCTTCCACCTTGTCAATGGAATTTCCATAATAAGAAGACTACTGATCGCCTGAACGGTCGTAATACCTCACCTAGCCTTCCATTAGCATTAGGCCTTTCTTCCCTAAGCGCCTTCCCTTCCATTAGATACAGAAGGAATCCCATACCTACCATTCCCTTGATTCCTTGGATACCTGACATTAGATCCCCTTCCAGCAGTGCTTAGATAGGTTTCGCCCATACATATCCCTTTCTTGGCACTTAGGATGCCATGCTTCTTTGAAAAACTTGTCTTTCTAAATGAAAGTGGAAGACTGGACCGTACATTCCGTGGTTCATGGGATTGGGATTGAGACCTTAACTTGGATTGACAGATTCCTTGGTGTGCTTTTAAGGATACCTGACACATTAGATCCCTTCTTATCGACATACCTGCCCTTCTCGCAGAAGCACTACTGTTCACGAGCCCGAGCCCCTATCGTTTCGTTCTCTTAGCACGGATTGATCGGAAGCGAAATCATCAACTTCGGAGTTTTGTAAAGTAAAAGACATAGGGGTTGCTGGTTCGGGCGTGATGGCTCTCGGCTTTCGTGACATTTCTTTATGGCACTGGTACTTGTATCCCGCACTTCTTCTCCTTATCCCGCAGCACCTTCTGTTGTGTAACTTCTCTTTGCAACCTATACCTCTAAAGTAGGGTTCTTGCCTTTCCGAGCTAGTTGGAAGCTATGCATCGTGAACTGCAGCGTTCATTGAACCCTTTCTTCTTGCCTCTGTCCCTCTCTCTGAAAGCTATGGCATCCCACCGATCCTCGCATCGGGTCTGCCTTTTTTCTTTGCTATCAAGGCAAGGCATTCTATGGCCTCTTCCGCCACGTCCAGAAATGGTATGCCACCAAAGATGTTTTCTCCTTAGCCAACCAAATCTGATGGCAATAACCGTCTTAGGATTACTTCTTTTGGGTCCATCAACAGGAAAAACGAGAGCCTTCTAAGGGGGATCCATACTATTGATCAGAAGGAAGAGAGGTTCAGCGCAAGATGTCCCCACAGGTTGATCTGACCCCTTGTTTCGACCTCAATCTCAGGTAGTGGTCGTGCAAGAGACAGGCTATTGTGTTTTCTTTGGCTCATCATTGATCTGTTGGAAAAGCAAAGAAAAAAAAAAAGAATCAGACAGATAAGTATTAGACTTGAAAGGTACTGGGGGCGAAGTCCAAACAGGATACCAGCAGAGTCCGACATCCATAGGAATATCGAACATCCTACGAATATACCGTTTACACAGTAGCACACACTTCTCACTCACTCTCTTAAAAAAAAGACTAGAGGTTGAAGTAGAAGGCTCAGAGACTACCGACTCAAACTTAGACTTGGATTCTTGTCGAAAGACTATAAGCTTTGAGCTTAAGAATAAAGACAAGTATAGCTTAACTAACATGTTGGCCTTCTCATCCTTCCGCCCTATCAGAGATCGATGGAATTTTTATCACCGCTATTCCAGAGAGCATGCCTCATCTGCTTAAAGAGAGAGGATAAGGAAGCGAAACCTCTGTGTGAAATAAAAGGAAGAGTCATTTTTTAATAGAAAATCATACAACATTAGAATAGAAAAAAAGTCGTCAAACAATCTCCTCTACCATCGAAACTTGATGGCAAAATTCTTTGTGTGAAACCACCCAATAAAGTCAGAGATGCCCATTGATCAACCAACATGATGATATGTACAGCTTCAACTCCTCCCTTTCTGAAGAACGCGGGTGCCTTTGAATTAAGACTTCTCTCCGCTCATTAGATCTGGACTGCTGGTGAATTTGTCGGATAGAAAGATCTTTGCGAAACCGAATCAATTGCTTGGGTGATCGCCCCTTAGCCTGTTGTTTGGCGAAAAAGACTCCCATGAGTTGTTATAATGGGTCAAACTATCCCCTTGGTAAAGGGGTACTGGAGTCATAGCGGCGGCCATAACCTTTTATTCATTGTGGTTCATGTTGTACTTCCCGACAAGCTCCTTTTTCCTATGCACAGAAAGAAGTGAAATCCAAGAAATGAAAGCTTATGCTGCCTTCTTTCCTTTCGTAACGTAACTCTTTCTCGTCGCACCCTTGTTGCCCCCCGATGACAGCTGCATCTTCCAGTATTCCAAGAGCACACTCCCCCAGAAAATGAAAAATGACCTATTATCTATTCCAACTGTTATACATCTTTTGGGATAACTATTCTCGATGCAGCTATTGCATCTGCTACCCAAGATGCCTGGAATATCTCTTGCACTCCTTGAGTCTTCTTGTTCAATCTGTCATACCATTCCATGTAATTCGTCTTAATGCTGTTTGAGCTTTGGGCCTTTCGCCTCTTGGGCAAGACCACACACGCATTTCTATCTCCGACCACGCGACTTGTTGCATAACCACTTGTTGATGAATAAACAGCCGAATCGGCGGTTTCCATATTTGGGCGGACATCCTTGTAGGCAGCAGCGCTAATACGTAATCTCCCATCACCCCACCCCCATCACATGATACTCCGCCACATCATAAACACATCTTTAGTGGAATTTTAAGTTCTTAGTGGTTAGTATCGCTCTGGGGAGCATCTTAGGTTTGTGTTTTTGAAAGGCTCGACATATCATGAAAAGCCTACCCTACGTGCAACGAATGCGATTCATAGTTTCGAAGACCTCACCATTGACTAAAAAAAAAAGGGTCGAACTTATTTCGAATATAAAGAAAGATATGGGTTGTCGGGTTTGGATCGAAATGGAATCCCCAAAAAGAGGGCTGGAGTCTTTTGTTCTGCTGCAATAAAAAAAAGACCAAGAAGTATGTATAAGAAAGAAAGCGATCAATCATTTGGCCGATTGCTTGCCCTTCCTTCGCTTCAGATTGAAAACTTACCAAATAAATCGGGCACTTAGCAGCTTCCTAAAGTGCATTCGCTTATCAGTCGTAACACTAATACACTCCTCTATCCATCTATCAAGAAGCCCTGGAGAGTTTCCCGCCCAACTCCACTTACTCCCATTACCTCGGTTCCAGTCTTATTCTTCCGTAACTCTTCTTACTTCTTCTTTACTTCCATCATAGGAAAGGCAAAGAAAGTCACTAGTTTAATGTTCGAGGGTTTCCACACACAGCAATAGAATTGGACGAACTTGAGGATATAACAGACGACGAATCCGAATCGGACCCAGAAAAGGATATTTGAACGTAATAATTTGTGGGTGAGTAAGCCCCTTCATCTAGATGGAGGATCTCGACGAACTAAGTCAAAGAGCCAGTGGGCGTTCATGTCCGAACTCCATTTATTCGGATTACTATGACTTCGCACAAAGTAAAGTAGTTTTCTTAATTCCGTCACATTCGCGCTGGATGACTTATAGAAGAACTCTTTTTCTGCGATCTCATGCGGCGGCCTAAAAATAATTGAAATTTGTGCGGCCTCTAGAGCAAAATTGACCGCAGAAGCCCATGCCCTTGCAGTAGTGATCACAATACTTTTTGAGAAGTCGAACAAAGGCTTTACGAATCCGCTTTCTTTCACGATCAGAGTCAAGGAAGAATGGCGATAAAGAGGAAGTGATCCAGACGTTTCTGAGCTACCATTAACGTCCCCCCCAGATTCGAAGCAATTAGCGGATGACAAGAAGGATGTCGGATTTCTCTGAGGAAGCCGGAGAAATAGGTACCCGAAGATAGCAAACGAACTCGCCACTCCCCAGTAGCAGCCTTTCGTCTCGTGTCTGGTCGGCAGTCTACTAGCTTCTGAGCATGCGTGAATCCCCGTCGGAAAGGAGATTCCTCCGCATGAAGGGAAAGAAATTGCGTCTCGACAACCACCCTACCCGGGGACTGTCAACTCTCCCAACAACCCATAATGCCACGACTTTCATCTAAAGAAGTAGCTTTCACCCCTCGTGCCGTATTATGATGGAGAGCCTAAACCGTTGGGCCGCAGGAAGGAAGAGCATTTCTCTTTGTCTATTCACCGAGTCCCCTTTAGACAGGATTTCACCTACTCAGCTTGGGTCGTAAGTTAGCTGGCCATACCGCTTACATGCTATTGTAATCGGCAAGCTCCCTACCAACTTTGCTCAGCAGTTTGCCCACTTACGGACTTTAAAGATTTGTCCCCGGGAACTCACAGGGCTTCGACTATTGAGATTATTGGAGATTCTCAGTTGGTAATTAACCAGATTGCAGAAAAATGGATGTATTCTTCCCCGTCTCGCCTGTGGATGCTTACCTTGCCTGCTCAGTCTGACACGGGACCTGCTTGCTAGCTTTTCAATGGTCTCGGTATTGGCTTACCCGCTTTCTGTTATCGCTTACACGCTACTGTAATCATGCTTTAAATCCCCTAAGTACAGGAGTGGAAAAGAGCCCTCGTTAGGCCGATTTAACCTTGAATGCAACGCTACGCCCCTCGATGGGCATGCTTCAGATTCCCTGCATTGCTCTGCAACTTTAGCCTGACTTCATGTCTTCCTTCCTGTCTCCTTGGACCCAGCTGCCCGTGGCGAGGTGGAGGACCCGTTCGCATATGCGGATGCAAAGATCCGATCCCATAAGAACTCGACCTATGCCAATATCCGTTGCGACACACTCTTACCCAGCCTCCTGTGGACACTGGTTACCTAAGTGTGGCTTGGCAGGCGTCTATATTCATCGACTGGCATTCCGTTACTACCCTTTGGTCGGGTCCCAAGTAGCGCAAGACGACCCAGGAGTACGGCCCTATTTGAGAAAGCGGAATAGGGAGATCCCCTTGGTTGGTCGAATCCCCTTCTGGAGACTTGGAGAAGCCTTTCGTACAGAAGGATGAGCTACGTCCCGGGTGTCACTCTGTCTGGACACTCCCACGGCTCAGTTGCGTGGCAAGCCGACTGACTCTTAAACCTTTCTTTTCCCGGACGATACCCTCTCAGACAGGCATTCTTATGAAAGCTCTTTGAACCGCTTGCTCTGATCGTCCCAGCTTGCTAGGGGATCAAGCTTCTATCTCGATTTGGCCTTGTTCGAATGAAACTTGCTCCATCTTGATTTGGGACTGGACCCTACCTCCTATTCAACTATCTCGGGGCTATACTCTTCTTTGTCTGGGCCGTGTCAGTATGTTTTTTTGAGCTCTTCCCGGTTAGCTAAGGAATGAATAATTAAAAAGTCATTCATAGCAAGGGCAGTGAGCTTCTCTCGATTTCTTACTATTCTTAGGAGGAAGACAAGTAGTGGACTGTACTGGGAATCTTAGTATCCTGTCTCTTTGGCTATTCTATTAGTGAAGTTTCTGTTTGATTGAAAAAGACTGATACATGGAGTTATTAAGTTCTGCTAACTTATTTCATGGGAGAAAGGCTTACTGAGGGAGTTATACCCCGATGAAGCACCCACGGTAATGATGCCTTTGTATATGAGTTGTGCAGATTGATGAACAGGTGATGGAA
>Ga0153967_100241_pt1:25000-30446 | contig 30446 bp, 20 predicted proteins | sample TSFL051MetaG_FD_104688 | JGI IMG/M metagenome (GOLD analysis project Ga0153967, IMG submission 104688) | Attine ant fungus gardens microbial communities from Florida, USA - TSFL051 MetaG | ecosystem: Host-associated > Fungi > Mycelium > Unclassified | place: USA: Florida, Paynes...
CCTCACGTTGTTCTTGATGGGGATCGGCGTGGGGAACTTCCACCGGTTCTGAAGCCAGCGGGTTCTGAATGACCTCCCTCTCACGGTTAAAAAAGTGGTTAACCATCTCGAAAAAATCCATATCGTCCATCCGAAAAACGTGTCTCAACTACAGCCAACTCCCCTGTTTCCCTATCGAAAAACCAACCCTACTTAATTTGTTCTAGAAATGCTAACCAAGTGACACACTGGGGCCATGGGTCATGAAAGAGGTTGACCCCCATCCCCCTTCACTATGTATGACCAATGAACTCCTCGCTTTAGTCCCTTCTTTTCCTTCTTTTTGCTCGGGCCGATAGTAGCCGTGGTAGTAATGTCCCGGAGCCCGGCTACCGACCCGAGGCGCCGATCGGGAAAGTCATAAAGGGACGTTAAACGTAATTCTAGAAGAGCGTTACCACAACAAAATAAATCCGAGTCTTGGCAGTTCAAGTGAAAGTTTATTAGACTAGTCCCACTAAGATGGCGAGGAAACTTACTTCCGAGAGAGCTGCTTTCGCCTCGGTAATTACCTAACGAGAGAGAGCCGATGCCAAAGTCGCCCTTTACGCGAGGGAACGCCAGACAGACTTACCTCTGCTAACTACGTTTTATATAGACTGGAAGCTAGAGAGATACTATACCTTAGTATAGTGCCGCTACCAGAGAAGGCTGTTTCATGCTAGGCGTCCAGACCTACTACGCTCGAGCCGCATCCCCGGCACACTTGCTATATCCACTAAGGCTTCATCCCACTTCATTCTACCAACTATACCTGAGAGAAAGCCGTTCTATAACAATTCAAGACAACAAGAAAGCAAGAAAACGATAGCGATCGGTTTGGGAGCGTCACGGGCGGGAGGAGGGCGAGAGCTGAGCCCGCACGCTCTATGCTTTTCCCCAGCTTTCCCTCCAGTAAAAGATTCGCTCGTACCCCCTGTGTCTAGGGATTCCTAGGGCATGAGTTAAGCATATAGTTGATTTCTCTTTCTTTCGATTGAGCGTCGGTACTTTTGGAGTCTCTCTCCGTAGGCGTGCAAAACAACAAAGCCACTGCTCTTCGGGGCGGTGAGGTGGACAATCCCTTACTCCAGCTTCAGAGGAGCATCTTTGCATGAATCAATACTAACTCCTCAGTCAGCTGATCTTCGATTTCGGAGATTAGAGCAGAAGAACTCCGTAACGACGGAGAAAGGTTTCGCCGAAGCAAGTGCCTTAGTTCTTCTTCATATTTTTGGTATTTTTCTAATTCTAATATAATAAAAATAAGCAAGCACACTTGCCCATTTTTATTTTACGATTTTTCTTTTTCATTTTCACTCGATTCATAAACTTCTCTCAACCCAATTCGATTCTTTTTTCGACCCAACCCGGGGGAGGAGGGGCTATATGGGACATCTATCTACGGGGGCCTGCACTTTCTTATAGGGAAAGGGGTGAAGGACGAACTTCATTCGGTAGCAGCGGGATATCGAGTCATTGGTAACACCGCCTCATTTCGGAACCGGAAAGAAACCCGACTCACTTAAATGTCCTAGCGAGGGGTATCGATAAGGGTTGGATGCGAACCCCTCCTATGAGAAAGAAAGGAGCCTAGCAGCCTTTTTTCTGTCTATTTCTGATCGAACTCCCTTCCTGTCATCGTATCTTGTGTCAGAATCGCTTTCAGGCTTCTTATCGCTTTCCCATCAGTGGCAGTTTTGTCTCCCGTCCCTACCGATAGTAACTGATCAACCTACTGTTGGAGTTCAAGAGCATATCTTTTTCCATTATTGGTATCTTTCTATCTCGGAGTGCACTAAGGCATCAATCTGAATTCCAAGCCCTATCGCTTGGGAATAAATGCTTCCCTAGCTGCTTGCCGGAAAAAAACGAAGCCTTACAAATTTGAAATGCATCCCTCCAAGCGGATAAAGGCTTAAACCTATTCATCTATCCTATCCCTCGCTTTACTCTTCCCGGAAAAGGTTATCGTTCCCATGAATCTTGATCCGCCTCCTGGCATTGATAGCAATTGATCGAATTCCTACTCTGGTTTGAGAAGCTTTTCAGTTTTCCTTATCTTTCGTGCCTTTGAACTGCCATGAAAAGAATTCGAAATACGTATATCTGGTACTAAATAAACCGCCTTCGCTGGCCAACCCCTATGTCTTGGTACTCTACCCTCCCATTCATAAGAGAGTGGTAGTTGTCACCGGAAGCAGGTGAAAGCAGTGAGTTGAGTAAGTCTTGTCAACAATGCTTCGCACAACTAAATACTAACACACTGTTCACTTCTGTACTTCTCCACCGCCAAAACACAATGACTTATGCAATTCATACAGGCACGCATGAAAGACGAGCGAAAAACGATGAATTTGCCTTAAAAGCTCGCGGGCCCCGACCGATGGTCGTTCCTAGGCCCAGTCAACCACTTATGATGACTTCGCCCTTACCTACCAGTGCTGGAGCCTCTCCTGCCGATGTCACCACTGGTTCAGGTACTTTCACCAGTACTTAAGCCAGCACCTAGCTATGCCCATGTCGTAGCTTCTGCGGCTACGAGAAACCTCCGGACCCCGGCTATGGAAAAAGATCTGTTATTGTCCATGCCCTAGCCGTTGCTTCCGCTGGATCAATGGGATCCCAATCTCGATTTCCTAGGTATGCTTGCCCTGTTCAGAAACTGAAGCTACTTTTTCTCTTTCACTACACCAAACCCACGAACTTTCGCCCAAACGCATACAGTTGATTCCACAGGTACCACGGGCATGCTACTAATGCCTGTTGGACTTGGCAAAACTTATTGCCTTACCTACTGGAGGAAGGAAAAAAGAACTTAGCTGGTTTTTTTGTCGACAATCGGAACCTGAGAATATTCAAGGACCCGTTACCGGGCAGGGTAAAACCAACAGCACAGAGGCTCTGCAGCAACAGGAGCCACAAAGACGATTGTAGAAAGATGCCAGGATTATACTCAAACAATAGCAGCGGTACTCTCCGAAGTAAGCCCTGAAAAGAAAGGTGCTACATTATAGTAACCAGAAAAGGGCCTCGGCCCCAGATGCTATGGAGCACCTTTCCTTCCTTGCCAAGGAAGGGCAGCTGCTCGACCAAGCAACCAATTACCACCCTATGACGTAGCCACTCACCTGGGAGAAATTCCTGCTCAGATCTCAATCCTAGACTTTTTCTGCCGTCCTTAGGCAAGCTCGGTTGTAAAGGGAAAGGCTCCAGGATTACAAGCCATGATCTAAAAAGTGATTGCCCCCCAACCCTTTTACAGTTCCAGAAGCAGAGGGAGCAGCTTCAGTAGTTCCATCTCTCTAACCCGAAGGAGTTCCGGTGGAGGGTGAGGACCCGGATAGAGAGGGACCTATGGCAGTAGTTTAAGTCGGCCCAGTAGCGGAGCTAGCAGCAGCAAAGCCTTTTTTTTAGGGATAGTGAAATTCCGGATCGAAGAGATTCACCCGTAGTAGATAAGGGGCAAAGCCAGAGGCAAGGCTATAGGCGCCTCTATCTGTATGGGGGAATTTCTTGCTCAAGCTTCTCGATCTGGGAAGGAACTGCTCGCTACTACTACATACGATGCACTATTGAAAGGCTCGACCCGGCCCGGAAGAGCGATCCAGGCATTTTGAAATCGTGATCCAAAGAGAGTCCTAGTCGCCATAGTCAGAGATTTAGATGTAGTTCCGGATGATCCAGATCCAGTCGATTTAGCAGTCGCGCTGTTGCCCCCGAGTCTTGGTTTGGGAAGCATGTGAGTTGGAATGTACTATCCTCCCGACCGGCCAGCGAATGACGCGAGCGCGACAGGTAGAAAAATTCATGATGTGACCATGACTCCCAAACATATCGACCCGAGTTGCGGAATAAGATCGACTTTTTTGAGCAGGGAGCGAGTCGAGTAAAAAAGGCACGATCTCGAGGCAAGAGGAAGTGGAAGCACAGGGGGAAATAGAATCCACAAACCAAAAGTGAAAAGCAAGATGAAGAGGAATTCAGACCGATATAAGAGCAATAGAGTTGGCAAATCCACTTCCCGAGAAGACAGAAAGAGGTCTTTATTTGAAAAAGACAGAGACAGAAAAGAGGATATATTGTTCCAGGGGCAGAGAAGCCAAAAAAAGACATGAATCTTGCCACTGGACTATACAGAACGAGATACCGATACAAATACCGTCGGGGTAAGCCGATGGTATACCAAAGGGGTAAGCCAATCCGATAGAGAGATGCCGTTCTTTTGTGCTCTAGCGTAGAGCTCCTGTTACTCGAGTCACAGAACCCGAGGGAAAGAGCTTATCAGCATGCAAGTTGATAAAACCTAAAGGCAAGATGCGAAGATACGAGCTTAAAGTGTCCATAAGCTTGAAGCATATAGGGGCAGCGAGCCCTTATTAGTAAAGTAAAGCTCCAAAAAACGAGAGATTAACCTGTGCGGTGCGGATCTGACTCGACTAAGGAAAGATCTACTCCGAAAGATCAGAGAAAGAAGAGCGTTTGATCTACTAATAGCGGCATAAGAACAGCAACTATACTGGCATTTGCTTCAACCTAAGCAAGACGCATTTTTGAGACATAGTAATCCATACTCTCTGTCGGGGGGCTTAGGTTTGGCGACCTAGACTCTGTCCACCAAACCAATATCAAATATCTCCGTTGGGGACCTAGGCTTGTGGCACCCCCTATCTCTTAAAGGCTGTTCAAAATGAATATCTCTTTCTTTCTTCTCAGGTACAGTTGCTTTCCTTGATTCGGGCACAGTGTCTTCGACAAATCGTTGTCTCAGTCTCTGTCTCATCTCTGGTCCTGTGGGTTAGTCACCTTAGTCCAGTGTATCAGAAAGGACATCTGTCTTTCCGAGACATAAGGAGTTAGACTCAGCCTTGATATATAAGCAAGGTCAAAGTATAAAAACCAAAGCGAATCTCGTGAAACCCCGCTCCTCGGCTTTCTTTAAAGCCTTGTGACTCCCATCCCATCAAGTCAGGAACCAAAGACTGAAACTAGCCTAGCCCCGGTTAGGCGGAGATCAAGGGATGCGCGGAGCTCCATCCTTTTTGTTAAGGTTCGGGAATCATACATCCCTTATCTGTGAGTCGAGAAAGATTTCCATCGCTGGCGAACTTGAAGCAGAAAGCTAAATTCAAAGAGAGGGAAAACCCCTCGATAGAAGGAGTGAGACTATACCCTTATCTATGAAAGACCGGTTTAGAGGGAAGCATCCGCCCCTTTCTTCAACATAGGGGATATTGAACCCTAGATTTCCCTATCGACTTTCCCATTACTTCTTACCAGGAAAAGGCATACCAAAGATTTTGGGAAAGACACATTGAAATGGAAGTTCGAGGAGTAGGCGCCTGATCAAACGCCTTACGTGATAGGGGCTTCGAGGTCCAGAGCTTTAGGAACAATAAGAACCTGTGCTTACCAGAATAGTTTGTCA
>Ga0153967_100244_pt1 | contig 30188 bp, 37 predicted proteins | sample TSFL051MetaG_FD_104688 | JGI IMG/M metagenome (GOLD analysis project Ga0153967, IMG submission 104688) | Attine ant fungus gardens microbial communities from Florida, USA - TSFL051 MetaG | ecosystem: Host-associated > Fungi > Mycelium > Unclassified | place: USA: Florida, Paynes | collected...
AACTATAAAAGAAGTCCTCAGGACGAGGACCCTTGAGAGGGGGGTGGTGTCATGAACCGCCAAATTCCCCTAAGGCAATATTTATATTTCTTTTCGTTTTCTTTTCTTTTAATTATGTAATAACATCGGATCAGTAAATATGGACAAATAAGTCGAACGTGTATAAGTAGTGTACAACGAATTAGCGAGGACTCTAACGAGTTCTCTTTGTTAACTCTGACTTAGAGAGGAGTTAAGCCTGAGGTCGCTCACCAAAGACTAAACTCTTACACAAATCCAGCGGGAACTCTAATGAGTTCTCTTTGTCTACTCTGACTTAGAGTTGGGATCCGCCTATCTGAATTACTCGGATGACCGTTCCTTACAAATTTGCCTATAACAACAAAGTGCATGCAGAGACCAAGATCTCGCTCTTTAAGGCAAATAGTGGACAGGATCCTAGGATGGGATTCGAGATGAGAAAGAAGGGGAAACATGAAGGAGTAGAGAGGTTTGTGGAAAGGATGAAGAACGTGTAAGAGGAGGCAAAGGCAGCATTACAGAAAGCGCAGAAAGAGATGAAGCGGTATGCTGATAGAGAAAGAGGGGAAGTAAAAGAGTATAGAGTAGGCGACTTGGTGCTGCTCAGCACTAAGGACTTAAAGTACCAAATGGTTGGAAGACATATGGATAAGTTCATGGAGCGCTTTGTAGGACCTTACAAAGTAAAGGCAATCATTTCCAGTAATGCAATAGAATTGGATCTGCCTAGCACAGTTAAGATACATCCAGTAGTTAATATCAGCCGAGTACGATGGTACAAATCGCAAGTAGAGGGACAGAGAAAAGAAATGCCACAACCAGTGGTGATCGAAGGAAAGGAAGAATGGGAAGTGGAGAAGATCATGAACAAAAGAAAGGTGCGAGGAAAGGAGAAATATTTGGTACGATAGAAAGGATATACAGCAGAGGAAGACACATGGGAAAGCAGAGAAAATCTGAGGAATGTGATGGAGCTGGTCAAAGAATTCGAGAAGGAATACCATAGGGAGGAAGAGGAAGAAGTCAGGCAACAAGAAGCTGAAGAGAACAAGAAAGTATTCAGTAGGAAGATACATGGTGAAATTGCTCTATGGATGGAGCAACAAGAAATACGACAGGGAATATTGGAAACGAATAGAGGAAAATTGGAAACAGTAGAAGAGAAATCCGTTCTCTAGGTATAGTAGGAATCCATTCTTGAAAAGGATGGAAGAAAGGGAAGAATATAAGGGAGGGAAGATAGAGGAATGGGACGAAGAAGTAGATGAGGAAGATCAACAGAGGCTTGAAGAAGACAGAAAATACTTAGAGGAGCTGGGAGATGAAAATCAGGATATGGAAGACCTAAGGGACCCATACAACGAACTATGAAGAAGTCCTTGGGACGAGGACCCTTGAAAGGGGGGTGGTGTTATGAATTGCCTTCTATCTCTAAGTCAATATTTATTTTATTTTATTTTTCTTTTCTTTTAATTATGTAATATGATTGGATTAGTAAACAAGGACAAATAATCAGACATGTATAAGTAGTATACACAATCTAGCGAGGACTCTAATGAGTTCTCTTTGTTAATCTCCGATAAAAAGAGGGTTAAGGGTTAGGATTACTCAACCACGACCCAAAGCCTTACAGCTGGATTGTATACACTACTTATACATGTCCAATTATTTGTCCTTGTTTACTAATCCAACTATATTACATAATTAAATAAAAGAAAAAGAAAAGGAAATAAATATTGACTTAGAGGGAATTGGGCGATTCATGACACTGCGTAGACTGATCACAATAGACTAGTAGCATGAAATATGTAATGTAAAAAGTGTACACATATACTACTGAGCACCACTCAATTATAAGGTCTGGTCTAAGCTAGTACCTGAGCTTGGTTCTAGCTGTCCATCTCTGGGGTCTAAACTTCCCAGTCAGTTCACTTAAGCTTGTGGTCTGGTTATAAGAAAGTTAGGATTGGTCTGAGACAACTGTACACTAAGAGAGTAATGAGAATAAGATTGGACAGGGATCAAGATGATCAGTGTCCTAGATGTGGAAATAAGTATAATGATTCTTAGCTCAGATTAAGTAACCTTAACCTAGATTGCACTCTAAGTCGTGACAAACAATAATCACTCAGACATTGCAGCAATACATAGATGGCTGTATTCACCTGACAAATAATAATCACTGATGCATACTATGAGTATACTACTTGGGAATGTTGAATAAAACATATCTCAGACATCATGGCAATGTGTAGATGACTGAGGTAGAATGTAGAAGGAATTCTGATATATATATATATATTCCCCTCCATATCTCGGGTAACTGGTTGGGTACTTTGGAATGCTCAATGGAATGGAAGTAAGAATGATGACATTGAGAATGGTGGTGGAGATATAGAATAGACATTGTTATAAAATGGCAGACAAGCTAGATGATCCACAGCAGTGGATTATTTTATTTCTTTTTCTTTTCTAATAATTATGTAATACTAAATGTGTGTGGGATATTATGACTCAAAAGAGATGTATGGGATAAAATAGTTAGGCAAATACTTGTAAACATATATTCGTGCATAAGTAGCGGAGCTAATTAGTGGGAACTTTAACGAGTTCTCTTTGTTAACTCTGACTTAGAGTGTGAGTAAGGTTAAGGTTATTCAACTAAGACCTCATTCATTATAGACATATCAGTTCATATCAATAAGTCAGAGTTGACAAAGAGAACTCATTAGAGTTCTTGTTATTTGGTATACAGTATTTATACAAGTCCAATTATCTGTCCTTGTTTACTGATCCAATGATATTACATAAGTAAATAAAAATAAAATAAATATAAATATAAATATTGACTTAGAGAGAAAAGGCGATTCATGACACTACTACCCTAATCCCTTACTCTTGTTGATAGGCATACCCTACTCCTGGTGGGCCCTGAGTAGATCCTATGTATTCCTTGAACTTTGAGCTGGTTTATTTTTCTCAAATGTCAAGTCTCAAAGTGGTAGTTGCTCTCTAACTGTTAGACCTACAAGTGAGCAGTGTTCACTACATTATTCCTTTGCACCTGGTGCTTTTGCAGCTTTCTTCCAATGCAGTTGATCCATCAACCTCTTTCAGTTGGATCATACTCTGAATAGTAAAATACATCATCCAATTGGAGATTCAGCTAGAAGAAGCAAGTATGAAGCATGCGTGAGAATCTGATCAGTGCGATGACGTTTAGAAGTAGTGATCTCACCTCTCCACTGCCAAAAGCACAGTTCACCCACCACTGCCCACACGCACATTGATAGTCCAGCAGCCAACCTCTGACTCTGTTCTATCACAGGACTTAATGTGGTGGTTAGATCCCGGAAAAGAGCTTTTGAACGTTGTGCGTCTATTGTCTCGTATTTACCGGTCTCACTCGTCTGACATGATACCCAGCTGTTCAACCGAATACTTGCACCATATGTGGAGAATCTTGACCTCAACCAAGTCAATTATGGCATTGGTCAAGGTTTGGGTAGCCCTTGAACTTCACTACCTAGTACTTAATCGCTTGAAGGTCAACTCACTTTGCGAGAACTCCGCTTAAAGAAGGGGGCATTAGATAAGTTCCAGCTCCCTATCGATGTACTTGAGGGTATGTTTCGAGATCCTATAAGCTAGCTTATACTTAGTCCGTTTAGGCCGATTGGGAAAGTTCACACTGTCTCTGCGTTGGATGAATTTGGGAAATCAGCCCGTGGAAATTCTCGTGGAAGACATTTACCTCCTTGTAATACCTACAGCTGCAAACCAAGTTGATCCCGATGAGGAAGAAGAGAGGGCACAAGCCGCCAAAGCCGAACGTTTGGAAAGCGCCGAGCTGCTTCATATGCAAGGCCAGGCAGCGGGGATGCAAGGCAGGTAGTCTACTCAGTTCCCTGTGTTTGTATTTATAACAGGATCAGAATCTCCCCGAGCACAAGGCTTATGGCAATCTTTGTTAAATAAAATCATCAACAATGTCCAGGTTACGATTAAAAATATCCATGTTCGGTATGAGGACAAATACAGCGTGCCCGGCGTGCGTCCACTACCTTCGCCGCTCTCCTTACTCTTTTCTCATCCTTCGTGAATTAGCATCCCTTTGCAGCAGGTTTCACCCTAGCAAATTTTTCTACTTTTTCAGTTGACGAGAAATGGCAACCTGCATTCATCGAAAGTACAGCAGGATCAATCCACAAGGTAAGTTCAACCATTTTCTAGTGATGTCTTTTGTTAGCAACGATTTTTTTTAGCTATCGAAACTAGAGTCACTCGCTTTGTACTTCAACACCGACGAAGGTACTATAGCCGGTTTAACACCTGATGAAGTTTACCAGAAGTTCACTGCAATGGTTAGATTCTCCCACATAGTGATTATGGGCTAATCATTCCTTATAGACCAGAGGCGGACCTCAGGGTGGAAAACACCAATTTATCCTCAAACCTGTGTCTGGGGAAGGGCGGGTACGATTAAATTCAGTTGACCTTTACTCTAATCGCTGAAGTCTAGTGCTAGGTTATTGTGAATCATAAAGTCAACAAATCCACTCCTAAATTTGATGTACAACTTCTCTTCGATGAAATTGGCCTAGTATTGGATCGAGACCAGTATCGAGACGTTCTTTCGCTGCTGGAAATGTATCATGTTTATCTGCGGCAACACCAGGTTCGACTATGGAAATGTTCGTCTCGTTTCACAATTTTAACTCAATTCAGTATCGCAGGCATAGACCCACAGATCAAGAATTTCGGGAAAACGCAGCTCGAGCGAGGCTTCGTTTTGCTGGAAACGCCATACTAGCAGAAGTACATGAAAGAAATCTGAAATGGACATGGGACTACTTTTCTGAGCGACGTGACGATCGTGAGCGATATGTTGGGCTTTTCCAGAAAAAACTTGTAGCACCTCTCACGGAAAGTGTATGATGATTCAACATCCTTATTATTCAAGCTCACACAAAGGCCAGGATCTCACAAATTTTCGAGTACTGGAGAGGAAACTATCATATGAAGATCTACGCTTTTATAGGTCGCTCGCTCGCTCTCATCTTCGCAAGGACGAAGCGCTTAGGAAGAAATTGGAAGGACAAAAATTGAAGGACCGAGGAGCAAAACAAAGCTGGTCAAGCTGGCTTTGGGGTAGTCCTGCGTCAACTACAGAACAAGTTGACGTCTTTCAAGGAGAGATGACGGATGAACAACGCAAGCAGCTTTATGACGTCCTTGATTTTGACGAAAAGGAGGCCATAGCAAGTTCACTGGAACTACCTAGAGAATCGCTCAAGTCCCGCCTTTCAGCCAAACTTCGAACAGGTTCGTTTTCACTGAGAACGGATCCTTATTCAGATCCCAGGGACATGTTGTCAATTGTTTTTGACTCATTCAATGCTGATGTCTTACAACGACCCGAGAGTCTCGAAGCTACCTTGTCTCTGGATGCATTTAAAGTGTTTGACGGTACCACAAGAAACACTGTGCACTCTCAAATTGTCCGAGTCAAATCCTCATTGCATGCTCACAAACGACAAGAAAATGATGAGCCCTTTTTTTTTGTCAAATATGAGAACAATCCTCTGGATCGCCGCGCTGACAATGCTTTAACTCTGCGCATGAGGCACATGGAGGTTATATACCACAGAGGCTACATCCAAGCCGTCTACAAATTTTTTGAACCACCTCCGAGCCAGTTGGAATCTGTTGAGGCCTTATTAGTATGTGCATTATATCCTTCTTTCTGGGTTATCACTAATTCATATCAAGGATGTGGCCAGCCAAACTCTGGAAGGTTTACGAAAAGAAACCCGTGCTGGGCTTGAATATGCTCTGCAGACCCATAAAACTTTTGACATACAGATGGACATGAAGGCGCCAGTCATTATCATCCCCGAAGAGTAAGTTGAATAAGGCTCATGCCTCATTTTACTCATCTTTGTAGTATCACAACTAGTTCTTGTAAACATCTAGTGGTTGATGCTGGACACATTGCAGTGGGTAGTGATCTTGTCGACAAAGAGGCGATTCGTGCGATCCAGTCGAAACGTAGTCAGCAATACAGTGAAGAGGACTATCATCAATTAGAGTCGCTTATGTACGACAAGGTGTCATTACGCCTCGAAGATGCTCAGGTGATTCAACTTGATAGATCTCATAAGTGATATTAGTGATTCACTATTCTCAGTTCGTTATAGGTGACAGCCTCTCCGCTTGTCTCAATGCCCTGCCGGCAGGGTCTCATGACGATCTCCATCTGCTCGAAAGAATCAATATTGATCTCGATGTCCAGAAGTCAATTGTTCCTACTGCTGTCAACCTCTCACGGTTCAAGGTTTCAGGAACGCTTCCTTCCTTACACATCAATCTCTCTGACAGAAAGTACAAGGCTCTCATGCGTCTGATTGACATTTCCATACCTAAGTTGGACGAAGATAAGCACAACGGATCTTCTTCTATCCCTACGGTCCCGAGGCATTTGTCAACTTTTCAATTGCCTGTCGCTTTGTTTGGGCCAGATCGTCATGATTTTGACGTGGAGAATCAGGATCTAGATGGTCAGGATGAAACGGGGAGCTCGTACTCAGACACCTTCTTTGAAGCAGAGGAATCTATCCAAAATGTGAGCCTTACTTGTTAAAAACTGTCTTCTTCAGTTTCCTGATTGTTATCGTTCAGCGACCAAAACATCATCAGCTCCTCCTCCATGGTCATTTCAAAGTGGGAATACTTCGGATGTCTCTGTCTAAGAGTGTGGATTTATCCGAAAAGCCCTTGGGTGACCTGAAACTCGAGGGATTTGTTCTCAAATTTGACCTAGCTGATAATGACATGAAGGTCAACACCCAGCTGCGGTTAATACATTGCTCTATATTAATTTGTCGATAGCTAATATCTCTGATTGTAGCTCGATGAACATGGCCCTTGTGTCTTCAAATGCTCAACTCGTAAATGTGGTCACCTCCGAGACATCTTTGACCGCACCCAGTGACAACCTTTTGAGTGTTATATATACACGTATCCAGAAGGATTCAGTGGATTACAATACCGTTTACGAGGGCATAGATCAAATCGTTGACGTTCGTTTCTCGACTTTTGTCGTTCATGCTGCCCCAGAACCCATCATATCTTTATACGATTTCATCATTTCAACATTCATCTCCGACGCGAATCGACCTGTAGCCAATCCCCTTAATCCTGCATCCTCCGTCGAGCAACCCTCAATTGATGAATCAAAGATCCGTGTCCTGGTTAAGCTCGAGAGTATACGAGGTTGGTCTCACTGGACTTGTGTTTATAGGCTAACGTTAGCTAAACGATTGATCACAGTGGAGTTGTCCCTTGAGTCTCTTCCACTTGCCACTCTGTCGCTTTCAACAGCCGATATGGCCATACTCTTGCGCCCTCGGACAATGAGGATTGTTGGTCGTTTAGGTAATCTGGCTCTTGCTAATGACATAAATATATATCAACCTTGCAAAGAATTCAAGCAAATTCTATCAATTGAGGGACAGAACTTTGCTGAATTCACCTATCAAACTTTTGACCCATCCATTTCTTTGGACATCAGCTCTTCCTTCGCCTTGAATGCCGCTTCTATCAAATTAATTTTCCTTGAACAGTCGCTCCACGGCCTTTATGCTTATCTGACCAGACTTGCGAAACTGAAGGGTCTTTATGATGCTGCTACTCAAGCTGCTGTTCAATCTGCCTCAGATCTAGGCCAAATGCATTTCGAAATCAATGTCAAATCACCGATTATTATCATACCTTCAAACCCTTCCCAATCATTAAATGTCCTTGTCATGCGATTAGGGGAGATTGATGCAAGGAACAAATTTGACATGAACAAGAATACGGTTTCAGCTAGCCTGCAGGGGATCCGGCTTGTCTCGAAGTCATATCACAACGAGAGTTTGAATATCCTCAAAATGATCGACGATATCAATATCCAAGCCGATATCGTTCAAACCATTGGTATTGACCGTCAAATGGATACTAGTTATCCTGACATGCAGGTGAATTGACTAATACATCACTTTGCAGCTACCGTATCTCATTTTCAAACAGGTGGCCTTTCAAGTGTCAGACGTTAATTTGCACTTAACACTGGATCAGTATCGAACAATACTAAACATTTCACGATCTGTATCTCGAGTATTCGCACTTGACAGCGAGTCTGAACTTTCAGGATATCCATTTGCAGCCACTTCAGCATCCATATCCTCACTTGACATGGAACATTCGTCGATCAATCTGGAACCTGAACTGCGGGCAACGGAAGATGTCCATGAAATTTGGGTGACCATGGATTTGGTCCTCTCTGTTGATACAATTCAACTGCATCTTTATGGTGTAGGAGCGCATATGGACACTGACATGCAACAACATGGAATCGCTCGTTTCGCTTTGACCAACAATAAAGTTTGCTATAAATCAACGTCCGACGGAGCTAGTGAGGCTCAGTTCATCCTCAAATCCCTCACTATGTGTAATACTGAACCTGAAAACACACAATTTCGAGAAATAATTCCTGCAACCCATCACGATCGCAACCAGTTCATGGTGCTTTTCAGTACGGCTGGCGGTTTGGATGGGGCCTCTCTTGCTGTTGTCACAATAGACTCCCCTCAAATCATCTTCTCTATCCGTCCGCTATTTGCCCTCCTAGATTTCTTTACGACAGAAACATACTCCGATGCGTGGACTGTGGACGAAAGGAATCATGCTGTTAAATCAAGCAGTGTTCAGAGCAGAAAGGAGTTAGATTTCCGTTTGGACTTGCACGATGTGGCGATTTGTGTTTTGGAGAATGACCAGGACCCAAATACCCAAGCAATCAAGCTCAACATTCAACAATTGCTGATATCCCAGCAGGTAAGTTCTTGTATGGTTTCTTTACTTTCTGTAACCATCATCCAGGGAATCACAGCGCTGAAAGCTGATCAACTCGGAATGTCCTTAATACAGATGGGAGAAAAGACTGAAACTGTCAGATTTCTTGACGGATTTGATTTCACACTCTCTTCGGATAGCCGTTCATCAGTTTCCCAGCAGATGATAAATCTCGAATTATCAGCCAGACCTGTTATTGTCCGAGCATCGTACAGAGATATCAGCTTGATCACACGCATATTAAACAAAGCTTTTGAGCGGTTCGGCAGCCCTGGAGGAAGCAGCATTAGATGTGTGGAACCTACTGAAACAAAGAACAGTCAGAAGGCAACCACATTATCTAGGTCAACACGCCCAAAAACTATTGGCAAAGCTTCTGTTCGTATGACAAAACAGCAGGTGCGTCTTTGAAACTTCTTTCCAACTTTCATTGAATGACTTGATTCAGTTTAAAGGCTCTTTTGATGGATTTAGACTGGTCTTGATAGGCGATATCCACGAACAGCCTATGCTACATTTGAAAGTCAAACCTTTCATTGCCGTTGCAAAAGATTGGTCTGGTGAAGTAAGAACTCAAAGTGTCCGTCGAGCATCATTAAATGACTCTGTAGTTGCACACTACGGTTACCATGGCGCTCCAAATCACGTTCTGGAACCTGATGAATTCACACTGGGAACCTCGTAAAATGCATATCCAGCTCTTTGTTGATTATTATACTGACTTGATTTACTAGTGATTGATCCATGGACATTCACTATCTCGGTGTGTGATTTCCGCAAGTAATGCACAGGATGCACCTGCTCATATTGATCTAGATCTTAAGACAGAATGCGGAAGGAGGAGTGAATTTGGTTTTGTCTGCCCAAGAACGACTCGACATCAACCTGACATCATCCTTCGCAGAAGTTTTCGCTACCACGTTGAACATATGGAGCAAAGAAGGAAAAAGTGTCCTTCAGAAGGCCCGGGGAACATATGCCCCATATCGAATCTCAAATCGAACGGGCGCCTCTATACTCGTTTGGTCGGAAGCGGACTCTGGTGATCACAGTGTTGAGGTCGAGACTACCCCTGTTCATAATAGTCAGACCATTGACTGGCGATTTGATGATTGGAAGACAACGCGAGAGGTGCAAATATTGTTATCCCTTCGGAATCTTGGACTGACGTCGTACAGCATAATACCCTTCTTGGGGAACACATGCTTGGTATACAGTTTGTCGACAAGAGTTGGGAGCAGATCAGGGGGGTTCCCGTTGGTCGAGAAGGGGAATTTGTATACTCACTTCGTCCTCACACTGCGAAGTACCCGGAGCGATTGATGTGCGAGGTCAAGGTCATCGAAAATACAAAGATCATCACTATCCGCTCAACTTACAAGGTTGAAAATCTAACTTTGTATCCGCTTGAGTTGATGTTAGTTGATGACATCGGACACCCAGTCTCCTCCCTCGAAAAAATCGCCCCTGGCCAGGACTACTCTTTACCGATCGATGCAGTCACTCAACACCGCATTCGTATCCAACCTGATCGTATGTTGCTCCACGCTCTTTTGTTTCTTTTCATTAAGTACTCTTGTTTCAAGAGGGATTCGGCTACAAATGGAGCCCCGCAATCCATTATAACGATCTGCTAGCACGAAAAGGCTTTACTATCAAATGTCCTCATTCAGACCCTCAAGAAGCCTCCTTCAGATTCCAAGCTTGGGTGCAGATGGATTCAAACGACAGTAACGTACGGTGAGCAACAGAATCTGTTTTTGGTTCGGATTTGATTCAGTCATCTGTGCAGAAAATTGCCCAAGGTCTCCTTGAAACTCAGGGCTCCGCTAGAACTCGAAAATCTTCTTCCTTATAATTTGGAGTACCGCATCTATGATAAGAATACGGATCAAAACTGGCGGAGCTATCTACGAAAAGGTGGTGTCATGCCGGTGCATTCTGTGGAATTGGGACACTTTGTTCTCTTAAATGTTACGATCCAGGATACCGGTTAGTCTATGCTTCAAAAGTTCAGTTGACTATATGCTCACACGGGAGCAAGTCTTCAAACCTAGCGATTTCAGTATCATTAACATCGACAATCACTCGGAATTTGATATAGAAAATCGTCTTACCCTTCGAGATCAGCAGGGAAGAAAGTTGGAGCTCAAGCTGAATTACATGTGGGTTCCATATGTGTTGTTTTGAAATCTGAACTCATGTACTCTTGGTCGTCTCAAGACGATATCCCAATTCGGGAGGTGCCTTCAAAGTCCAGATTTACAGCCCCTATATCGTTGTGAATAAAACGAAGGCTCCTTTCAATGTCAGGCCCAAATCTGTCAGAGTGGGAACTCAGGATGCAGCTGGAGATACTTGTCTAGGTGTGCGATTTATATGACCAATATCTCTACCTTTGTTCTGATATCCAAATCTTAGATGTTTTGAGCGGTCCCTCTCCCTTCCGTGAGCACAATATTCACATAGCGATCACCAGCAACTAATCGCGTATGCAGTGTTGTCCCATACACAGGACCAAGGGAATGAATTCTACTTTAAATTGGCAGACTCAACATGGTCAAGGGTGCGGCTTCCACATTCGTATACATAATGATCTGACCGTAGTCTCAGCCTGTTTCATTTGAGGCCCCTTCCGCTGAAAGCGAGCTCGTTCTACCGGCTATCAGACAAAAGGCCGATGAACTACACCTAGGTCTCTCATGGAGTGAAGGCAGTGGAAAGTTCAAGTTAACCAAAATTATTACATTGACTCCTCGGTTCTTCATAAAGAATATGCTACAAGAAGCCATTGTGTTCCGGGAACATGGCAATGTACCTCGGGAACGTCAGCTCTTAACATCAGGAGAACGTCGAGCGTTCATGGCTCTACGGAAAAATGCAGAGAAATTGCTTACGCTCGCTTTTCCGGGTTTAAATGCCCAATGGTAATCGTTTTGTCGGTTGATTCTGCATCACTATTAAGTAATTGTTTCAGGTCTCCTCCAATCAATATTGAGGACATTGGACCTATCAGTTTACGTATTAGGCGTCCGGGTTCGAATGATCATAACTTCGTCCTGGTCCAGGTTGATATCCGAATAGAAAGCTCTACGATTTTTGTCATTATTTCACCCGCAGACAATGGTTGGCCCTTCGAGATTGAAAATTTTAGCGATTACATTCTATCAGTATCGCAAACAGTAATGAATCTTCCTTTACATCCGTAGACTATTGACCTTGTCTTTGTAGGACTCGAAGGAGGAACCTAGGGTAAGGAGAGATGATGTAGTCTATAATCTTCAAGCACGAACAACTATGGAATATGCATGGGACTCTCCCGCCGCCAAGGATAAAAAACTGCTGCTTAGCATCAAAAACTCGAGTCGAGTGGTCGATATCATGGAAATTGGTAATCTTGTTCCCTTCAAATTCATGGCAAGTCTTTGAACACATTGGAAAAGTCTTCTACATGTTGATATGCAATTAGGATCACCGACATATGAAGGTTGTGTCACTTGATGTCAGAGCTGACGGATATAAACAGATCCTTCGCATTACCAACTATGATCCTGACCAAAGCCTATATAAACCAAAATCAAGGAGCTCCACGTTTTCACGACAGGACACTTTTTCAAGTGTTGAGGCGTTTGAGGCAGTGACAGAACAAGTAACAGTGTCTCTATCCATTTCAATTGACCTTGGTGGAATTGGGTTATCCCTTGTCAACAAAAAAATGGTTGAAATTCTCTACGCCACATTAGACAATCTCAAGTTCGAATATACCGATAGCAGCGCGGCACAGGCTATCAATCTCTCTCTTGGTCACTTGCAAATCGATAATCAATTCCATGATGCACTTTACCCAGTTGTCCTCCAGCCTACATCCATACCAAAGGACACCAATGGCGTTGGAGATTTGCCCACAATTCAGGCATCGGTTATCTGGCTTAAAGATCAAGGCAGGTCCTGATTGGTCTCGAGTGAATTTGAAGCGTCTTCAATAATAGTTTAGAACACGGAGTACTCTTCATCAAGTATTTTTCTATCCTTTTGCAGGCATTAACAATCGAAGCAGATGAGGATCTGCTATTTGCACTTTACGACCTATCCCAGATCCAAGGTCTGGCTTGGGATGATCCTACTAGAGAGTATGTCTTTTTCCTTAGGTCACTACTATCCCGACTCTGAAGGACAAGTAGCGTTCTTCTTCACAACGTTGACTTGATACCTGAGCCCAGAAACAATTCTCATGGGCAGGATGTTTATTTTGAAATACTTGAACTCCAGCCAATACAGTTAGCTATTTCTTTTATGCGTACAGAAAGGATCAACAGCGAAGAGAAGTATGTAATCATTGCTCGACTCCACTTGTTACTTATCTCACTTCAGGTTGAATTTGCGCAATCCTTTGGCAGTTGTCATGAATGCTTTGACTATGACAGTCGGAAACATTAACGATGCACCACTGGAAATGAATGCTCTAGCAATCAAGGACATGCGCCTAACATTTCCTGAACTTCAGAGCCGTATTCTATACCACTACCGTCAGGAGATTCTGCGTCAACTTTACCGTATCCTAGGTTCAGCCGACTTCATTGGAAATCCGGTTGGCCTCTTCACCAATGTCAGCTCTGGTGTGGCAGACATTTTCTATGAGCCTTTCCAAGGTGTAGTCATGCATGGAAATCGCGAATTGGGCATAGGCCTCGCTAAAGTGGGTATCTTTTCACTTTATCCACATCGGATCACATTTTCAAGTCTTTCTAAGGGTGCTGCAAGCTTTGTCAAGAAGACCGTATTTGGGCTGAGTGACAGTTTTACTAAGTTTACGAGTAGTGTTGGAAAAGGTTTGTCAGTTTTCACGCATCACAAAGGGTCTGCTATTTTTTTTTATCTTTGGCCTTTAGGCTTGTCTGCAGCAACCTTTGATTCAGAATATCAATCCAGAAGGCGCATGACTCAAAGGCGTAACAAGCCCCGGCATGCAATGTACGTTCAGTCCGATTCAGGCGATGCATGGTGCCAATTGATTTCTCCAAGATATGGCGTCAAGGCCGGTGGAGGAGCACTTGCCAGTAGTGTCACAAGTGCGATGGAGGGTGTTCTTGTAAGTCCAGTCAATCCCTTGTGTAATGGCGCACCTTATCCATGGTCACTCAGATGAAACCCATTGAAGGCGCAGAATCTGAGGGTGCATTGGGATTTATTAAGGGAATTGGGAAAGGTCTAGTTGGGTATGGGAGTCCTAACCACACTCAAGAACATCCGGTTGACCCTCCAATCAGCGTAGTCACGAAACCGGTCGTGGGTGTGTTTGATCTTGCTTCAAATGTCTCCGAAGGCCAGCTTCTATGTTTCTTACTCTTTGTTACAATATTGACGAACTCCAGGTATACGCAATACAACTACCGTCTTTGACAACCCTGAAAGAGATAGGGTTCGCTTGGTAATACTAATTTAGACCCTTCTATGATCAAGTACTAACAAACTCATGATAGCCGCGGCTCATTCCAGCTGACGGAGTACTTCATGTAAGCCAAGCTACTTCATGTCATGATGATGATATCTGACTTTTCTTGCTCGAAGTCATACTCAGCCCAGGAAGCCATTGGTCAATATTGGATGAAAGATTTGAATGATGGTGCATATCGGCATGAAGCATATATAGCGCATATTGGTGAGCATTGCCACTACTAACTACCATGCAAATGTACCAATTCTTCTTCAGGTTCAGCAGGAAGTGACAATGTCGTTCTTTTGACACAGTCCCGTGTACTGTTCTTTTGGTCGAGGAAACTACGGTTGGACTGGGAGTTGCCATTCAGCCAAGTTCAAGGTGTCACTGTCGAGGACACAGGCATACGGTTTTCACACAAATCGGGAAAAGAGCAAGACAGATTTGTTTTCATTCCCGATAAGTCATCGCAAGCGTGGTTCTTTAACCAAGTAGCATCTGTTGTTAAGACGTATAATGCACGAAAAAGGATGGATGTCTGATATTTAGTGAATAAAGTGTAGATAGAAAGCCTCAATAAATAGTGACTGTATCTAAATAAGGCAATGAAAGTAGACACGACTTGTAGAACGAAGGCACGGTGAGTACCAAATAAGAGAGAAAACGAATGGGTATTCCTTCCATAGTAAAAATGTGATTAAATCATCGAGTAAGAGTATTCACAGAATCTCCTGAGGTGTCGGCATCTTCATCCGGGAGCGTCATTGCAGTTGATGTGACATTGGGGTGGTGAAACTTCGCTGACTTGTGCAATGTCAGGTCCTGGTCGAGGTTCTCACTTCCGAACCGACGACTATCACGAGGACTAGTTGAATATGCACTTTGGAAATCTGTGTCAGACTCATCAGCTGCGGCGGAAGGGCCTGTTAGACCGATAGTTGTTGGACTATGCTGCCCGGGATTTGAAGGCTTTTGAATGAAGGGCTTATGCGAAGAAGTATGCTCCGTTTCATCTACACAGGGGAGAGGATGGTGAACCTCCTCTGGAAAGGTTCCGCAAGTGGGAGTCCTGATTTCAGTTTCGGCAATGACTGATGGGATATGGGTACGAAGAATTGAAGTACTTGTGCCCTCATCTGTTCCAGTGTAAGCGGACGAAGTAGTTCCGCTCCGTGTCCTGGTGTCGATCTTGGAAGATTTCCTACTATGTTTCTTTGAGCGGAGACTAGTGGCCTCGGAATCTTCCCCTTCGCTCTCTCCGTTCTTTGGGTGTCTTCCAACACGACGCTCCTGAGCCAGGGCCGATTCAAGCTATATATAATTTGAAGACTAAGTAATATAATCTAAAGCAAAGTAGGAAGAAACTTGCCTTTTGTTGAATTTCTAACACCTTTTGGGCGATCCTATCGCTCTGAATACTGATACCTTCGTCTACAGCGTTCATACCATCCTGCACTACTTCGAGTTCAGAGGCTGAAAATCGTTTCTTTTTCGGAGGTGGAGATGGCTCTTCATTTTTTTCAGGCATCTTGGGCTCTTTTCCAGATATCTGGGGACTGGTCACTTCATTTTCCTCCAATTCTTCAGCAAGAGTTGAATCCGTAGCAAATGAACGAAGCATTTTGGCCCTGGTTTCAGCATCACTGACACGTGATTGCATACCCGAAGCAGAGGAAAGCCGGCTTTGAGGTCGTGAACCCGTGTAATCCGATTCCTCCAAGTCCACAGTCATAGACGCTAGGGCTCGTTCAATCTGCGCTTCTACCTCGGCAACCATGGCTACCCTTTCTTCTTCCATCTTTTCCATAGTTTCCTTCATTCTAGCCAGCTCTTGTACTGCTCCACGATGAGCCGCCTCGGTCTCACGCAATTCTAGATAACTATCAGGCAGAAATATAGGTTTGGATCACCAGGGATACTCACGATTCTGAAGTTTTGTTTTCTCAACAGCAGTTAGCGTGACAAGTCCAGACAGTCGTTTCGTTTCTCGTTGCTCCTTGTTGATTTTCCCCCTGAGTTGGTTAGCCTCCGCACTCAGTTTCTCAGCATACTGCTCAAAAGTCATGAATTTATCTCTCCAGAGGTCAGATTCAGTAATCAGGAAATTGAGCCTCCGGGAAAGTCGGCCAATTTTCGTCTCAAGATCATCTCGGGCGTCAACGAATGCTGTAGCACGTTTGCGTATAGAAATTTGAATCACTTTTTCAGTAAAGGTCAGTTGTGGTAGGCGTTTTGGTTGTCCAAATCTGCTCAATCTCTTCAAGAGTGAAGGTTTTTTGAACTGTACATAATCAGATAAAGAATCCTGCAATCATCAGAATATCGATCACCTTATCTTGCAAGGCTGAGTCAAATGCCTGAATGATACGTGTCGAATGCCACCACTCAGGTGGTTTAATTTGGTCTGCCACAGCTGCTGAGGATGCGCCACGCTTAGCTTGAATTTTACAGATTGGTCGGAACCGGCCCGCTGGAAAAGCCTCCTTAAATTCACTAAATTACATTTCAGATATCTCACCAGGTGAATAACAGTAATACAGACCTTGGGATACAATGGTCGGGATGATAGTGACCCTCAAAGGCTGCTAGAAGACGCTGGCGATATTTGTCACGCTGCTGTTTCTGTGACACAAATCCAACAGGAGGGGAAGGGCAGCTTCTGCAGAGCACATGTCAACGTTCAACCTGAATAACAATCGACTAATCACGTACAGATAGTTAATGTCTCTGATTTCCATGAATGAATATCAACAACACAGTGGGGGCAGAAGAAAGGTACGCACAAATCACACACGCAAACTTCAGGTGGTGGGCGGATGCTATACCTTGCTTCAGTAGACAAGCCAATGATCCATGGGCCGGGATCATCGATATAGATTTTGGCATCACGAGAGTGGACCGAAGGAAGTGCAATGCCATCCCAACCACGAAGTTCGACTAAATACCTTGTGGTATTAACGGCAATCTACATAAGGTGATCAGGGAGGGATAAAATTGTTGCAAAGAGAAGGATGAAATTACACCGAGCATAGCGGGGTATCTTGAAAAAAAGAGAATGCGACCGGTGGGCGAAAGGGCAATCTAGGAATTGGTCAATGATATTGGGTGAGATCATCAAGGCGGGACTGACTTCGCAAATCGTCAGGATATTGTCAATATTGAGACATTTGAAAAGGGGCCACATAGTGAAATTGATATCAACGAGGCCACGGCCAAAATCTAAACCACCAGGGAATCGTGCGATGACTTCAAGACTGGCTTCACTATCACTCTTTGGGCTGGCATCTAGTTTGATAATATCTCCGGCTCGAGGAGCAGGATGGGCAAGAATTTTGGAAATTTGGAGGGTATGTGATTGCACATCTTTGGAAAATCGTGCCCATGACAACGTCAAATAGTCCCTCATGAGATCATATACAGGATGTCGTGAAATCAACGCTAAAGAGATGAGTGCCTGAATGATAGGAGGATACATTACTCACTAAGGGCATATGGCAACCAAAAGACGGTATCTCCGGGAAGAAAGAGCGTGCTCTCGCCTGGGCCATGCCCAACCGTGCTTGCCACCTCAAAATCACTCTCACTAATCCCACCATCATTTTCAGTTTCAGCGTCAGTCTCTGCATCCCCCCAAGGTCCATGGGCACTCTTCTTGGCATGCCGACGTGCCTGTATAGTTGGGTCCTGTGTGTCGCTGACATTACCCGAGATGTCGGCCCGTAGATTTTTCAAACGCGAGGCTACCATTGACTGAGCCGATTCTTTACGCGAACGACCTGCTTCCAAGGTACGCCGGATCGCGTTGCTGCGCTCCGCATCGGCATGAGACCAGACGGTCAGGCACACACCAAAATACATCACAATGTTGCTAGCTGTTTGCGTGCCGTTGGTTACATTTGCTGCAGCGGTAGTATTATGGGAAGTATGTGCCAGAAGACTAGGCGGGCCCAGATAGGCGGAGGATGGCCTGGCGAAAGGATCGTCAGCATATGGGTATGCAAAAGTCGCTGCCGAAGAGCGATTCTCAGCAGTTGAGACCACAGATGCCCTAAGGAGGTCGCCAGAAGTGGTTGGGGCCAAGGGGGTACTTGGGGCAGGAAGGGTGAAGGTGAAAGTATGGATGGTTGATGCCGGCTGGAGGGTCGAGGCAATGACTTCGACTTCACGCGTGAAGGAGAGCTAAACGGTGATTATTCAACTTGGTCAAAGGTCTGATTTGTTAATGAGATAAATTGGCCTACCTTGAGCGCTTTGGAAAGCATCTTGCCAACTTCTTGTTTGCTCAGTGCACCTGCACCCTTGATGACTTCTTCGCCTTTTCCGCGTTTCTTTTTCTTCGCACCACCAACGCCTGGACTGACGGTGCTACCAAGGACTTCTGGCCTCCACCAGCGATTGACAGCACCCTCGCTGTGATGAAGACCAAGGACGGAGTCCGGGTCTGCAAGAGTCCATGTATGCGGAGACTTGGGAAGGCCTGAAACAACGTAGAGAGAGGCAAGGGGGAGGGTGGAAACATGGGAGCCCACCGAGGCCTCCTTGGCTGAACGAGTAGAGACAATTGAATTACGGGCGGAGGCAGGAATGGGCTCCATGCTTTGTCGATGCCTGATGCCGAGGATACGAGAGGCCTTGTCGATGCGGTGGTGGGAAAGAGGAAGAGGATTTGTGATAGCAGGAGAAGGGATGGTTATGTAGTCTAGTTCATCCGCAAGGGCTGGATCACAAGTTACTGTGGTGCCCGGAGAAGGAGGCCGCGAAATACTGATCACCGGAGAATTCCCTGTCTTCACCATCTCCTTTTTCCCTCCCTGCTTTTGCCCTCCGGAACGCGTCCACTTTCCCTTCCCCGTCACCAATTGCTCCGAAAGCGTTGGCCTCAGTGGCTGCTCTTTTGGAAGCGGACTTGCAGCAACCGCTGTCGCCGGTAGCGTGGGTCGCCTGTATACTGCCATTGTATCTTTACGGGATGAATGAACGTCAAGGAGGCTGCGCAAGTGAGGGGTAAAAGAGCGGAAACGCGCCAACGAAAATTGGCCTAGGAATGTAGCTTCGAACCCTACAAAGAATGGCCTAAAAACATACCGCTTTAAACTTCGCTTATTAATAAGTCCTCTGCCGTCACATCTCTCTACATATTGTTCCTGGCACACTCTGTTTTCTTCTTTCGTCGCCCTCAGCGAGATTGACTCTTCCTCTACTGTGACATCACAGCAGAAATCCAGAGTCAGGTCTATGTAAAAAATCTGTTTCACGCCAAATTTGTTCATATCTCCCACGGAAAATGAATTATACTTAGCTTTGCATTCCATTCAGGCTCAGGGAGCGTTTAGATGAATCAATAAACGATAACTGATGACCTACTAACGCTATCACAGAAAACGATATACAGTACATAGACAAGTAAAAGATGAATGGAATTACTGAGTGAGATAGTTTCTCAGCCACATCCATCTCCAATACATGGGTTTTGGAACATTGCCCAAACATTCTTGATCTATGCGGCCACTAGGCTCTGCATCAGAAACCTCAGGATTGGAGTCAAAGTTGGGCTGAACGGGGGCCCCAAATGCCCTCTCACTAACAGACCTCATATGATCTCGTGCATGCGGACTTTGTTCTTCATCACCACCTGGCCCAGGGCCACTTAGCCTCCTTCGCTCTGTGGGTACAATCGAAAATCCAGGACTTATAGGTGAAAGCCCAATCTGTAATCCGGCGCGTAACGTAGGAACAGTGACAAGGGGAGGTACAAACATTCGAGGAAGTTGATGAGATGCCGTCGAGGAACGGTAAGCGTCAGAAAATCGACGTCGAAGGTCCGTTCTTCGTGACGTAGGGACGGGTGATAGTGGAGGGGCCGTTGAATACATAGTATGTCGATGCCAGGGATGTAGATAGGACACTTGAGCATTTTCCGATCGTCTAGCCTCTGTAGATATTGCCGAGGTCGACTGAGTGGGCTCAGATATGGATCCGAGCGGTTTACGAGTCGAGTCAGACCTGGATACAGAGTCCGCGTTTGAATACACTACCTCCAGAAAGGATGTTTCACCTTGCTCGGGTTCGCCGATGTGAAGGATGGTCTCGTTCTCTACAACTTTGCCATCCTCACTCCAAGATCCTATATCTACACCTCTGCCTCCCGAATGAATACTGACAACCCAGACTCCACCCAAGAGAATAATGATACCCATGCCTACCAACCCTAAATGGAACGCCTTGATCAGCTGTACCTGATTGAAATACACGAGACCGTTCACGATTGAAGAGAGATTGTAGAAACAAAAGGCTGCTGACGAGAAATCAGTCCATAAGCTTGCTAAAAAGAAAAGGAAGACATACAGGGACAAACTAGTGTCGGATTGACCAATATAAGCGCTTTATGCAAGTACCACATCTGTAGGAATGCAAATATAATGAGGCCAAATACGAGGATCCATGATTCCCAACGGCGGAATTGGTTCTTGCCCCCTAGAGTGAGCAAGATCAACTCAACACCGCTCTTGGCAAAGATTAAACACATTCCAGAAATTATCCCGGAAATAGATGCATATGAGAGAGCGAGAAGAATGCGAGTGCGATCCAGCGCATCAAGTGACTGGTTTTGAACTATACATAGTACGGAAGAGCGATTCCCTTTCCTATCCAGCAACGGTGTTGTTTCGGCGACAGTGGAGACATCAGAGATAGTCTCTACGGTATTACTTAAAGTAATATCACCAGCGTCATCGTCACAGTAGGAGTGTGCAGTAGGTAGAGCTGAATGATCAGGGCGAGTTGCTAGAACGGTTTTACGCGCCCAGGAAAACTCGCCGATATGCGTCTAACATAAGGGTCAGTAGTTATCACTATCCCAGAAAATTTGGCATACCGCAACAAGGAAAAAGAACACGCTCGTTCCGAGCATAGAAAAATAGATAACAAAGATAGGTCTCCGAAAGAGCTCCAGCAAGTCATCCAACGAATGTGTTGGTTCCGGTACGACTCCAAAGACGGCGATCAATGTGGCACCCCCCGCAATTAGAATAGTGCCAAATATCATCCATGGGGAGAAAACATCGCCGAGAAGGAGACGAGCAAAGAACGCATTCCAGAGTAAGGAGACGGCACCCAGTGGAGCGAGGATGACAACAGGAAGCGATGCGATTTGGACCAAAGATCCAGTTAGGTTCGAGAGGATGAAGATGGCGAATCCAAGCAACCACAACCTATGATTAAAAAGCACTTGTTGTCAGAAACCTACAACGCCAGAGTCCAAGAGGAGCTACGAACGGACGTCGGTGTTCCGTACGTTGAGAGTGCTTGGGAAGGCCTTGGTTTATAATATGACTCTTTCGCTGGATTGTAAGCCCCAAAGACTGAATAAACGAGGCTATCAAACCAATCACGATGCCGAGGGATATAGATATGCGAGCATTGTCTAGGCTTGAGCTGAAAGCTGCAAATGACATTTGAAATGAGAATGAGAAGAATGTAATCAAGATGAAAAAAACAGCTATGTTGACTTCATGTGTTTTTGGATAGTTCCGACCGTCGAAATCAGTAGAGCTACTGCTGCGAGAGTGATGAGTGTTGATGAAATGTACACAACTGCATGTAATTATCGTCATGTGACTACCTGGCTGGCCTCGAGGTTGTTCAGCCTGCTCAAGTGCTATCCACAATGGACTTCATCCAGGGACTAGACCCTTCTAAGCTTGTGTCTGGCGGCGTTGTAAGCGGTCCCACTTTTTACATTCCACTTGGCTGATTTTCGCAGGCACTGTCATTTCTTCTCTCACTTTCTTCCGCTCCTCAATACAATCTTGTAATTTACCTTTTTGGGACCTACGCTCAAGAACAGAATGAGGCAATTCAATCCTTGAAAACAGTCAGATATAAATATACTTGTCTCCGGGTTTTGCAGCATTCACGCCCAGATACAGTTCACTGGTCTTTTAGGCGCTTCAACCATCTTTGATGTTATCTGGATGATTCAAAACAGCCAGAGTGGTTTCATCAGGTTCTTGACTGTTGTTCTAACTCTGCTCAAGGTTGTCTGAAAGCATGCTGTGCAAGCCTCCAATGTCTAACCACTGGTCATCAGATACCAACTTTCTTCTCCTTCCTCTTTGTGATGCGGCAGCGAGGCGCCCAATTCGGTGGACTAAGTGTCGGTGAGGGTACTACAGGTGCCTTGACTTCCCTTTGTGTCCTTCTTAATACTGAGTCCAATAGTCTGGTCGATGCCTGGTGGTTTCACCTCCAATGCTCGGAGTGGCTATCAAAATCTTGACGATGAGACTTACAATCATCAGTCTCGTCATCCTCCATCTCGGAACGATCCAAAATCTCCTGCTCATGCTCAGGTAAACAACAATCCCGCTCCTGGGGCATACGAAACTGTTTAAATGAATTCTCTACAATATACTGCACTACACTTAATTTTCTGATACACCTTTCTCCACTTATTTAAGTTGTGTCTCGTTTCGTTCGAGCTCGTTCACAATTAATTCCATGGTTTGGACTTCCTTGAGTTTGTCCTCCATTTTCTTCCTCGCGAAAAGCCACGGGCAGTCTAATGATATACATTCGACTGGCTCTCCAGGCGATGTACCTGCACATGTAACGCAAACCTTATGTGCAGTCAGGGCACGATGCTCGAACACACCGCTCTTCGTACCGAATATGGCCAGACTTGACTGAAGAGACTGTGTGCACTCCTCGCAGAGATCTGGATACCCTCAACAGGGGGGTCAAAATTCTACTTGAATTTTACATACCAGCGAATGATGGCTCTTCACACACAAAGCACTGATTATTCTCAAGGTGTTCTTCAATATCCCACTGCTTTTCTGGGGAAGTTGTGTCATTTTGTTCTTTATGCATTTTTCTTCGCTTCTTCGGCGAGATAGTACCTCGAGACACATTTTTAACCTTTGGCATTTGAGAAAACCATTGTCGTACGTCAGCCCCAACAAGATTGAATATCCGTTCAAGGGGTGGTATAAGCACTCGAGTGATATAGTAGGTTGTGTCAAGTTTGAGGCTCCTGGTTTAACCCTAAGGAAAGACGTGATCTAGCAGGGTCATGAGGCTCACGGGTTGCTTATCATCTCAAGAGGATCCATTGCTCTTTCTGCCAATAGCGTTCCATGTTCAGCTTGAGTAATCACGTATGGAATACGTTCTGCATATTCTGGTTCATCATTGGGATCTATCATCATTCTACGTGCAGCAACCACTACACCAGGAGGTGGTGATTTTTGATCACTATGATGATACTAGTCAAAAACCAAAACCTGGGATGAAAGTTGAGTGACGTACCTATATGTTCCCATCCTCACTTCTTTGGCAAAGATAAAGTCCTGAACCGAGACTCGGTTCTCGAGTACTTTGTACCAAGATTTACAGCAGTGATCTTTCACCTGACTCAAATCCTGCGTGCGAAACAGAATTCTTTGCTCCGTTAGGCCCCATATTAATGGTCCAGGAGATCTCACTGACTTCAGGCAATTTTCAACGAGCTTCCGTTGGGCAAGGACACCATCCCGTCTGACGGTCTCAATACCTTTTGCATCGAAAATGGGCTCCTCTTCATCAGGACTTTCATATTTGAATCCGACATAACGTTTCTTCGCCAACAGCACGCAGGGATGATATACCTCAGATCAGTTGAGTATGAAATACACGGGTTCGATCACAGCCACCTACTTTTTCAAACTTGAGTTTTATGGGTGCAGGGTTTCGTAAAGTAATCGTGTCTGCGATCTCGTTACCAATTCGAAATGCTTGTTCCTTCGTTTTGCCAGGGAGATGACTTATAGAGGATGAGTCTTTTCGATGTCAAGAGCTTAGAACTCACATAAAAAGGCTGTCTGTATCACCGTATACAACCTAACATTACAATTAACACTGTTTCGTCGAACCGCTGGAGTCGAACCTTGGAACCCCACTTCTCATTATTGTTGATAATATCAATAGCCTGGATGCCCGCCTGTCAGTGTACGCTTCCAGAGGAATTGGCTGCCCACTTGTTCCAAGATTTCTCTACCAGTCTGCACAATACTATCTGCAATCTCAACAGCTGGCATACGGCCCGAATAAGTCGCGCTCGTATATCCATACGTGACATTGGCAATATACTTCAGCGCCAATTGTCGTGCATTGAGGATGCGAGACAGAGCCTACCAATATCTCATGTCAGTGCCGACCATAATCAAGTTGCCATCAGACATGCTTTGTCCGACTTAACAGCCTTCATCGCTTGTTTCACCATCACTCTGGTATCCAATAACTCAACGAGCATGCGGCCAAGAAGTCCTTTGCGCACTTGTGGTTTCGTATACATGATGCCATTTGGTGCGACTAATGTAACGGTGCATAAGATCACTTATCCGAATTGACGTGTGATGCTCACCAGTAATGAGCTCTTTCAAGGTCTCTAGCAAACCGGGAGCTATATCCAGGGTAGTCACCCCTAGCCTAAACTGCCCCCGAAAAGCAGCAACCCGACCAAGACAGGTTGAGTAGCAGTAGTTGTAGGCAATCATCACTGAGGGATATAGAGACTGAAAATCCAAGACTACGAGAGGACTAGAATAAAATGCAGACATGGGCTCCATAATCAATGGCATACATTCTGCCGCGTTCTGTTTGCCCACCTATGACAGTAGGGAAAAAGGATGAGCTTTTCAGAAGACACAGCGGTAGACATACATCGTTTTTGCTCGGAGATATCAAAACAAAGTTCTCAGGCTTGGCGATGCGGAACATAAATGATTCCACTTTAAATTGGGATCCACGGCTGATGACGGAGTAAAAATCAACTCCAAAAATACGAGCAAATTCTCTGACGAAAGGAAGGCGGAATCAGCACTCAAAGAGGCATCATTTAGACCGGGTGACTGTCGTACGCGGTTTTTGTAACAACTTCACTTTCTTCCAGGATTCGAAGAGTAGCACTGACACACGTTATCATATGACGTAGCAGAGTTACCATATGATTTGGCACAGAACTATGATACCATTTTGACAACGTTGCCATAGAATAGGAAGGTACCCTATGATGTTTGATTAGCTCCAGAGGACCCAGGCAAACTGGGGGTCAAACCTCTGCTGCAGGATATGATATGCGACGCTGGAAAGGGTATAAGAAGTCAGAACCTGCTCCGATCTCATGATGCGCCAGGCATTCAAGATGTGCCTGCCAGCAACTTTCAGGCGGGTGGTAGTCTGTGATCCCCATCGATCATCTCCTGTCTTCTGTGCTGGGGCTCTAGACAAAAAGTCCTGCAGATCAAATTCTGAGGATCACCGTTTAACTAGCAAACCCACCAATATACCAACACCAACGCACCATACTGTTTTGCCCGAGAATTCAAGTAACTCCAGGATGTACGCTGTACATCCCATCCTGTGAGAATGTCAGGGTCAAACTCGGCAACAATATCAGAAATCGTGTTCAGGAGATCGAGCTCTGTATCAACAAAATCTAGGAGAAAATCCCGAATGCGCTTGGGATTGAGCTGCGCATTTTGGATAGCAACGATGCCGGTATGTATATCCCCTGTTCCAACGGCTTGAAGTCCGTATATTGCAATGCAGATAGAATCAAATTCCGGGTCGGGTACAGTTTTCCCGAAAGCAGGTGCTACATTAACATCAAACTTTGAGATTTATCAAGATACAGTAAAGATGACCATACCTACGACCTCTAAACACATTATAGTCATGTTCTGCTGCTCTCTGGACATCTTGATCGCACGCGCAAACGGAGAGTGTCTGAACTGGGTCGGTCCCTCAATCTGATTCGGGAAGAACGGTTGGAAATTGATCTCGAGGTGAGCAAGTGGAATCGCACCTGGGAACGTGGCGTCTTTCGACTCGAAAGCTTTTTTCGATATACCATCTCGTACTTGAGCCATCGTCGTATCTCCTTTCTACTAGGTGGGAAGGACGCAAACTCCCACCCAGAATGTACCTCAAACCGGGGATAGCTGTAAAAGGATCGTGCAGATTCCGAGACAGGCATGAATTCCTCCAGGAAAGCTGTACCTTTACCTCCCTTTGGATGATAAACTAAGCCTGCAAACTCCCTTGATCTTTCTGATACATCAGCCTCATTTGAGTAGAAAGGTGGTTGATATATCTTCGCCTGGAGTGCTCCGATCTTTGCGATCAGGTCAATTTTGCTCGGTGGGAACTCACGATAAAGATAGCGGTTCGCTCCAGAAGTCATGCACTGTTGGTATACCCCAGTAAGGTATGAAGCGAATACTGGTGCGAGGGCCGAAGTTTGAGATATCATGCCTGAAGAGATAGGTAGCGTGCTAGAGCCCAACGGAATATCCGCTACGTGCTTCATGTCATCATTGAATGCCCTGCCACAGGGACAGTTTTGAGTCTTCAACTATATCTGGAAGGCCACGGCTGCCTACCACCCAGCTTTGTTATCTATTATCCTATTTTGAACCAAGAACCAACTTGATGTTCGAGGTGTTATATCATCCAGAAATGGATCTAGTGAAACACTTTGAGACGACTCAGCACAGACAAGGCCAACAAATGGAAGATAGTCAGTCTTACCAAGAGTTTGGAGCGGATGTATTATCATCTCCAGCCTTGCCGCCTCTCAGATTCTGGACTTCATAACTATCTTCCTCTCCGACACCCTCTTCTTCCTCTTCCTCTTCCTCCACCTCCTCATTCTCCTTCTCGTCTATCTCATTACACTCTTCTCCTTCATCTGATTCAACGTCAGCGTCCTCTGTGTATCTAAAACGATTGGTCGCTTCTGTGTCTAATAGAGATTCATTCACATCGACTTCATTGCCGTCCGGAAAATCATCCGATGGGGAAAACACCAAGGTATCCTGTCCTCTCCTATAGTCTTGAACATCCATGTCATTTCCTATGCTCCTAGGTTTCCATGTTCTATGTTGTGCCTCCCAGAGTGCTTCTGTACTCTCGAAAACGGACATCACCTGGTTCTCCCAACCTGATGGATTATTGATATCAGCTTCCTCTCTCAACGGACTTTCATTTTCCAGCCGACGCCTGAGTTCATCCCACCAATAAGCTTCTGCCGTCCAACAACCACTTGAACTTCTAGACGCCTCACTCGGATCATAAGGCACTTCTGGGGTACGGTCTAAGCCCCGTGCGCGGCGACGATTGCGCTCATCTTCCCAAAGCTCGCGCACGCTGGTCACTAGCGACTCTGTAGGTCTTTCTGGGCCCGGAATTGCAAGTGTATGGTGAAGTCTGCGTTCCGCTAATTTTGCTCGGTTTAGGATAGAGGGAGAAATGATGTCCAGTTCGAGTGGCATACGCGTTTGCCGAGGATATGGTGACGTCTCAAAAGTCACTTCTGGATCCATTATCGCCTCTTCATCCTCTTCAAGTCCTCGCCGGCGATATACGTCTTTAATCTCAATAGATCCACAGCCATATAAACCGAAATCGCACATGAATTGAAGGATGAAGCTGAGATGACTCTCGTAGACTTGAAAACGGTGACTTAGGACAGAACCAGAGTGAAGTATGGCTGCCACACGATTCATTAGCCGTGGGTCCACCAGCATTATTTTCAGGAATGGCGAATATTGTGAGTGAAAACCGTAAAATTTCACGCCTTTGACTAGAAATATTGCACGTATATATTGAGATTTTGCAGAGTCAGGGTTGCACCTCAAAGACAAGGCAACGGCGTGATTCAATGACTGTTTAAGGTTCCCTATGTACCGTTTTACTGTGAAGAACAAGTTAGGCTCTCTCTATGTGGATGGCTCAATCCATACCATGGTATGGATGGAGGGTTCCTGGATACTCCACGTAACAGTAGGGATAGACTTGATGAATATAAAGGCATGCTCGTGAACCGATTGAAGATTGGCCATAAATTCGAAGGACGGGTACCCTTGATAGGTGCGAGCGGTCAAGTGCTCCAGGTTGAACGACTACATAATCAATTTGGTTTATCTGGACCGTGAACATCAGACCAACCAGTAATAGCTAAGTACTATCCTACAACGTGGTTTTGGCCACTTTCGGGGTCCACACGTGTTTTGGTCACATCTAGTCACACCTTAGGCATCAACAAACTTCGAACTCTGCATGAGGACACGACGATGAAACCAGTCAGTCCTTTTGGAAGGCAGAAAATCATGTATTCAAGGCAGAAGATTTATCGACTACTAAAGTTTTATACAGTCAACACTCAGACGTCACAGTAAGTGTGAACGGCTGCTATACCTTTTATACAGTCAACACTAGGGGATGACATGTCAGATACATTACACAGTCAGTAGAGATGGACCTCACCTCAGACATCACAGTAAGTGTGAACAGCTGAGGGAAGTTATTGGAAGCTAAGGCCTTATAAGGATCTCCCAGTCTGGCTATTCCAGTATACCCATCCATAACGAATGGTGATGTGGGTTGGCTTGCATCACTGTATGGAGGTGGTGGAGCCCTCCATTCCCCTTGCATCAGGAGGACACATCAGTCCATTCCAACACTCCCCCTGGACTGATGCTTCCTCTCTGTCACTCCCTATTATTGATATAAACTGACATGTCCATTCTACATCTCTACCACCATTCTCAATGTCATCATTCTTACTTCCATTCCAAAGTACCTGACCAGTTACCTGAGATATGGAGGGGAACATATATATATATCTCAGAACTCCTCCTATATTCTACCTCAGCTGTCTACACATTACTGCAACATCTGAGGTATGTTCTATTCAACATTCCCAAGTAGTATACTCATAGTATACACCAATGATTATTGTTTGTCAGATGAATAGAGCTGTCTATGCATTGCCACAACGTCTGAGTGATTATTGTTTGTCAGGTTATGGACCCTGTGCTCTAACCCTGTGCCAGAGAAATAACCAACTTACCCAATATACTCAGACAACATCTAACATACAACCATGACATCAGGAGAAGCACCACCCATCTTTACAGACAACGATAAATTTGACAGCACCAATTGGGTTGCCTGGAACAGACATATTAATATAGTAGTTCAACTGAAGGGAGCCACAGGATACCTCGATGGCTCAATACTACAGCCTACAAAGCCAACAAGCACAACCACAGCACCCAACATAACCATCAAGACTAATTGGGAGTCACTTACTCCTACAGAAAATAAGTGGAAAACTCGTAATGCATGGACTATAGTACTGCTAATATATAATACCAAAAATCCAATTGGACTCGGTATCTATATGGAAGGGTCAGCTGCAGAAGCATGGAAGTCATACAAGGATAATTATGAAGTGGCATCTGATATGGCTCATCAGAATGCTGAACAAGACTTGCACACTACCATTTACTCCAATAATGATGATTTTCCAATGTTCATTGCCAGCATGAGGAACAAGTGGGCCAGAGTGAATGCCCTAGGTATGGTCATATCAAACAAAAACTTTAAGACTATCATAATCAATTCCTTACCGAGATTATGGGACCCTATTGTCATCTCTCTCTTTAAAGACATGCCCTCAAGTGAAGCAATCTCCCAACTAGACACATGGTGGCTTCATATTAGCCAAGACTGGCCTTCAAGATAAATAAGCACACTCCAAACCTTTAGGCCTGCTAATTAAGAATGAATTCAGTTAATATGTTCAAATCCAAACTACAAAAGGTACAGACATACTATTAAATAATGTTATTGGAAAGGTGGAGAAAAAGAAGAACAGTTTCCCTGTAGTGATAGGCTTAGTCGAGACAACCAACTTATCACACTCAACGTTATGAGAGAACGAAGAGAACTCGATGGAGTCTCTCTGTCGATTATGCTACCTACTTATACACTTTTCCTATTTGTC
>Ga0153967_100245_pt1 | contig 30116 bp, 35 predicted proteins | sample TSFL051MetaG_FD_104688 | JGI IMG/M metagenome (GOLD analysis project Ga0153967, IMG submission 104688) | Attine ant fungus gardens microbial communities from Florida, USA - TSFL051 MetaG | ecosystem: Host-associated > Fungi > Mycelium > Unclassified | place: USA: Florida, Paynes | collected...
AAATGATATGGTACCGAGTTGTTGCTGCAAATATATGCTCGAATAGATGTGTGGGCCATCTTCGTTGAGCAAAATCCAAGTGGAGATCTTACAAAGGAGTGTTTTGTAATTGAAATGAACCTCTGAATGAACCTCTTCATTCGAGAAACCACACATGTGATGTTCTTTTCTGGGTTTTGTCGGATGCCCAGTAATCTTAGAATTGGAATACAAAGAAATAGACCGTTGCACCGCTTCGAGTTGATGACTAGCTTATTAAATATGGCGTTTCTCAGTCTTTTCCGCCTCCCAAGGCTCTAGTCTTGGCATCTCCCGTAAAGGAACGAGGGGTTGCAGGGAGCGTATTCTACTGAAGTCCGCGATACAATCTTGGCGCTCTTGCACGCCCTCGGCGATACTGCTTCTGGCGCTTCCTATTCTTTCGATCTTCTGATAGGCGGAAGAGGCCAAAGCATCTGAACCTGACATGAAGCCCGTATCACAGTGGACGTAAAGAACGCCATGCAACGTATCTAGGAGATTAAGTCCCACTTTCACACAAGTTACTCAAAAAAGCACTCAATAAGCTTGAAATACCTGAATATTTACTCCTACCACCCAGATTCTGTAACCTCCCAGCTTGCACACGCCACTATAACTATCCGCTATTATGAGCAGGTCTGAGTGATCTTCTTATACAGCCGGACTCCATTGAGAGTTCTGGGAGTCCAGAGTAGAACAAGAGGAAGCACGCTGTTAGGAGAGTGGAACCTGCACCAGAAGACCTGGAACAGCGAGTGGAAAACGGATAAGAGTACCATCGAGGATGTGACCGCACCCGACGACTCCAGGACACGCTGTGATTACCCTGCTTTCTGGGAATATCAAGACCGCTGAGGAAACACCTGAGTCAGTCGCATTCTCTACACACCATCGACGGCCGGGAGTACCTATTTCTGTGGTTAAGGAATCTACTGGAGGGGAAACGGAGTCTACCGTATCAAAATTCAACCACGTAACCATTGAAGCGACTAATCAGCTTGTTCCTGGACGGACGCGACGCAACACACGACGCAACTCATACAGGATAAACTTTCCGAGGGGTGCCGGTTCCTGGGCGAATTAAGATCCCGCTGATCGTCGCAATTTGGCGGCCACTGGTGGATCATTCAAGTCCTGTTCTCCTATAGGCACCAGATTTCTGCAAGACAAAAGCCAAGATCCTGTTGCTAGAGAATGGGACTGTGGAGGCAAGTTATGACATTGCTGACAACGAATCAATGTCGAGTGAATGGTTGGAAGTTGATCAGATTGTTTTTTTATTAGTACGTCAATACCCCATGACCTAGTTCGAAATTTATCACATTCCATACTCCATTATTCCAATGGAATCATAATGCACGATTAAATTACTTTTGTACCTTGATAATTCAGTGCATCTATCCATCGTCGAAAAAGTGAAATGGTCATCTTGTTCTACAAAGCGGTTGCTTTCGAAATTCATATGGAGCCTACTAAAGCGGAAAGAGCGTGGTTTTTTTAAAAAAACTTAAGGAAATTAGTACATCGTCAAAGGAGCGTAGATACCTCTCAACCAAAAGAATCATAGTGATCGACCAGTTAGGACCTGCCCCCCTTCTTCTTCTTGTTTACGACCTTAAATCCCCATTCCGGTTGGGTAGTCTTGGGCGCAGCCTTGACTACATCCGCGATCGATACAGGTTTCACGGGATTCTTAGATGCACCACCGCTCTTTGTAGAAGCAATCGCATCGGATTTACGCCTTGACACGAATTCGTCTGCAAAACGACGACCATCCATAGTTGTGCTATTTGTGTAGATGGTTTCTGAAATGATTTCGCGAATGGCTGCATCTGCATCTATGGGGAAAGAGAGAAGCATGTGCATGATCTCTTCTACTGCAGGAAATATCCGGTGAAAACGATACATCAAGATCAGACTGAACGTGGACATACCACTGACAGAATGGTTGAGTCCCTTCAAGGACTCGTTTAACCAACTGAGGAATTCACGGGAAGGTGTAGCATCTTCTAGTCGTGGTGCAGGAGGCAGTGTAGGTTTTGCAACAGGCACTGATACAGGTCGGATGGGAATGGGCCCATTTGTGCGAGAAGTCGCAACAGCAGTCCCCCCGACAGGTCGTGCAGACGAAGGAGCAGTAACTACTGGATTTGATTTACCGTTGGGTCCGACCATTGTCCAAGCACCCCCGGAAGCTGAGACAGAAGGCTATACAAGATACATTAGCCAATCAATAGTCATTGAACCAACACCGAATACAGTACCTTGGCGCTCGATTCAGCATGCAATCGCCGTGAACCTGATGCTACGAGTGTTGCTGCGGCAGTAACTTGAGGCACAGCCTTCTTGCATTTCTCCTCTTCCTCTAAAATTTCCTTCATAGTTTTCTTAGCTGGGGCAATCTTGGATACATTAGTCCAAACAGGAGCGGCGGCTTGGGGTACTGATGTTGGCACCGGTTCCTTCACGGGTAGTGAAGCACGCGAACCAGCTTGAGACGTCGGTAATCCCCAGGAGGTAGTAAAAGTCTGAGGCTCTTTGTCTTGGGTGGCGGCGGTGACTCGTGCGATACGTTCTCGTTCTCTCTCTACCGCTTTCTTGGCTTCTGCCTTCTCAACTTCAGCTGCCTGGATTTCACGCAGGCTAATGGTTTTCTTCGCCTCATCCTCCTTCTGCCAGACAGGCTTTGAAGCAGACACATGAGGTGAAACTGATTCAGGCTGCAAAAGTTGCGGAGGTTGCGAAACTGGCGCCGAGACCTTCTGTTTGCGAGATTTTCCTTGGGGTTTGGCGACTATAGCGGGGGCAGAAAGTTCAGGTGTCTCTGACTTGGGTTTCACCTCTTCTAGTATGTCAAGACCAACATTCGCTACTGAGACTGGATCAGCGGAGCTTGGTTGGAGTTCGATTTCAGCTTCAGTGTTCTCCATCATGGATGCCGACTCCCCAGCTTCCCCCCATGATTTGTCCACAGGACCATGTGTGGCAATAACCCATGGTGAGGCATCTTTCGGGATCAGAGACAAGGATTGAGTTGAGTGTTCCCAAGACGAGCTTTCTGAGAGAGTAGGAAGCGTCTGAACAACTGCTGTTAGGTGATCGTTGAGTGGAGCATTCCTTTGCAGGTTTGCTTCCGACGCAGTAGACCATGATACCTGCTGAGGAGAACCATTGTTTTGACTGGATGTGAAATCGCCGTTTTGTCTATACGTGGAATCAATGGACAAGACTTGTTGATTCTGAACGTTCTCTTGTTGAGCTCCATGAGGGAAGAGCGAATCCCCTACACTAGTAGCAATGTTCAATGTGCCATAGTGATGATCTCCGACTAACATATGAGTGCCTTGATTGGGACCAATGGCATAATTCAAAGAAGTTGGAAGCGGAGAGTCAACAATTAGATCTTGAGTGCTACGTAGCGAACCATAGTTGATTCCAAGGCCTTGATCCGCGTAGTTTTGCGAACCGAATTCTTGGCCGTCACGGCTGGGTCTAACACCTTCATATGCAGAACCAATGTTATTTGAAGGCACATTCCATTGGCTTTGGGACGGACCGAAAACGGTGGAAAAACCATAGACCCCGAGAGTACCCGATCTCGGTCCATCAACGGGTGAATCTGAATAAGGAACTCTTCGGCCAGAGAAGGATGTAGGAATATCAGGAGTCGTTCGAAAACCAGAGCCACGGGCACTTGCAGATAAATCAATAAGTGGTCCACTAACCACCCTACCTCCCTGAGTGCTGAGTTCAGGAGAGGAATCACCGAATCGGCCACCGCCGAAAGAAGAGGAAGGTGATTCAGAGTGATTGGAATCAGTACTGATATAAGATTCTAGGGCGGATGGATGCAAAGATCGGATGGGAGCTGCTTCATTCGGTATCTGATTGAGGGGGTTGTGTTGCAATGGTGAGTCGGTTCTTAAAGGTAAACCGGGAGGGGTGGGTTGAAGAGGTACTAGGAATATCCTATCGTTTCCACAGCGTCGACGAAGCTCTTGAGGAGTGAACCACTCTGAATCCAGGTGTGTTCGTTTGACCGGAAGGTCAGGCAAAAAGTATCCTCCATCAAACCATTGTTGCATCAGTTCGGCGGAAAAGGGTCCTTAGTAAAAAAATCACATTGGTGCAATCCCCGGTAGACCTAATGAACACTCACCTTGTATTGTTCCTGTGGGATCTTTATATGACCAATCCACGTTGACTAGACCAGGTGGAGCACCAAAACTCGAATGGTTTTGTACATTGTCTACGGGATTCGAGATATTCGTGTTCAACGACAACTGACCTACATCACCAGCTAGACTGCCCACATCAATTTGCGACCCGTCCACCTCATTACTCATTTCGGACAGGGAACCCTGGACAAACCTACTTCCACTGTTCTCTTCCTCTATTTCTTCCTTGATTCCCTCTGTCCTATCATGGTGATCACCATCCCCTTCGGCACCCAAGTTGGTTCCTAGCTTCTGCGACGCTTCCGAAAAGCGCCTTTTTGCTACCCACGAATCTCCCCCGTTCAGTACACCATCAAAGCCTGAGGCGTAAGCAACGCGAGTACGGGACGATGGTGTTCCCAGCTCACGTGGTGGTATCACAGAAACTTGTACGTTTGACAAAGACTGCCTTTTCAGTAAAGCAGAGTTAGGGGAATCTGAAGATGATAAAACAGAATAAGGGATTGCGGTGAGATGAAGAGGAAAGAGATCATTAACCTGCATTGCTATCACGGCGTTTGATACTCCCAAATCGTTCTCTCAAGGGACTCCCAGCCGCAGCAGCATGAGAATTCAATCTAGACCCACCTGAGCCTAGACTTGTCGTTGATAATGGCAGCAAGTGATCGGTAGACTGGCGTCTACGAACATCAGAATTTAGAGGGCCAGTGAAGAGCTGAGGAAGAGTGATTGCGGATTTCAATGTACGTCGGTCAAATTGCATGACTCAGAGCCAAGGCATCTAACCTTCTTTTCAGCTTCGCTCATCTCCCGGAGTTCTATAGGGTCACTTCCGTGTTCTCGGACGACACCTTCCCAACGCTCGACCTCCAGGCCCAAACCGGCTTTCCCTCCTCCATCCTTGTAAATTTTGAGAAGATCCTCTTTGGAGTATCTAAAGGGATGGAACTCGTCATGCGTGTCAGCTTGGTTTGGAGGGGCTGGTGATACAAGAGCAGAATAAGTGGACATGGTAGAAGGAGGATTCATAGGAGGTAGTGAAGGTGGTTGCTGCGGACGAGAAATATATTGTTGTTTGGGGAGCATCCATTCAGGAGCAAAGCGCATGTTGCTGGTCGACATTTTCTAGTTGAGTGGCTTGCTATAGAGTGTGTCCAAGAAGTCGAAAATTCTTCAGTCTGCACACTACGGTGGATCATCCCGGCGTTTTATTAATTCCTTCGCAGATTATTATCAATTCACTATCCTAATATGGTATGATGTACCGGATATGGTCAATAAAGAATTTGATAACCCGCAGGAATATTTACTGTCCGGCTCACTGATCACACGTGACTCAGTAAAATCACAATAACCCACCCACAGGAAAAGATACTCTACAAACGAATTCTAATAACTTTGAGGCAAAGTCGTTTAATCCAACTTGATGCGCCATGCAGATGTAGGAAGTGCTAGGAAACCATTAAATATGACGCAAACTAGGCAGGAAAGACTTACCTTGCAATCTCCTCGCCGTCGGAACAATAAATGCCACCAGAAAGAGGACTCCGAACAGCATGCATATTGCAGATACAATATAGTATCCATCTGTCTCTGTGATACACTCACCGTTGATCTCCTTGCAAAGGTCTTTACCATGCTCTGAGACACACTCAGCAGCTGGCAATCATGTCAGAATCACCAAGAACGACCTATAGACCTAAAAGACTGACCCCGCACGGCGAGTTCCATTCCATTTTCAGTAACTTGGCAAGTTGCAACGCTGAAGAGATCGACGCCTTTCAAATTTTCAGATATTACAAATAATGGAAGGTTAAGCCTAGCCTTGCCTTTGAGAACAAACCATTTTGGCCAAGTTCCTCCCATATTAGTGAATGTATTCAGGAGCTTCAAGACGGTCAGTGGGCGAGTCAACTAGATATAACCTTACTCGCCGTCATGTAGGTTCCACCAATCAGTGGGTCTGAGATACGAGTGTGGAATGCGGATATCCCGACAAATTGTACTGTCCTACCAAGTGTCAGTCAAGAAAGGGCAAAAATTGCAAATCTCCTTACGAGGAAAATGATGACAGTACAGTGTGAATGACAATAGATACAAAGAATCCAAAGGAGTACGGGACCGTAGGGAACCAGTACACCATCAATGTAGCAATCAATCCTAGGCCCAATCGCGGCCAAAAAGCCCAAATCCACGGCTTGAGTGGTCTATTCCCTGTTGACCAACTTGCTGTCAACCAACCGCCCAGGATTTGAAATGGAAAATCTATGAGGACAGCAGCTGCAAGGTCTTCCCTCTTGAACCCTTTCTCAATCATTTTCAACGAAGTGACGGCATCATTAGCGGCGAAACCAACTTTCGCAAAAAAATGCATGACGATAAGCAATTGTACATCTGATGTCTGATCAACCAAGGCCTGCAATCAAACAAGAATGACGCACGTCTGAGCTTGCAAATTGACCAAATAGTTTTATAAACTCCTGAAATGCTCATATCGGCTTGATCTGCTGCCTCTTTCTCCTAGAAAGAACTCGGACGGTGTGATATTCGAGTGGACAAAGGACAAACCTCTGTTTTGAAAAAAAGTAGCCAGAATGTTACCAGATAACAAACGACACTCCAAAATCTCAAATAAGCACCCAATGTCAGTTGCGGAATTCCCCATTTCTCTGCGAACGACTGGCTATTGAGCGCTAGGAATACCGTAAAAGAAGCAAAGAAACCGGTATTCAGACCAATTGTTTGGCATGTAGATGCATAAGATAAGCTATCTTGGGATAGGAGAGTGAGAGCCCAGCCTGATAATACATAAGTCTATGACACGTGCTCGGAGGAAGCAGTCTGACCGTCAACTGCAATGTCTATAGTCACATCAGAACCACGAAGAAAAAGTAACAGAAACTACATACCTTGGGTTGCAGAGAACAAGACAAGTGAAGTGAACACAACAGTCAGCTCCATCACATTGTTTGAGGGCTGATGGATCATGATAAATAGGTACCAGAAGGACAGATATGATATAAGCTCACATCATTCATTAGTTTCTGTACGTTCAACGAGATATATAGCATAAGCGTTCCAACAATCAACTGCATGGGAATGATCCAAGATTTCCTCCGTCCAACGGACTTGAAAAATACCGAGTCTACGATAGGTGACCACAGCAATTTAAGTGAATAAGGATAACTCGACAAAGCAAAGGTTGCGAGTTGAGAATAAGATAAATGTTCTTTGAGAAGGAAAGGAACTGAGCCTGAAGGAAGATCCTTTAATGCAGCGAGTGGGATGATATCATGAGGCATACCAAGAGCAAGTCCAAGCTAAGGTAGTAACATGATTTGTAAGAAGATAATCAGAAAAAAACCTGCAATCACATACCGGAACGCCTTGTATTAAATCTGTTGACGTCAGGCCATCTGAAGCTAGCAAGTGTTATGTCAAGAAGCTCACAAAGTACACACAATAAAACCATCGCTCGTTTATCCTTCGTTGACATAGGCCTTTTTCCTGGACTGCGCGGGGGTAAGATGTCATCTTCTAAACCCACAGAAGCTTGTCGTCTGTCTGCTTCTCCCAGCAAGGTGAGTTCGACATCGTCTCCTCTACCATTAACATAGTCTCGAGGAGATCTAAGTGTACGTGGCAAGATATGGTTGTTGTGTAGCGATGAAGAGACCGCCATAGCCTCCTTCGAGGATTTGCCTCTCATTGTTTTGTCTAAAATACCGTTAGGATGGGAAGCTGCACCAGGATCTTTTTTCTCCATCCACTTTCCGGGCATCAAAGAGTCTCAAGTGTTTACGGGTTACAAGATGAGAGTACTAGAGGAAAATTCAGTATCCACGTGGTCATGGACGTGTCCTTGTGATGTCTGTGGCTGTGGCTGTGTCACTTTGAGCTGTGAGAGAAAGAGAGAGGCATGACCACTGTAGTCATTCTCGTCATGCTCCGAGTTATTCTCAAAATCGGTACAGTAAAATCCGAGCTTTTCTTGTTGAACGTTACAGGCTATCGACATCTGGCTTTGTGGCAGTCAGAGTACGATATTCAAATGCCGTCTTCCTCCTGCGATCACGCGCGCATATGGATGCCAAGAAATAGTCAGCAACGAGACTCAGGCGAGACTCAGGCTCAGGAGGTGGTACGACGCCTATATTAACACGGCATCTGTAGACCATTCCTTGAAAAGTTTCACTTTGAGGCCACTGTTTGCTGGAACCCCCAGTCCCTTAAGCTTCTCTATCAAGCTAAATCACAAATTCCTTGCTATTTGTACACACAATCTCGGACCAGATCGCGCCGCCGCATGTCAGGATGGCTGGATGTCTCAATTGGAATATGCCTGATGGCTGAAGAGGCTATAAGTTTGAGGCCTGGACGTTCAGGACTTCAACACATTAATGCTGACCTCTCTCGTCTATAAGCTTTTCTTATTCTCTTGCGGAAGCATGCTCGTCGCACTCGCTCGTCTCGTTCATGACTTCGTTCTTTCAAGGCGAATCCTCCATTCAATCCCTGGGCCTCAGCCATCTTCTTTCATATGGGGCGAGGAATGGAAGCTTTATAACCATGCTCCTGGTCAGCCTTACACCGATTGGCACAAACAGTATGGTCCTGTTGTGAGGTTCAGAGGCGCCTTCGGAGTATGTTTGCATTAGTTATTTTTCGCTTTTGTCACAACGCCCATGCATTTAGCATCAAGTCGTGTCCATCATCGACCACCGTGCAATTTCCTTCATTCTTGGAGAAAATGCCTACTTATTCCCAAAGGCTAAAGGTGTTCGTGCCTGGTTCAAGGCGATGTTAGGGGAGGGTATTCTTTGGGTTGAAGGCAAGTCTTTGGTTATAACGCTTCAGTGTCTCTCTCAAACTGTCCCAGGAAAGGAAGCACATGAGCGGCAACGGAAGTTATTAGCACCAGCTCTTAGGTAAGCTGAGAGGCAAGTCATCTGAGTCTAATGTTTCGACAAATCTAGCCCTCAGGCAGTTCGCGGCTTGGCCCCCATCCTCTTCGAGACGTCATTTAAACTAGCATCACAATGGATGAAAATACTCGATAAATTGCACGTAGAGGTGGCTGAAATTGAAGTCACTGACTGGGCTGGTCGTTTTGCGTAAGTGGCTGATTGTTAATCATTCATTACTGAATCCAACAGCTCAATAGTTTAGATACTATCGGCCGCGCTGCCTTTACCTACGACTTTGACTTCTTGTCTCAGGAGAAAACCCAACCTGACTCGCTAGCAGATGTACTCGATGGTCTCACCAACAACGAAAACAAGAAATCGTCTTTTTATATGCGCGCCTTATTTTGGCTATTCCCTCCCATCCTGAATATTGGGAAGAAAGGTGAAATGATCAGGCGTACGAAGCATGAGCTCGGTTCTATTGGATCTAGGATGTGGCATGACGCGAAAGCCATTGGTGACCATGAGGGCAGGACCATGATGGCATTCATGCGTAAGTGACAAAGGATGTCATCTTTGATATGGGATTTGAGTTGACCGACTCTTCTGTAAGTTAAAGCGGATGCTGCGGTAGCCTCGCAGGCCGACGAAGGCGACATTATTGCACAAATGCGAACTGTCATCTCTGCTGGATATGAAACTGTCTCTGCAATTGTAGCAGTTCGTCTTCCACTCCATCATGGTTTCCTACTTCTGTAGCTGACGAGCCATTCAGTGGATGCTTTATGAGCTTGCCAGTCATCCCCAGGTACAGGAAGAGATCCGTAGTGAAGTCCAGTGTGTGCAACATCACTCCATTGATGCAGTGAATAACCACTGTCCACTCCTGGACAGTGCGCTGAAAGAGACGCTTCGCCTCCATCCTGCTATACTCGAGAATCACCACGAGGTAGATTTCGCCTTTGTAACAACGTACAGATCATGTTCAAAATATACCTCAGGCTTCCGAAATGATCAGTATTCCTCTCGAAGAACCGTTGCCAGGTGCCAAGGATACCCATATCATGATTCCGAAAGGTACCCTTCTCGCTATACCTCTCAATGTTATACACCAAGATGTCAAAGTTTGGGGGCCTGATGCTCATATCTTTCGTCCTGAGCGTTGGTTAGAAAGAAAGAGGTGCCAAGTCCGTCACAAGCATGAGCTTCTTACGTTCAGCGAGGGGTGAGAACATAACACTATCTGAAGATCGGTTGACTAAAGCTAACTATAATGGGCAGCCCTCGAGTCTGTATCGGCAGGAATTTTGCATTGGCCGAAATCAAAGTGAGTCTCGCATTTCAGGATGGTGCTTCGAGCTCAACGGCCAAGTAGGTGTTGATGGTCACGCTTCTCCAGCAGTTCTCATTTAGCTGTCAGTACGAAATTGAAGCATTCCAAAGCTTTGTCATCCGACCTCGAGTCAGCGGCCAGGGCCCGAGTTCACTGCCCCTTCTGATTCGCCGACTATGATATTAGCAAATTATTATTAGCACTATTATATCCCCTGACTACCTGATAACCAATGACAGCCTTCTACGGGAAGAGAAAACCATCTGTAACAAGTAGGAACGATCAGATATGCAAGCAAACGAGGATTTTTTTAAATCCGCCACTACATCATCGAAAGAAGGAGTTATAAACAATACGATAAATCAAGTTTGAGCTCGGGGCGTCAGCTTCAGATGGCAACCATCCTTAGGGAATATCGTTGCGATGATCCTACAAAAAACCTGAGTATCGCAATTCATGGGCTACAACATATGACGCACTCGACTTCATTGCTGAGAGGTGTGATTTCGTGTTCAAAGTTCATCATAGAAACAGCGGTAGCCAATACGAGAGCGATGTTCATCTGGGCATATTCTAATCCGAGACACTTGTGAGGGCCGCTACCGAAGACGAGATAATTTTTCGGGTTCGAATTAGCCGAACCTTTCTGGTCGAGCCATCGTTCGGGATTGAAAGTGTCGGGTTCAGCATAGATTTCAGAATCATGCAGAGAGTTGTAGAATGATGGGATAACCATGCTACCAGCAGGAACGGCATAATTCTCAGAAATCGGGAAAGTTTTCTTGCACTTATATGGGACCTATTGGAAAGGTATTAGGATTATCGTTGAGAAAGGTCTTATTACAATCAAAACAAATACCATAATCACGGGGGGTTTGACACGCATACTCTCTTTAACCACTGCTTGCAGGTAGACCATGTCATCCATTTGATCGAGGGTGATAGGATCCTCATAATTGCCCATACGAACACGGTCTTGCTCTCTTCTCACCTTAGCCAGAACCTCAGGATTGTCGGCAAGGTGCTGGAAGCCATAGATCAGGCCGCTACTCATGGCATCTTGAGAAGCAAAGAGAAACGAGAATATGACCTGTGCCATCTCGTAATCACTAAAATCCTTCCTCCCTTTGTAACCTGGTTCCGACATAATGGAAACCCATTCATCCAACATACACACTGGTCGACTACCCTGTGTGATAGCAATCTTGCTCTTCTTGGCAGCGAACTCAAGCCAGCGCATAACGAGCTTGCGAGCCTGTATAGCTTTATAGATTTTGGTGCCAGGAAGGGGAATGGGAAAGTTGACAAGCTCAAGCGATTGAGTGATTAACCAATACTTGGCGTTGATCTCTTCTATAGCGGAGTCGGGAATGTGATAACCACAGAAGACACGGAGCGATGTTTCCATATTCATGTAACGGGCAGTCATCATGATGGGTTTGGCAGAAGAATCCACGGTGGCTTCATTCAACCACCTGGAGATATGTTTGCGGGCGACAGTTTCCTGAAGTCCAAGGTAGATACTGGACGGAATTCAGTCAGGACATCAAGAAGAAAGCACAAACTCACCCCAGAGCCTTGCGGGTGAAAAGCAAATTTAAAACTTTGCGGTAATCAACGTGGTCTTTCCCAGACAAGAAAACCCTAATAACATGTCAATTCACCAGCAAGAATACGGCCCTGGAGATCCCCACCAGTTATCGCCACCGATCACAAGCTTGCCAGAATGAACCAACGCAGGCTCAGCATACATCGGTGAGTTGAGAATTTTGCGCGAATACTCGTTCGACGAAGCTACGACAATAAAACTGATGATTATATCACCGTACAGTCGTGGATCATAGTGAATACTGAATGCGTCTTACATATTGAAAACACTGACAGCACTCAGAGGACCTGAATCCCATTGCCTCTTGTAGTTTTCCATGGAAGGTTTAGTTGAATCGGCGAACCGTCCAATGATGGGTATTGTCCATGTATCACCGGGAAGATGCCGCTTTTTGTACCGCCAAACTGCCTGTTCCAAGGCGAGAATACTACCAAGGATAGCAGCAATTGTGTATAGCCAACCCATGGAACTGTCCATAGCTGCATGAGCAACCTGAGATGAGGTTACATTGTAGAGAGCAGCAGCCGTCATTCCGAGACTCATGTTGCGAGAAGGGATACGGACTCAATGCAAGACAGACGCGCTCAAATAATTTTCTCAAGATGGCGCCACTCGTTCTTCTACCCAATCGGCATTGCGTGAGAATATCCTTCCGTACCAAAAGGGACAACGCGCCGGGTGGTTATTTAAACAATTATTACACGAGGCGCGTTGGAGACCATCCTAATTAGTAAACTAAAGTTATCAATTTTTGAATTTTTTTTTTCAAAATAGCTATTTCAGTAATATTTATAACATTATTCAAAATTGAAAATATGTTCGATCAAGCAACAAGGTGGTCCTCCATTCCAAAACTGACAGAACATTTCTTTGCCACATACAATAACCTACACCTGTCTGCTTCACTTACTGCATTCACACCTAATTCGGAACAAATATCTTAGCATCTGCTCGCTTATTGCGGCATACAGATCTCTCTTCTATGTGTTATGTATCAGAGCGTGATGCACATGACCGAATGACTATGAAGCTCCGCCTCCCCTATTGACGTCATCGTCACACTATCAATGTTGAAGTAGTCCAGGTATCCTGAACCTGTATCCAGATTCCCGCCATGATCTTCCGACTTTGTTCTTCATATTCGCTTGCGTCCAGGGGGGCCTTACCAAGACAATTCCACGGGAATACAATAATGCACGAAAGTGTTAAAGACAAGGTACAGGAAATGGGTCAGAAAGTGAGACTTAGATATTATAGCTGCGACTGTACAACTTCACGACATTTCAACCAGGTCAACCTCAAAGTGGGTCAAGGCCTGGCTTCAGCTATCGACAAAGGAGAAAAGGCAACCCACGCAACAAAAGAGAAACTAGGTATGAGTCTACTTCAAAATCTGGAGCATTTGCATCACTTTCATCTGCATAGAAGAGGGTCAAAATTATGTTGAGAAGAAAGCCGGTGATGTACGTGAGATCGTACAGTCCATGAAGATTTCTCATGAATTCTCATAGGCTGCCAAAGGTGCACAGAAAGTAAAAGAGGAAATGAAACAAGCATTGCAGAAGTAGATGCTGTCCATATCAGAGTGTCACGTGCATAACCCAGAAGTGATACGTGAAATTAGTCAAATTTGCCAATGTATACTTCATTCAATTCTCGAGTGATCTTCAATGCGCACGTACAACACATACGGCATTGGAGAACTACATTATTCAGTTTTAAGCTCACTTCTGGAAGATGTTATTCTACAGATATGGACTATAAGTTGAAATATGCTCAGAGAATTCAACAACTAGCAGCCGAGTAAGTCTTCCCATCATGTGTTTCAGAGTCTCATTCGTGTCCATCGTATAGGAAGGGTATGAGCGTTGAATATTTAAAGGAACAAGCGAAGCGTCACCAAGAAGAAGAGGCCCGCCGACGTAGGGAAGAACGGGACACTGCTCTTGCTGTCCAAAAACAAAAGCACCAGACCTCGTCCAATAGATCGACATCACGGAATCCTCATTGTGGGTCGCGCAAGGATAGCTCACCGCTCAAGGTACGTCAAGCTCAAGTTTAGGCCGACATCGTGTTTATTTCTTCACAGCCACTTTCTACTATTCTGAACATTCCCAGAGTGCTATCGGTCCCTCACACTCCAGGACAAATTGGAGGTCTATGGAATGCTTATCATATGTTGCGGTCGGGAGGTACTGGATGGGGACTCCTCTGTGCATCTATCCCCCTGGACTTGTACAAAAAAATGTCGGCCATAGCAGAAAAGTATCCGACATTTGTTATTCCCATCCACCGGACAACAGATTCATCCATGAAGAGCGGTAGTGCATATGAATTCTACTTTCTACAATGGTGCTTCCATGATGCCCCAAAAGTGCCTCGTGTCAACCATGATCAATTCCTCAAGCCTCCTTCATTCGATAGTCTGAACCCGAAAATTTCTACAGTCCTATTCACACCGCTAGAGGAATACAAGTTACATGGTACATTCGCTATCCCGTACCTCGTACTCACGAACTACACGGATCTCGCTTCGACGCATGGGATGGTCCTCTTACGGGGAGAAGTCACTCCAAGACGCGATGCTGATGATAAATACATGTTAAGTCAGGAGGATGCACAACAGCTGTCCATGGCGATGCAGAAGTTCTATCTATGGGACAATGGGGAATTGCTTAGGAATTTCCATGAAAAGCCTCAGGAATTTAAGTGGGAAGAACTACCGAAGATAGCAGATTGGAAAGCTTAATCTTGTGCAAATTGCTTGAGGTTTCAGGGGAGGTAGATATGTCAACTACACTGTCGTCTTGGCTTCAGATCCAAATGACAACGGAAATGTCCACATTTCAATCTCATCTATTGGTTGGGATGTGATAGCAATGATATCAAATACTCTTTCACTGACCCCGTTAGTCATAAGAATGTGTAAGGGTGTATACCATCCTTCTTCATAACGCCAATCATGATTCCACCATATTCTTTGACTAGACCAAAGGAAAAAGCCCAAACATTGAAGGACCCTCTCGAAGGCGAGGGTCACCGAGTCTTACTGTTCACTTTCGGTCACTGCCTTTTCACAGGCACAAAAGATTGCTGTTCAACTCAACGGCATGAACAGTGTAATTGACAGGATACATCGTGAGGAGAACCCTTGGAATGACTACGAACATCTCCGGGGATTCCTCGGCCATGAACCCGCTAACAAAGCTGCAGCCTCAGTAGCAAGAATAGCTTCTCCGACTTCTCCCTCTTCCTCTGGAACAAGTGCAACCATTTCTCTGTCATATGCACGGCCGAAAGCACCAATAATTTTCGTGAACTCCTCGGACATGTCAATTAAATTGTTTGTCGCACTCTCAACACTCCCAGCTTTGACATCACCTAACCCACATGCAATGACTCGATCAAACCACGCAAGCGGTTCCCTAGATATGTTGATCGCAAAGCCATGGGAAGTCAATCGGTGACGAATTTGCACACCAATGCTGGCAATCTTTGTTGTAGGGTCAAGGAAGACTCCAGTATGTTCCAATGTGGTATATTGCAACCCATGGCTCTCGAAAATATGTCGCTCTATCATCTTCTGCATGCGACAGACATAGTCCCTCGCGCTCATGACGGATGTGTAACGCGAGAGATCTATCAAAGGGTACCCAACAACCTGGCCAGGACCGTGGTAAGTCAACTGACCGCCTCGCGATGACACCACAAAGTCTGCACCCATCCGAATGAGACGCTCATTTTCATCCTTCATAGATGTTGCAGTTTGGCGACGGCCAGCAGTGTAAACAGGGCGGTGTTGGAGCAGCAGCAATACATCTTTATGAGTTTTCGAATGGCGAAGGACTAATTGCACTCGGTGGATTGTTTCTTGCAGTCTAAGAGAAGGAGAATATGGAAGTGGAAGACGGAAGACATAGTAGAAAACAGGAGGTAGCATTGAGATGTAACTACACCGGCATGTTGGCTATTTGTCACTAACGTTGCATATATAAACGGCCAGCTCTACAGAAACATGCTCTCCGCTTGGGATAGCCTGGCCAAAACTATGTTCATAATTTCCCAGGAAAAAATCCGGTTATTCTATGTATCGTTAGATTAGCAGAACTGCCCAGACCTTATTGGCGTTGTTAGTCCTCAAATCTTCATCAGACTAGGCAAACGATAACTATCCTTTGCATAAGCGTTTTCTGCATAGTTGGCAATCCGTGAACTTAGACTATGTCAGGACGCTTCGGGTCGACAATGAAGTATCGGATACTTTGAGACCAGAGGTGCTGGAAAGCAAACAGAAGAGGATGCTATGCAAAGCAGAAATTTTCAGAAAACCTCCTCAAGATTGTAAACATAAAAAATATAAGTTTTTATTTATCATTTCTTTGTCAAATACCATGTGTAACAGCACCTTTGTCTGATTTAATCAGCACTTATCTACCTCTTATCTACCTCCAGCATTGTTGAACCATGTGGGTCTGGGAGTCTCGTTATCTCGAGAAATTGAATTTTACTGCTCATCAGTAGGTAATTGAATGTCCTCTGATGGCAAGTACTCTGCTATCTTTTACTGAGGCTTCACCATTTCTCAAACATTATTGTAGCAGTTATCCCTTACACTGCGCATGACATTGGTTCACGTAGATTGCCCGCGTCTGAACTTTGTCGATTGTTCATAGCGGGATTCAGTTGCTGAACCAAAGAATTACGTTCTATCTGGTTGTAAATGTTACCTGCTCGACATGAAATGAGATTCGAAATCTGACTGATGGGCTTCGCACCTTTCCGCACGGCTATCAACATGCAAGGTCGCCGTTTATTCTAGTCACAACTTTGAGGTTCGACATTCCTGTATTGACTCGAATGAAGGGTCTCGATCCTTGAAGCAAAAAATCGATCATCGGTGAAGAATGATGAGGAGCACGTTTTCTTCTTATCTATGTCTCAGCCATATGTTAGGGTTTCCGTGTAACGCGATTGGTCCGATTAGCAAACGCGGCCCCTGACGTAATCATATTCACAAAGCGAGGTAACCGGATTTTCGACATCAATCCTTATCCTTATCTTTGCGTTACTCCAGAGGGTCCCGCCAGTCTTCATACCCACTGGGTCATTTATGAGCGCAAATACGCTCTATGAAGGGGGTCACGATGGCACTTGTCAACAATTGGCTTGGTTAACTTTATTTCAAGGGAAGACTTCAGTCGAATTCCCTATCTAGTCTTTATCTTTTCTGACAACAGCGTGACGTCACGGGCGCGAAAATGTGATCGCAACCTACCACTGAACGGAAAAATGCTAAGGCACTCCAATTCACCCGTAACAAGGTTAAGCGTTTGGAATCTCCACACTTTTTTCATTCGTATCTCGGGCACAGAACCGTGGGGCAATTAAGTGATAGGATATAAAAACACAGACTCTTCTCATTTCTCTTCTTCGCCTCTCCCAACCTGTTTTTCCATTTCGGTCTCTACCCATATACTCTTATTATCATGCATCCCGTTCCCCAATTGCGTCGTGGGTCTTCTCAATAACATTATCTCTCCATTCATTCATGATTTCCAGGGGCTCCCGACGACGATGCCTTTCAGTGAGTTTTCAAGCAAGCTCGGCTTCTAAAGCCTCAACTGGTATAGGTACAGCAGTGGCGATCTTTCCTTCATCATCGTCGCAGGTGCAATGGTATTTTTTATGGTACCAGGTTTAGGTGAATATTCCCGCTTCACTCCAAGAATGATCAAGTCACACGTCTTCCAGCTTTCCTCTACTCTGGCCTGTCTCGGCGTAAGAATGCCCGTAGGTCCCTTTCAACATCGAGAGGACCCTTTCCCTTACCCGGAGTTCATCTCAGTGTCCCTCATCTGGGCGGTGTTTGCAAGTAATGCAGTCGTCATTTTTCAATGGTTCTTCTGGGGTTACAGTCTCGCTTTCTCACCTTCAGCCACCAATGGTTACATCGGGAATCTCAGAAACATCGGACTGGTGAAGGTTTTCGGGGAGCCTTCTCCAGGATCTCCCTTGATACCTTCCATCCTCTATAGCTTCTTCCAGATGGAGTTTGGCTGCGTGACGGCGGGAATTTTAATGGGTGGCATTGCTGAGCGTGGTCGAGTATTGCCGGCCATGGTATTCATTTTTTGTTGGATGACACTGGTCTACTGTCCTCTGGCTTGCTGGGCATGGGGTGTCAATGGGTGGGCGTTCAAATGGGGTGTTTTAGACTTTGCGGGTGAGTTTACCGTCATCAAGTTTTAGTTGTCAATGCTTAGTTACAGGCGGAGGTCCCGTTGAGATCGGGAGTGGAGTTGCGGGTCTTGCGTACTCGTGGGTCTTGGGCCGCCGCCAAGAAAAGGAGCTACTCAATTTCCGACCTCACAATGTTTCTTTAGTCGCCCTTGGGAGTTCGTATCTTCTTCCTCAATCCTAGTGGCTTCTGATTTTAAGTCTGTCCCATTTTCGCAGCTGCCATGCTCTGGTTTGGTTGGATCGGTTTCAATGGAGGAAGTGCGTTCGGAGCAAATATTCGCGCAATTTTTGCAATCTGGAATTCTATGTTAGCTGCAGCCTTTGGTGGCATGGTGTGGTGTTTACTTGATTTTCGCTACGAACGTCGCTGGACGATGGTTGGTTTCTGTTCTGGCACAATTGCTGGTCTCGTTGCTGCTACCCCTTCGTCCGGCTATGTTCATCCATGGTCCTCTGTCATTGTTGGAGTGCTTTCTGGCAGTCTGTGTAATTTGGCCACCAAAGGTAAGCATGTCAGAAACGCTAATGTAATGCTCTGATCTCTATATTCCATTAGTCAAACATCTCGTTCGGATAGACGATGCGCTTGATCTGTTTGCTGAGCACGCTGTTGGAGGGATCGTAGGACTTCTCCTCAATGGGTTCTTTGGTGACAGAAGTATCATATCTCTCGATGGCGTAAGCGCAACAGTCGACGGTGGTTTCATAAATCATAATTGGGCTGCACTATATAAGCAAGTTTGTTACATTCTTGCCACATGCAGCTATACTTTCGTAATGACTGCCCTCATTGCCAAGGGCATTGACATGATTCCGGGTCTTCATCTAAGAGCAGGACCAGTGGACGAGGCGCTTGGTATGGATGAAGTGGAGGTTAGTTCTGATTTTTCTCCCCTGCCTAGCCTTTGACTCAGATTATCTTATCTCTAGCACGGAGAATTCGCCACGGATTACATCGAGCTTCGTCGGGACTTTACCGCTGCTCCTTTCATCATGTATGATCACAGCACGAATTTCACACACAGTAATAGTCCTGTGGCTGCTGGCGATCGTCACGGACATACCGATCTTAGTGTCAATGACACTGTCAGGTCAGAAGATACACGCCAAACCGACCTTCCAACAATCAATGAAAAAAACGAAGCAATACGACCGTGAATTTAGCCTCTCTACGTAACGACGAAACTTAATATCGAGTCCTGCACTTGCTCTCAGATATCCACCAACATTTCATACCAAGTCCGCCACTTGTATATATAGATTTTCCTTGGCGATGGTCTTTGCTTTGGCTCGAATATCTTATCATTCGGTGTGATAATTTTATCTTGTCAAGCATCTAGTCGAGCACCTTAATGAATTCCAATTAGCCCAGATCCTGATTTCGCCCTTCACTTACTCATTTATAGTCCGTTCAGCAGTCCTAGCCATATACGTAGTCATTCCTGTCTTATTTTCATGTCGTATTTGTACGAGTAATGCAGTTCTTTGGGTCAAGTTTAGATTCAGAGTCAGAAGTCTTTAATGCGCCGCAAATACTCGCGTTGACCTCATGAACAAAAGTTCGACAGTACTGCGAGAAGAGACTGTTCTAGTCTCCGTCGTAGAAATCAATCTGGGACAAAGCGAACTTAATCCAGGTGACAAGCCGTACGGCTCAAACAAGTTGACATAGTAGAAGCCTTTATCCAGCTTAACAGGAGGGAATGAAGTTTAAGCTGGGATATGCATTCCACTGACAAAGGTCTGTCAAACAAGGTCCTATGTCTGGTCAAGATATTGCATGTCTCTTTTCATACACATCCAACTTTAACATCCTCGGGTAGTTCAAGAGAGATTTGTCTCTAGATGTCGCGCCGCAGTGCGAAATACACACACAGAATTTTGTTTGTTTTTGATTCAAACTAATGCTAAGACGAAAATGAGCGAAGTTGACTAGTAGATAGTTAGTTGTGGCAATATGTCCAGATTGAGATGTCACCCAGATCGCTGGGATTTGCACTACGCTCCTAGATTCTCCCAAATTCCTACGGGAAGTTCTCGGATGTAGATAGCACAGGTAACGTGGGGACAGAATAAAATGTATATGAATCACTGGGATCCAGATGAAAAGGCTGGATCCTGAGAAGGACGGTACACTACATTTATACTGATAGAATGAGGGTACACGTTTATAATGTTAGCAAGGACATAACAATAGAATAACAAACAAACTTCATGATCAGAACAACAATCCACTGGTCATCCTGTACTCTTTACATGGCAGATATTCAAATGTTAAGTTCCAGCTGAAAAGAAACTTCCCCAAATTGCCTACGGGAAGTCATCTGTTTCGAGGTGCGTTGCTTGCCTCGACATGTGGTTAACAGAATTTAAGGTTCGGGCGGCAAGACGTGACACAAGTAAATGACCTGATAAGCATAGATTGTCCTTCAACATCGCGAGTGGTACATAGCCATCTAGTCAGTTAGTTACATCTTTACAGTTGGCCGAATCAGCAGGACCCCGAAAGTGGCCGACGTTGTAGATAGAGCATGGGTTTGTCTCAGAGTTGCAATGATGCCACGTTCGAGACCAAACCAGTACGACAAAGGCTATGTGTTAACGTCATATCAGTCGTTATTCCGACTGAGCTATTCGAGCCCAACTTGTGATGTGATGTCACAAATTGTGACATTTCCTATCTGTCTGTGACTTTTAAAAGACGAGGAGCTCCTAGTGTGCTTTTCTACCTTCAACTGGAATTGAAAAAGATTGAATCTGGATTTTGATCTAGGTACCACCACAGAGGTGACTGAAAGTATCCAAAACTTCTCTGTCTGTCAAAGGACATCGGCCTGTGTACATGGATGATCTAGTTTACCACTGCCTTCGTGAACTTTCTTTCGATGGGGATCTTGGTTAGTACGTTTATCATGTGATGCCGAGGTTCTGAGGCGTAGCACACCCAAGTCACGGGCTTGGGTTCGAACCTCAGTCTTTGTCGATCCGCGTTGCTGATATATGTGCAATACCTCCTAGGCTCCAACGTCTCTCGGCTGAAGGATTTCATTATTGATTTTTACGCTCAACCTGGAGCTCCACATGTTCAAAATGCAGACGACGCCTTTTGCGCGTTTATTTGGTCACTCGTGGTTCAGCAGCAAACTGTTCGCGTTGGAACCGTTCCTGAGGGATTAAAAACTGAAGTGTGGATTGCTCCTCAAACGAGTAAAACAAAGAAAACAAAAACAAATGAATCAGAACCTATTGAAATGAAACCTTTCGAACTGGATCTCATCCCTGATGCAAAGATCCGAACATTGGAATCTTTAATCCGAGAGTTTGGTGATAGACTCAGGATTGCGGTCGAGCCGAATGCCATCTATGCAGCTATCACAGGCTCTCATATCAGAGTATGACTTTCTCATGCTTTTCATGATCGTGATCTCACTTCGGTAGCGTAGTTCGCGAAATTGAGTCCAATGGTTTATTCTGCGCTCCAGGTCATCACCCGAGGAAGGGATGACGGTGTATCTGTTGTCGCATTGGGGAAACAAACAGGCTATGACCAGAAAAGTTGTTTCTATCTTATCAAACAACTTCAGGAGCTTAACCTAGTGTGAGTGACTCCCAATTCTCAAAATTAAAGGCATTGATCTCTGTGGTTCTAGAGTAAAGGTACCCAAGCCTGGAATCGGATCCAATTTTGTGATACATCGTTATTTCTATGACAAAAACCCTCATTGGAAAGCCATCCGGGAAGAGGAAAATAAGGCTGAGGAAGAAGACAAAATCACTTGCGAAATTTATGAAGAAGCCCTTGAGGAAGAATCTACAACCGAGAAACCTGCACTTGATTTCACTCCCATAGATGCCAGACATTTGTCTAGTTTACCACTGGTGCGATCACGGGTAGTCAAACTCTTAAAGGCCTCAAAAAACTACATTCACGAATCTAATAATATGCTCATTACCATCGTGCGTAATCATTGGATTTCTCTACATTATCCAATTGAACTCACAGAAACATAGGGATTTTCAAACCCGACGAAAATTGATAGGCGGTTCTTCCAGAATCGGATCAAAGAGCTCCTTCAACAGGGAATCATTGAGAGGGTTGAAGTGCCAAGTCTCCGGAAGAAGGCTAGCACGGCGGTGGCGAAATGCCTCCGGCTTGTAACACCTGATAAACAGCCTGAAGGTGTTGTATCAGACACTCAATCTGATGAGGAGGCCAAGCGGCAGGAGAAGGAAGACTTAACAAGTAGGTTGAACTTTTTGTTTGACAGCTGAGCTCATCTTTTTGTAGAGGAAATCAGTGGAATCAAGATGAACATTACACTTCATAAACAAGTTTTCGACTTATTACAGGAGTCTGGTACCCGTGGAATGACATTGAACGTATGTTCTTTTTTCGCCTTCGGCACATCCTATGAACGATTGTATCAACAAACGTTAGGACATCTCAGCTGCCCTTTGCAATCTCGATAAACGGATAATTGAACTACTGCTTGCAAGGGCAGACAAGACCCCTCCGCCATCTCACCTCAGCGATCTTGGTATCGTTAGTTTGATGGAGACCAGTGGGCGGGAGAGACATCATCGTTATTACACTGTCACATCATACCACCGGTTGATTGTCCGGGAAGACCTTGATCCAGAAACAGCAGGTGGTGTCCATGTCAATTTCGAGAGTGTTGGTGAATTCAAGAATGTTAATTCGAACCTATTTTATGAAAATGGAGAAGGTTCTATGCAATATCAAAACGCATACAAAGCCGAGACTGCAAGCAGTGCCGGAGAGAGAAAAGTGACCAAGAACCCTGTCCTTCCTGATGAAGCCATTAGATTGGGGAAGTATCCAATGAAGCAGACAGGAGACGGCGCTCAAACCCCAGGTACTGGCAACAAGCGAAAATTTGATGATGTCGGGGCCGTAAGTGTTTCACAACCGTCTCATAAGAAGCGGAGGCAGGATGAAGATAGAAGCGAAATAGCAGGTGTGTTAATATCTTTATGAAAAAAGAATGCATTCTCAATATACTTCAGTACCCAAGCGCCGAGGTCGACCCCCGAAAAACAAATCAGCAGTTCCAGTCGAACTTGTTGCATTCACATCAGAATCCATCTCCATAGAGAATGGAGATAATATCAGTTCTGCCTTGTCCGTACCCAAAAAGCGGGGAAGACCATCTAAAAGGAAGCAAATTTCGCCGAGACTGGAGAGTCCCCCGCGGAGGTCAAAATGTAGAAGAAGAGAGGAGCAGACAGATGTCGGGATCAGAATGGTTGAAGTCAATTCTTCCGTTGATAAACATACTTTGTATTCAGGAGCTTCAACGTCAAAGCCAGCACGAAATGTATCTAGTGCTCAAACAGAAACATCTGATATCACCGAGAAAGGACAACTTCTGGCCCGGGAAGAACCTAGAACTTCATCAGTCAACAGGGATTCGCCCATGCAAGAACAATTCAGTAACCTGCGTCCTAATAGGAGAGATATGTCAACAGACCCTGCTCTGATACTAGTCGAGTCTGAAAAGCAAAGAAATTCTGTGAGCAGAGTTATTCTTGTTACATCAAGATCTGAACTGTCTTTCACTGCGCAGTTGCCATCAACCACAGATGAACAATCATTGAATGCGAAAACTACTATTAAAGGACGTATCAATGTATCAAATCTCAGACGAGAAGCCGAGATATTTCGCGTTATTGAAAGCTTTTCAGGCATTGCACATATCCAGAGTAAGGAATTCACAAACGCTCACATCACCTTACTCGAGAGTATGGCAAAAGTGGGTGAGCCAACTAGTGCACCACCGGGAACCAAAACCGACAAGCGAACGGCAATGGCTGCCTTGGATGCTCTCGAGGCCCGAGGAAAGATTAAGCAGCTTAGAACATCGATACAAACCCATATAGGAGTCCACCGTGCCGCCAGAATTGCATATCTTCCTCATATCTCTCAAGAGCAGCTCAAAACTTACCTTGCTGACCTCGCAAAAAGCTTTTTACAGCCTGTTTCACAGTCAGGGCCGACTGTCAAGATAAATAAGTTGGTTGAATATGGGGCAGATCCGACTGTAATAGCACAGACCTTTCCTCTGCTCCAGCTCCTGCAAATGGGGCAACCAGGAATAGATAAAAAAGAGCGATGGAGCAAGAATCATGCTCGAGCGAATCAGCTCTTCGCGTATGATGACGATACTATCCGTGAGGTTCTACTTGCGGAGCGTACAACTCTGGGCCAGCTTTATGGATTCATCGTTGGGAAAATGGCACGAGTTCGAGAACTACACCTGTTGATCCTACGAGCATTTGAATTGGACCAAATTTCAGCAAACCTGGTGTCAAAAGGCAACAAAATATTCGACATATCTTTCTTCTGTAACGACCTTCCTCTCAAGTCGTACTGCTCCCTGATATGTTGTCTCATCAACAATAACGAACTTATGGAATTTTATTCGACTGAGACAGGCAAGCAAACGCCCGTCCATGACCTTCCTCCACAGCTTCATTCTCTTCTACAAATTGGGCGCTCTCGTGCGCGTTCGCGGTTCTTGGAAATGCTCGAAGTGCTGCGATTACTGGGAATTGTTACACCGTTACGAATATCAGAAGCTGAGCGGCCTTTGATCATTTGCACTCAGGATAGGCAAGATCCACTAAAATTTGATTCGGCATCCTTAGAAGACTGGACTACAAGCACACCGATGTCTGCACCTTCATTCTGGAAATTGAATAGAATTGCCCCGATTTATGTCTGGCACGACTCTGAGACGAATCCTCCATTTTGGAAAGATATGTCGGTCAACACACTGGCACTTGCTATTCAATACTGGGATACACTAAAGATTGCCTCTTGTGAGACGTCGGTTTGCTTAGATGGCGAGTTATCCATATCCACTGGCATAGCCACAACAACCTTGGTGGACGTTGGCTTAGCTCGCTCGCTTCGGCAATCAGGATCTTGGAAAACTCAATACGTCATGACATGGCACCAGATGCAATATCTTAAACAATTCATCGATATCCATTCAGCAAAAACCCCGCTTGACGAGTTTGATAGTACCAAGAAGGAAGAATTGTTGTTTAGAGTCTGCCGAGTGACTACTGCAACCAAGGATGTCGTGGTAGACTTTTACAAAGGATTGAGAGAGAGACTACTACGAAAGTCGAACAAAGTCAGGAAAAGCGGAAAACGCTCGACTGGGGTCGATAAATGCGTCCGTCGAGCTGCGGAAGTCAAGGAGTTACTTGCGAAAAAAGCCGCTGAAGCAAAAAGGAAGAGGGATCGAGAATGGGATGTTCTTTTGCTGCGCGTACACCCGGGACCGTTGAGCTCTGCAGCGTCTGGCAGGGTCAAGCATGTCCAAAAGCATTTCCTCCAAGCAAGTTCCACACAAGACACAAAAAAATGGGAAAGAGACGTTCTCACTGCCGTACACGAGGCAGACATGGCGCAGCTATTCAAGGTGTCTAACAAGCCTCCAATTGCCCAGGTCCCTCTTCTTTCCCCGCAAATTGTGTTGAATCCACTAGAACCATCGGTCGAGGACTTGATTCGGAGACAAGGCACCCCAGCTGAGCCTCAAGAGCCATTAAAGAAGCGCAAGCAAGAAAAAATGAAGGGAAAAGGTAATAATCTTGACATTCTGTAGCAACCATGACTCAAACAGGTCTTCAGACAAGGAAACAGCAGGAGTTGTGTCAAAAAAATCGCGTAGACACAGGTTTCAGTGGACGCGGGACTACGATGAGTTGGCCAGGGATGCGGCAACAATAATCAGAGCACGTTGTCGTGATGCTTCGAGGATTGATTGGGCTGCTTTTGAACAAGTATTTCCAGTTGTGCCCAGAAATAATGTTCGCCAGCGTCTTGCTCATATAAGAGAAGCACCTGGAAATGAAACCTATATGAACAGGTTGGAAGAAAAATGGCTCGAACTCTGGGTACAGCATAGGGGAACTCATGCGCTGCCTGATGATGATCCTCAGAGCACCTCAAATTTTGACCTTATCGCTCATATCGTATTCTTGCGCAAAAATATTGATAAAAATGCACTGTGAGTACTGTTGGGGTTCGTCTTTCGTTAGCTCTCTCAAACATGCTCAGACGTGTTGGATATGGTCATGAGAAGGAGAGCGGTGATGTGATCATACCTTCAACTGTAGAATCCCTCCTGGAAGACTACGAGGTTGATATAGCAGAGAACCCTGGCCTTACCTGGGATTTTATGTGGAATGCTAATGTTGCGGAGGGAAGAGAAAAAGGATTTGTAAGACAGCCATTTAGTCAGACTCTCGAAATCATCCCGACAGCCATCGAAGCAACTACATGCTCCGTGGTATTGGCTGAAGCTGCCTTAAAGGTAAGCGATTACTCAATGGACCTGATATTACCGACTGACGACGTGTTGAGATGACACTTGGAACGCCTACTGAACGTTACGATACTAGCCAAGGTGTCGCAATCCTGAAAAGTATAGGTCAGAAGAACGTTGAGTCTGCAGCGAAGTCCATGATTACCCGAGGAATACTATCAAAACTGAAACGCGATCCCCTGAAGTCTGTCCCAGGGAGGCATTTTAAGATATCTGATATGTGGGCAAATGCCTTTGAAGTCACTTTACAGACGATTCAACTGATCTGAACAGGAATCTTAACGCCATTGGTGGTTCGATCCCAAAGGAGACATTCCAAGATGCTGTTTCACTGGAGGAAGTAATTACTCAGTCGGATGATGTATGGCAGAAGTGGCCATTGACTGCTACTGACGGTGACTGTGTCACTTTAATAGAACTTGTGACGGAAAACAAAGTAGGCGTTTGTTTCACGGCAACTGAATTCTCCTCTCACGACCACTCCAAGCTTGATTTTAGAATAGATACATCTCAAGCACGTCTAGAAAGAGTAGCCCTGGATTGGAATAGCAAGAAAGCAGGTCAGTGATCTTCACTTGAAGTATATGCGACTCTCCGCTGATAGCCAAATAGATGATAATCAAATCGAAACTTCAGTTTCTTATCGAAGGGCTGTTATTTCCAGTGCAATCCGAACGGCTAACGATGTTCAAGGGGACCCAGATGAGCCGTTCGCAGATGGAGACAGTGACGTCTCAATGGAACATGGACTGGCTGAGAATGGACAACCTGCTAGTTGTGTCCTTTTAAGTGGAGAAAATAGCCTTATTGATTGTAAGCCATGCCTTGCAAAAAGAATATTGGAACTGGAAATGTCTGCTCGAGGACAACTAAAACTATTGCGCCGAGTCCTGAGGGCCATTCACGACACTGGAAAGGATGGAATTACACCACTCATGTTGCAGGTGTGTTTCGTTCTTTTCTTCCACTCACCAAGTAATTAACAATCCGATTCAGAGTTCTCTTGGGATCTCAAGGGCTGAAATGCTTGATGCTATTAAAGAGCTTTCAAAAGCGACTGTTCCCTTGGTGTACTGGACTGGCTATGAATCCCTGACTCTGGTTACAGCACCTTTCATCAAACACTGGAGTGTTACGATATCTGAAGTTCCCCTTCAAAGAATTTTCCCTCGTCGCTGGCTTGACACAGAAGGGCGCAAGATTGCCGAGTTCTGGGAAGCAGCATTGAGGTCAGTGTTAGGACTCGTTGTCTCAAGACCTGGTATATCTCAGGTATGGATTTTGAAGCTCGGTCCTCTTCATATTTAACCGTCCATCAGACTGAGATCAGATGGCGTCTGCGATCAACTTATGATAGACAAGAAGTACATGATTTACTGCGCTACTTATCTGCGGAAGGCTTCTTGAAGGTGCAGATAGCCGATGGGCAGGTTGTTTCCCAGGATGCCATCGTGAGGCCCCTGAGCGACGTTGATGAAAGATGTGTGTTTTACTTCACTGGTGACCGAAGATGGTACCAAGTCTAACTCGAAGCGAGAGTGAATGTGATTGAAGGCATAGGTACAGTCTACATTGGCGATCCTGAGAATGACAATATACATTCAACGAATATCCTTTCTCTTGTTTCTCAGTAATTTTGTCCATTTCATTATGGTTCGAAGACCATTGATCGGCATGTTTTCTAAAAACTTTCTAATTATGAGTTGGCCATTAATTGCCAAGATCAAATCCAGTTCATGGATATGTTTGAAAGAGTCTATTCCATCTGTTCTCGAGGAATTTATGACCTTTCTTTTGGTTATGGTTGAACGAAAGAATCCACTGGTCAAGACATGATTTCTGAGATCGGACATCAAGAAATATCTAGAAATCTTGATTTTGTGAGATGCCACCTTTACTGGGGCAATCCCAAAATTTGATGTGAGTCTGCGCAAGCTTCATTTTTGTTTTTCGGGCACAGCGCACAAAGGCACGATCGCGTTGCTGGCTAGTTACCATGCCGTGCTAGTACTGGATATGGCGAAAAACTATATAGTACTAAAATTTCGCCTCAAAGGACTCTTCGATCAGTAGTTGTATTTCAGTCGTTCAAGACTGAGTCTGTACTTCCAATAGCTCGAGATAATGAGTGATGAATTTGACTAGAATGGTGAGAAAATTCAACTGCCTTTTGGCCGCGGCCATGGAGATGTGATTGAAGTTTAGCGTAAGGGTCCTTCACAAAGTTCAATACACATATGAAGGGTCTGTGCATGTGGACAATTTCAACCCAACCAATTTCAACAGCCAATTTTTTTGGCATTCCAGTCACTGCTCAATGCTGAGCAACAAGAGCCATAAATATTCTTTTCCATTCGTGTCCATGTGGTCTTCATGATTTGGAAACAAGTGCTCACATCATGAATGTAGCTCGTTCAGATCATATGACTGCCAAGAACTTTGTGGTATTCTGAAAGGACAACCCCGCTAAAAAATTGAAATCCCTCAATCGAGGAGATGATTCCAGTGTACAGAAGAAGAAGGAGAAGGAGAAAGCTGAAAAATGGAACTGCGGGTTCAAATAATATCCCTTAGGATCATCAAACCCTCTATCTCTGTCTTGGATTTTTTTTCTCTGCCTCTTCTTTGTGTCTGGATCAGTTTCGAGAGTGATCTGGTTTGCAGCTGTGTTTCATTTGGGATCAAGTTATGTCCTTGTAGTATGCAGTGTATACTGCCACAGACCGCGTACGAGCACCGCGTCATAAATCTATGTTTTCAAAAAAAGTTACAAATCCTTACAATCTATAACATGTCTTAGTATCGCCACGTCCTGCATGTGAGAACATGAGGGGAGCTCTTCTATATCAACATTCAAAACTGATTTTTCCAATCGAATGTATGTACCTTTGAGTACGACAAAGGTTACGAAGCTTGGGATCAAGGCCAGAGAAATAGCCTTACATGGGAACTTGACAAAGAGTGTATCATTAATTTTATTTTATTTTATTTTATTTTTTAATTCAACAATTTATTACACGGAGCGCATAGGCAGGCCGTGGCAGATACACTGTATCTACTTAAATACATAGAAGAAATAAAAGAGAAACGGAAACGGAAAAGGAATTAGAAAAAGAGGAAGTCAGATGGTTTTGGTGAAGTGTGCATATCACTGTGGATGCTCAAGCTGTCTTTTAGCCGTTATCAAAGCAGAAAGATGTCGGATTGCCAACTATGAATTCGATGAAGCTTGAAATTCGTATATCTCTCGGTCGGGTTGATGATTCGTATCGATTGCAATGCATGAAGATGTGTTCCCTTGTTTCAACCTCTGCTTCTCCACACGGGCACTGGATAGGTGAGTTGGGGAAGAATCTCTGTTGGTATTCCCCTATTGGTGCATGTCCTGTCATCATACGAGTAAATCTTGCGCATATGGAGTTTGAAATCCCTATGTGCGGTAACCATGATCCTCCCTTGGAATAC
>Ga0153967_100246_pt1 | contig 30107 bp, 29 predicted proteins | sample TSFL051MetaG_FD_104688 | JGI IMG/M metagenome (GOLD analysis project Ga0153967, IMG submission 104688) | Attine ant fungus gardens microbial communities from Florida, USA - TSFL051 MetaG | ecosystem: Host-associated > Fungi > Mycelium > Unclassified | place: USA: Florida, Paynes | collected...
GGATCTATTGAATGAGATCCTGGAGACAGGGCTGGGCTGGGTATGAGTCGATCGGATGCAGGGAAGCCCAGGCAATCCGTTCCTATCAATCATTCGTCAGGAAGCAGTGGAAGAAAGAATCGTTAAGCCGAAAACTCTTCGATATATGGCTGTAAGATGGAGTAGACCTCCTCTGAGAAGGTTCAAATTCAATGTCGACGGTGCTTCTAGAGGTAATGGGTTATAATTCAATACATCGTGCTCTAACACTACAGGCAAGGAGCTACATGCAACTACAAAAGGAAAGAAGAGAGCTCACATCTAATACACATTCTTATCTAGCTTAGCTTGTTCTAACCTTCAGGCAAAGACCTTGAGAGATCTCATTAGTTCTTTTCTGTCTTAGATTGCTCTAACCTTGAAGAATGGGCTGTTTCGCCCCTGAGTAAAGACTTCGTGATGTAAGTCCAGCAGCTGCTTCCAATCCGTCCCATCATTTTGGGATACTTCCCGGATTGCCCAGGACCAGCGTTGAGGGGCTTCAGGAGGTAATTCGTTCGCGAGCTCCATTATCTCTTTTATTAGAGCTCGCCTTATTTCCTCACAAAGCTTCTTATCCCTTTTTTTTCTTGGTCGTTGGGATCCTCGGCACTGGAATTAGCGCTGGGGTGGTTTTCTAGGCGTTTACGCTTCAAGCGCCTACCATTCTGATCCATCGAAAAAATAAGGAAGAATGAAATCGCACTACACACACATAGAAAGAGTTCTGGAGGATAGACAAGGCTCATGGGTACGTACTTTGTTTTTATCTATAAAGGAGTAATTCAAAGGATAAATGATTCAGGATTTACTCTCTTAAGGTTAAGGTAAAGATGGAAGGGGCAGCGCAGCATGTGGTAGGAGGATTACAGCGAGAGGAAAGCGCCTATGTGTTAAGCATCGTAAACGTCGCGTTTCCATTCTTTAATCGCCTTCCATCTTTCAAAAAGGAGAAAGGATCTTTCCGTGATGGCGAAAGAGGTCTCCGCCCACTTCTTTATTTATGCTTTTAAAAAAAAAAGAAAATAAAATTTGCATCCGTTTTCTTTTTTTTTAATTAAGCTTTCTTGCCCCCGAGCTGTAGAAAAGAGTTGTTATCCCCTGTCTCCTTCAGACCGAGCGTAGGGTTTCGGGGAGTTCTCGCAGGGATGTTTCCGAAAGTGAAGCAAAGGTACTCTCCTCGGTGAGAGACCCAACTTTAGATAGGTAGTGAGCGCCTTAAGGGGGGAGGCAGGAACGGAGCAACTATGCGACTCATTGAGTATATGTCGGCGCAATAGCTGTTTTTGCAAGCTGTTCCGCGCCCGAGTTCCGAGTTAGAGAATACCTTCTCTTCTGTAGCGCAATCAAGGTAAGCTTGGTTCCCTTAACTTAACTCTCCGAAGGCGGAATCAAGGAGGAAAGCTAGACTCCTTGAAGCGCATTTCCGCTTTTCAAGCCACTCAGAATGCCGGCCCGCCATTCCTTACTTTAGGAATGGGATAAGGGCCCTACCTCTCCGAATACCCCCCGAGAGGGAAAGAGGAGGGTAAGGTACCGAGCAACCTCTCCCCCGATCTTCGATCGGGAACTTCCCCCCGGGTTCTCTTCCCTACTTGCCGGTTCTCCCTTCTCGCTTTCCTTTCATTAACAACTGGCCCCCTGTCCCGTACCTCTCCCTTGGCCTGGGAATGATAGAAGAAGGAATGGAATGAAGCCGATAGAGGAATCTGTTGAGTAAAGCCCGCCCTTGATTGAATAATTGATGGAATAAGCTTTTCCCCCAGATGCCGCCGGATGGGATCGATAGTTGGAGATTGGAGGTATTCAGAGGTAGACTGCCTCGTCCCTTTGATTGAAGAGATCGGTCCCTAACTCCTTCCCGGATCCATCGGCAGCGGAACGAATTGAACTTATCGAGATCTTGACCTCTCGCTCCCCCTCTCCAGATATCCACATTGGAGGGGCGGTTTAGCAGCGGCAATACGAAGCACTCGTCCCTCTACCCACGATGTATGCACCCGATGAACGAATCAATCCCAAGCTGGGCCATTAAGTTAAGATGTCGGGACCTGGGATCAGAAAGGCCCCTACCGGCGGTTGGAGAAAGCATAAGTCCAGGCAATCCACTTTCCTCCCTTCTCGCTTCATTCCTTCCGAAGCCCAGCTAAGCCACTGAGCCATCTATTCCAATCATTATTTCTCCGGATCGGAGCCGGCCCCGGGCCAAGTGGCGGCTTCGATTCATTCACGGCCGACTGAAGGAAGCGAGACAAGCGATTCCTCTCCCTCTCCCTTCCGTGCATCCCCTTCTCTCGTTCCCTCTCTCGCTCCATTGAAATGAATGCATGTTCCCGGAGGCAGGAGTCTCTCGTATCACCAGACCTCTCCATCTGCAGTTCCATCCCCGGCGGGCCACTATTGATCGAGAGGAGCATGTGATGAACCCTGTTGCCGGGGAATGAGGGAAGGGGTGAGCAAGCCACTCAGGAGATGGTGGACCTCGTGATCTTCAGCGGATCGGAAAACGTATCATCCGGGGCCTTGGATCATTAGTAGGGCTTGGGATTGCGGGTAGGCTCTATCAATGACTAGCGGGGAGAGGTTAGAAAGGAGGTGGCCATCTACTTGAAAATCCGTATGACAAGGTAAGTACTCGATTCGCGTTCTCTTTCTTCTGCTCCCCCCTGCCTCTCACCGGTACGAACCCGCCAATCCAATTCTTTCTCTTCTCGAATCCGCTGCGGGCTAACAGCGGAGAAATGCCAAACACAACTCACTCCCCTGCCCCGTACCGGGAATAGGGGCATCAGAAGCGGGTTCTCTCGATCTGTAGCTCTCAGGGCACCATAATCACCATTTCCGGATGGAAGCCATGAACCAGAACTGGCTTTCTGCCAAGTTCCTTTGTTTGCCACCCATCGAGTGAAAAAGAGCGGAAGTGAGACCATCTCAATCAAGGTTCTCTCCACCACCCTCAGCCTATCCATCCGAACCAGCCCATCAGTGGCTCCATCCGCGGCTAAGCATGCCTCTAACGCCTCTCCCAATCCCTATCAATACAGTCTTCCATTTCTCTCGAACGGTGCCCCGGTCAACCTTCTCCCTCCGTCCCGAGGCAGGGTGAAAAGCATTCCGTTCCTTTCCCTGAGTAAGTGATAGGCACCAATCTATGTTATTTCTCTCCCCGGGTCCGACTGATCTCATTCTTCTTCCTGTCCGCCTAGCCTCGCAAGGAAAGCAAGTGGGCCCGGCCTTTGTTTAAATTCTCTCTAAGACCCTGACCCATTGGAAGCAGCCTTCGAAGCGCCAGAGGCGGATCCAGAACTGACTATTGACTCTCTCCACGTAGAAGTCCCCTTCTTCAGTGAGCTTACGCTCCAAATCATCCCGCACAGACAACAAATACTTGTCATCTGGACGACACGACTCCAAAATACCGCACCATACCAAGGTGATAGCAATTAACTACTAACCCATCTAAAAAACCTAACCAGATAGGAAACGGTAGTGGTATGATTCCACCAGGCGAGAAGGCCACCAAAACGTGCCTATACCAGTGTCGGTTATATTGAGGTATTCCTTAGCCGAAGACGAATACCGCCTGTAGCCAGCCCCTTTAAGCCTCAAAGAGACCAGAAGGGAAGAAGATCCAATTGATTTCAACACAGGCATAAAAGCCACGCTGAATCGAGTGGACCGAATCATTTTCAACGACAAAGGAGATAACTCTCTGTCGTGAATGCGAAATTTCTTCGCAAACTCAAGTCCACCACAATCTGACGTCAACGTTTTCGCCAAAGAGATTTTAACCCCGAGACGATTCATGACGTCACGATAGACCCTCGCGACTTCCGGATCCCCGATAACGATATCATCACCGAGGAGAGCGAAACACTTTACCTGGATAAACCTTTTCCGCGCAATACCACACCACAAAGTGATGGGCAAGCGCGAAAAGAAGCCAAGAAGAAAGGTAACCGTTCAGGTTGCCCGGCATTGAAACAAACGAATTTTGGGCCAACGCTTTTATTACGCTCCGTCTCTAGCAAAAACAAAGGGCCCTCAAGCCAAGCCCAGGGAGCAGCTTCACCTTCTGTCCTCCCCAGGCGCATCACAGTTCATTACCAACCCAATCCGGCTGTTCCCCACATCTGATTGATCGAGTTGACTCCTCTCTCGCTTCCAATTAGATTCGATCTACGATGCCATCAACCGGCAGTGAGAAGTCGAGTAGGCTAGCCGATGTAGCTATTGGCAACTTCTTCAGGTAGATAGTCGCCGGGATCCTCTCAAATCTTGGCCTCGCCTCTCTTTCCTCCCTCAAGAGGTTTTTATTCCTGGCCTTTGTTTGGCCGGCCTTCACAAACCTTCTGCCCGACCGTTTCTTCGAGGCAGCCTGCTCTTGCTCAGGTGCCTTGAGTGCTGCAGATGGTGCTCGTGATGCTGGCGATTCCTGTCGGTGGAGCTGAAGCTGTAAACTCTGATGCTGCCGTTTCGGCTTACGACTCTTGAACGCAGATGTGAGCGAGCCGGTTGAGTTTGGCGGGCCCTCATACTTCGAGTCACCATCCGTTGAGCCGAGGACGGTGCTGAAGAAATGATGGGACTTCTTCTTTCCTCCCTGACGGGGGATGCATGCTGGCTGACGGGTGCGGAACCTCCCTTTCCTTTCATGGTCCGGGTTTGCTTCTGCCTGGGCTGGTGACCTTTCCGATGTTGCGATGATCTGGGTGGCTGCCCCTGCTCAGGAATGGGTCCATATGTGGGTTCAGGAGGAAGAGGACTTCGACTCCCAACTCTTTCTTGATCAGGGAATTGCTGCTCTTTGAATGTCAACAGCTTGTTGATTCCTTGCGAGAAGTAAGAAAACGTCAGTGGATGCCACCATCGGACATACTCCAAGACCATCTTGCCCTCTCTGTCATCCGGCATTATCACGAAAGCAGCCCCGGTGCCCTTTCTCATCATATGTGCGCAGTACCCCGCCAGTTCCGAAAGGTTAAAGATGACGCGCTTGACGTCGTGACCGGGTGCCGGAATGAATTGGTCAAAACAAAATTATCTTGCAAACCGGTGGGGATTTTACGGTTCTGCCCGAAGCACGTTGCCCTGCCGCAACGTCAGAATGCCGCATCGCATGGAGATCAGATCAGATACTATCTTTGATGCATTTTCACAACAGCAATAAGTAGCAAGGGCCTTTTTCATCGACCTTGTCGACCAATCATACAAGATTTAGGGATCTCTTAAATACCATGCTTGTAGGGTCGCCACGTGAAGCTCTTCGGATGACAAATAAAGAGCCTGGCTATCTTCGCATCGAACTTCCCGGCTTCAATGTTCTCAATTGCAAGCATCTCCGGGACATAATCTTTTAGCTTCCCCAGGTCCAAAAGCGGCAATCTCATATACAGCTTAGGAAAATACTGGTCCAGCCATGCATAGAAGTAGTGGACCGGGGATTCCGCATTGCACTGGCCGGACCCACTTTCTCTTGGGCAACAGCGCCCAAACCGTAATAAATGCTGGCAAGGACGGCCACAAGGCCTAGCATCACTGGCAGATTTGGAAGGGGATTTCGGACCAACAGATGAGGTGGGATTGGCCCCAGAACCAGAGGGACAGGAGGAGCGAGAGAGCTGCTGGTCATACACTGCCAGAGAACCAGCCCCTCGACCACCAACAGCAGGGGGAGCTCTTGACTTCTCCATACTAACTCCCGAGGATTTTTTAAAACTTCCACGACCTCTTCTACCCGGATAAGAACTCAACTCACCAGAACCAGAAGCACCACCCAGCCCTGAATCATGACATACATGACTTATCTTACTTCGATCTGATACCTCTCGATTCAGAGAGGAAATGCGCATTTGTATTATTTGGAGTCTCCCCATCTCGATCTCTACTAATTGGATATGGGACTGGGTGAAGGGAAGCTTTATGGGAGAAAGGAGGAAAAGGTCAGGCTAGTAGCTAAAGGCTTTACTCAAACATATGGGATAGATTACGAGGAAGCCTTTGCCCCGGTAGCCAAGATGAAGTCTGTGCGTCTCCTGCTCTCTATTGCTGCGAATCGAGATTGGCCTCTGTTCCAATTATATGTTCAAAATGCCTTCCTGAACGGGGACCTAAAGGAAGAAGTTTTACATGAGTCCTCCACCCGGTTGTGTAAGGGGGAGGAGAACAAGAGAGGTAAACTGGAGTGGAAGCCAAACGACGGGGCCGAAAATCTGTGATCGATCCGAAGAACCACTGCCAGATACGATTCTGCTTCCCCTTCGTACTACCAAAAAATGAGATTCTTGCCCGGCTTTCTTTCAGCTTAAGAAGGCTGCGGTGAGAATGAGGATCACTTCGGAACTCTAGGAGAATGGGCGTTTTAGGGCGGGATCTAAAAGCTCTCCAACGTGTTTCGGAGCCTTCGGCCGTGAGAAGAGAGGGTCTTTTGGCTTCCTCAGGGCCGTGTGAAGCTTAGCTTGCTTTAGCAGCCACGTGATGATTCAAGTTCGTGGTAGGCGTAGAAGCTGGGCCAAGCGGTAGCGAAGCTCAGGTGGTGATGCAAGTGCGCGGTGAGCGTAGTAGCCCCCTCTCGGGCATGCTCCTTGTACAACCAAGCGAAGAGCTAGTGAGGGCCGGAATGGAATATCATATGTAGTGTAGAAGCGGGTTTCGTCTCATTTTCCGGAAAGCCAGTCATACTATTCCACTTTAGCTAAGCTAATGATGAAACAGGATCTGGATTTGTCTGCAGATGATGATGATGTCCACTCCTGGCTCGATGCGCTTAACGAAAGGGAACTTTCTAGATTAAGAAAGAATTTCCTTCGTAATTAAGAAGCATCCTTTAAGTGAGTAGGGGTGCGCCGGACCGCCGACGAATAATAGGTACCCCCACCCCAGGCAGAGTTAGTGAGCCGTGTAATAGGCGACCATTTCGCGCGGTTCGGGGGGCACTTGAGTCAGCCGCCGGCGCCCGACTGCGTCTTGACCCCTATCCAATTTTTGGGCCAATTCCCCCTTTGTACTACCAAAAAATGAGATTCTTGCCGAATCCGAGTTTGCTGCTCCAACCATTACCAAACTAATACCTATTCTGTTTAGTACTTCAGGGGCTTCTGTTGCGTATAATGTAAATCCCGTAGCGGATCAATTCCAACGAGCCTTTCAAACTAGTACTTTTTGTAATCGACTCTATAGCTTCTTCAATAAACGCTGGTTCTTCGATCAAGTTTTGAATGACTTTCTAGTCAGATCGTTCCTGCGTTTCGGATATGAAGTCTCATTCGAAGCTTTAGACAAAGGTGCTATTGAGATATTGGGCCCTTATGGTATCTCGTACACATTCCGACGATTGGCCGAGCGAATAAGTAAACTTCAAAGTGGATTTGTTGTGCGAAGAGTGCGTTATGACCCGTGGCCGCCTGCCTGATGGGGGCGGGTCCTCCGTTGTGGGTAAACGGGAAACCCGACTCTACGAACCCGAGGAAAGGCTGCACAGCAGTAGTCGGGGCGTTAAGACCGGAGCTTTTTGTAGTGCTAGCAGGAATGCAAGTGAATGAATCCCATCCCCTAGCGAGTGAAGTGCTTACGCCCCTTTAGAGATAGGGGCGAGCAAAAGAGCTCGTTCTTTCATTTTGAGATCTTTAGATTCGTAAGATCATGATAGAGTCCCCTTTACTTGATATTATATTAGTAAAACGCTAGCCGCCCTACAACTAGTATAGTATAGTATAGCAGAGCAGCCAGCTTCAAAGCTTACCTTATTATTAGAGAAAGGGGCGCGCTAGCGCTTTAACAATTAATAATATAATAGAAAGGTTAGGGGGCTTAGAAGCTATTGCTTGCTGTCTACTTCGCGAGCCTTCACTGCCCCGTTCTGTAACTTCCCTTCTTTCGTCCGTCCACGAGGCTGTAAAAAGAGAGAAAGGGGCGGCTATCTAGCGGGAGTCGTTTCGGTTGTATGCCACGAGGTCCCTATGGACAAGGGGACAAGTGAATCATCGCTTTTGGGCGCAGGCAGCCCTCTACCATCCATCCCATTGCATTCCATCGTCTCGTATTGTACTGTACCGTATCAGACCAGATACATCTATTGAGTGAGAGAAAGGGAGAAAACTCTAATTATATATTCTTCATTTTTATATTGATAGGGATCCCCATTCATTCCTAGATTCCCGTCACTACGGATTGATTGTCCCTACCTAACTACATGGTAGTGGTCTAGGGAGCGAAATTGCTAGAGCACGGGAGAATGAAGAGTAATGATTTCAGCAAGAGCAGCCGGACGGACTACTATAGTGAGTCTAGTGACTACTAGAGTAGAGTTGAGTTAAAAGGTATGGTATAGCGGCCTTTCCGAGCGAGCCTCTGGGATCTCCTGTAAACCCCCATGATGTGGTAAAGGGAGGATATTAGGGGAAGCAGTGAGTGGAGATTCCCCTGCAGAGAGCCGGATGAGGGGAGACCTTCACGTCCGGTTCGGAGGGCGGGGATATCCCGACCCTACTATCATTATGCCTTTGCAATGTTACTTGGTTCAACTCTATTTGTGACCTTTTCTCGTATGTGGGACTCTCTATCTTCTTGGGTAGATAATCGATCGTCTTTCATTTTGATAGTGAGTCGTTTTTATAATAATAAGTAAAATCAAGAATAATAATCAAACTGGGGGAGCTTAGCTTGCCAGGATGGCTTGGTAAGCAAGCAACCAGTTATGTAGGCGCCAATTCCCAGTTCTTTCTCTTCTTTCTTTTTTAGTTTAGTGACAGTTCATCAAAACAATTGTCCAAGATTGCTAGATCGAGCACGCGACGCGCATAGTCTTAAGTTCAAGAGCGGGTTGTCTCCTCTTCCAAATTTCTACTACTTCCTTGCCTTCCCTTTTCAGGGATCTCCTTGTTCTCTTCCCAGATTTTCCTCCATACCTTCGCCGCCTTGCCTTCTTCATTATGTTGTTCCATCCTTCAGGGATGTTCGGTAGGTGTCCGGGCCTCCTACAAAATCCTTCCGACAAGAATGCTGCTTGAACATTGTAAGACATTGAACCGTCTCGCTCTTGTAAACACTGATCATAAGTGGCAAAAGCCACCGGAATGCTCATTTTTTGTCCATAAGCTCTCCTCGCCGTAATTCTCTCTGGAAGTAGCCCCTACAACCCCTTGACTCCTGCGGGCTACGTTCGAACTAAACGAGAGTAAGGCTTTCTTCTCCCCGAGGGAACGGACTGACTACTAGGAGGGGGAAGGACCCTCGCCTAGCTAACGGAGTTCACGAGGAACCGACTTCAGTTAGTGAAGCGAGGCCTCAAACATCAAACCATATCTTACTGAATAATCTGACTGAACCGAGTGAGGTATAGACAGATTATATCACAGCTTGTGTTGTGGCGAGACGAAGGGACGGAAGGAGCCGGTCCCCTTGCTTGCTTACCGGACAAGAAGGATTTCACTTTAGACCACTAATGGACTATAGCGAACAGAGAGAAACAAACCTAAGTCACTATTTGCGAACCATAAGGAACACTAGCACTACCAGTGACTGGTTAAAAAACAGATAGAACACTCTTTCCTACTCCAGGCAAGTAGTACAGTACGGATACGGACTATAACTCCAGCCTACTGCTCCGTACAGAGTAAGGATTCATGGATTTCAAACACTCTAATGGACTATAACGAGCTGAGTAGTGTAGTACTAAAGCCCCGAGTGACTCTTGGCTGCCTTCAGTGGTAGACGCAATTACTTTGACTACTCTATTCCTACAAAACGAGCCAATAAAGAGTGGGGGAAGGGACGGCTTTGAGACTACCGACGTCTCCAGCGCTGATACATAGAGCAGCCAGGTAGTGGATTTTTTATAAAAAGTCTTTCTTTCCTCCTTTTATTAGAGTATAGGTCTTTCCCTCTTCTCTTCTCCGTGTGTATTGAATGATGGAATGAATAGAGCCGCGTAGCGCGTAGCATAGCGAATGTTGAAAGCTCTGCGTAGCGTTCTTATTCTTAATGAACAGTAGTAGTAAATTGTAGAAGTAGAATAAGCAGCTCCTCTCTGTTTCGGTGTAGAGCGGTGGCTTGTGTAGCGATCCGGCAGGAGCTCTTTCAATACGCCGCCTCCGCTTGATTATTCAATGAATGAATGCGTTGTTGATAAAGAGCATAGCGGGCGGGGGCTTCCTGATCCGCTTTCGACCTTCCCCATCTGTTCTCACGCACGGATTCTGCCACTTTAAATCTTTCTGGCCGGCGTCTGGATTCCTTCTGCTTTCGTGCGTGCTGATGCTTTCAGCCTTACTCAAATAGGGGGTGGCGTTATATTCCAAACTTAATCATGGGCTGGGCTCACTCACTTTCTTTCTATAGAAAAGGGTTCGATCATAACATAAGCTTCTTTTAAGGTATCCCCCTTCATACACCATTGTTATAAGATCGCAAAAGCCTCTCCTAGCCTAGGGATCGAAGCTTCTCTTTCTATGAGAATCCCGCCCAGATGAAAGATCATACGCTGCCCTCGATAAGCTTCATGAAAATATGGATATGCATGCCATAGAAGCCCCCCCCCTTCCCTTACTCCATAGGCGACTCGATAACTATCCCTAGTGAACTGGTAGCAAAATGAAAGAAGAACTGGGAATGGTGCTTGCTAGGAATGAAGCAAAGAGACTTTCAGAAAGAAAAATGGACTTTTCTAATATTCAGGAAGAAATGGAAATTCCACTCAAGAGAGAGAGAGATTATGTACAAGATTTTGACCGGCAAGTAAAATCCTTGGAATGGGGATTCAAAGGGATAGGAAAAGTGGGACTTTAGCACTTTCACAAAGGAGGTTTGTGGAGAAGTTGCTTGAGTTGTTTGGCATGAGCAAGGCAAAGCCGGTAAAAACACCATTCGCACCTCACTTGTTGTTGTCTTCCGAACAATCCCAAAGTCGGAAGAGGAAAAGAAGATGATGGATCGAGTTCCTTATGCGAGCCTTGTGGGAAGCTTGATCTTTGCTATGGTATGTACTAGACCGGATATTGCTTATTCGGTTGGTGTTCTAAATCGGTTTATGGCGAATCCGGGTAAAGCTCATTGGGAGGCCGCCAAGTGGGTCCTTCGTTATTTGAGAGGCACAAGTGGTTATTCAATATATAGCAAAAGTTCGGAACCCATGCATGCTTTTTTTGATGCAAATTTTGCCGGTAATCTCGACAAAAGGAGGTCAACTACGGGTTATGTATTTCGGTTTGAGAATGGTCCAATTAGTTGGATGTCAAAGCTTCAATCGCCTCATGAATGTGCTAGGGGCGTTGTCGACTACCGAGGCCGAGTATACGGCGTTGACGGAAGCTTGCAAGGAAGCGGTTTGGCTTCAAAGTTTAATGCGTGAGATCGGTATAGACTCTAAACCCATGGATTTCTCTTGTGATAGCATGAGTGTTGTTTGGCCAAGAACACGGTTTCTCACAAGAGGACAAAGCATATTGCGGTTCAATTTCATTACATCCGTGAAATCATTGAAGAAGGCAAGGTTAGCAAAGGCAGCCGTTGGTTGGGGTGCGAACTCGTAGCTGACGTTGGTTGTCTAAATCTGCCTCTTCCGCATCAAGTTGACCGACCCGCCTATTCATGCATCCGTAGAGAGTACAAAGTAACCTCTGTTCTTCTAGCTTGAGAGGTCCTTTGTGTACGTAAAGAAAAAGTACGCGAGGTACCCAATAGTGTGATTCTTCCGAATCGAGGAAGCGCCTAGGAATCTTGTCGACCAAGATGATAACAGGGGTATTGGACCTTTTCATGAAGCCCGAGTCGCCCTTAGTAGTAATCCAAGCCAGCAGGATGAAAGAAAACGAGAACTCGGGTTTGGAGTCAGATTCAGAAGTAGATAAGTTGTTCCGCATCCGTCCTACTATTTGTAACATGTACCCTCTCTGTATTTGGTTTCTTACGGCAGTACTAGGTAATTTGAATCAAACTTCAGGTAGGGTTTCTTATTGTAAGACGGCCGGTAATGAGCAGTTTCCAGAACAAAAGGAAAACTAAACCGACCCATCTAAGGTACAACCTTTTGATCACGTTGAATCGAGCGGATCTCAAAGGAGACTGCTGTCACTCGAGAAGTGGTGCAAGAAAGATTGAGAATGCTATTCGATTGTCAAGCCCTTCTTGTGGCCAGGGCGGAAGGGTACAATTGGCATGTTGGGCTTTTAAACAAAAATGCATCAACATACACTGCGAAAGATCGGATTAAGCAAGCCTTCAGCGAATGGCAAGAAAGCGAAATCCAGGTTTAATTCCATAAGGCTTGGGCTTCGGTTTGTAAACGGATTCTTCAACTCAACCAGGCTCCCTTATTTTGGTAAAAAAAAACCTAGACGAAGTCATTCAGCTTGGCCGGTCTAGAAAAAGGAAGAAATCTAATAGAAAGACTCTACCTGGGCCAATCGTAGATCACAGTCAAACTGATCAGCAGCCAAGCCAAGGTCTTTCTCTCCCTCAATCTATAATTCAAATTGAGAAGCTTGCAGAAATCAGGGACTGGTCTGAAGTCTTTGATGATCCCATCTTGAGAGAGCATGCCTTTCATTCGTATGAACGCTTGCGTCAGCTCTACTCCGATCTCGTGGTCGTGAGAGAGATGAAAACAACGATCGGAGAAAGGTGCGTCGATCATTTCTATCAATATGGAGAGGAAGACGAATATGACATTGAAGACCTAAGGGAGGTCTATTTCCTGCTTGATTGGCTGTCATGCCAGTTCTGCTTTCAAAGACCACTAAAGACAAAGAATCTAGTCCTCTATGGACTGCCTAAGACAACGAAGTTTAAAATCCACACGCTTTCCTCGGTCTTGAGAATCTTTTTGCAGGCCCACGAGGGCGGGCTTTCAGCGGCGCAGATGATTACTTCGATCTCTGGCTTTTTGATCTGACCAAGGGGGATCATGATGCTGATGACCCATTTTGAGAGAGAGAGAGGGGGGCCTGCGCTTTGAGAACACCGTGCTCAAGATCTTAGATGGAAGGTCTTTTTGGCTCGATTCAGAAGGGGCTCGGCCCTTTCACAAAAGAGAGCAAAAGTTCCTGTTGTCATGATAGGGGGGGAGCATTCCCCTATTTGCTTCAAAGAAAAGGGACCCCTTAACCTACGGAAAGATAGATTCATCTCGCTTCGAATCGTCTCCAACGTTTGTAATCTCAGAGGGAAGAACGTCTGGTTGCAACATTCTATGGCTGTATAAGGAGGCGGTTAAGCAGAATCATCGACTCTCATAACATTGATATGAAGATAGCGTATAACGAATGTATAGGAAGGATCCTTTTTATTCCCAATTCCCCAGCGAACACATATTTTGAGCAAGACGGGCTCTTTCTATCTGAATCGGGAGAGATGGGGGTAATGCAGAAGAAAGAGCTCGTAGATAAGGAGAATTTCTACCCTTTTTTCAATTTCATCGATATTGATGAGGAATCCCTGGGGGGAAATGAGCTCTCACTCTTTTCTTTCGCCATTGTACCATTAAGAAAGCGAGAGGAAGAACCATCTACCGACCTCTACCTCAGACTCAGAGAGGACGATGGTCGGCAACCAACCCATGTCATGGCATTCATAAAAGAGACGGCAGTTCTGACTGTCTGGAGAAGCAAGTCCAATCACGCACGAGATTACGCCGTTTGGCCAATAGCCATAAAGGCCGTTCAGGGGATTTTCAAATCACCAGGAATAAAAAAACCTCATTCAACTCTTTCAGAGGGAGCCTGCCAACGAGAAAGAAGCGAGCTTCCGAGAGAGAGCAGAAGGGGGGATGGCCAGGGTCAAAAGAGAGCGTTTGGTCGAAGGAAGGGAGATTAATCAGATTATATGATAATGAATCAGATTCTATTAAATCAGAGTCACCATGCTCATTCTGGTTGGTACGAAATCGATTTCGCCGAATTCCTCATAGAGGGAGGGGAAGATGCTTCCGGAAGGAAGAATGAGCAGTCAGATGAAAGAAATAAGGGTAAGGGTGGGCATAGAGAGGGAGAACTGCGTCAGGCTTGATTGCTCTCAAAAAGGGAGTGTACGTAAAGCAGCCAGGTTCAACCAACCGGTCCAGCCATACAGCTAGAGCTATGAAAGAGAACAACTACTTTACTTATATATATATGAATTATTGAGAACGAAAGCGAGCGAATGAGAATTGAAATGAAGAGAAAAGGAGGACAGATCCGAGGTTTTTATTCTTGAACTCTTTCGAATCTTGTACTTCCACCTGGGGCTTCCATTCGATTGGGCCTTTTCACACTCGATTCGTTACAGTCGATCTTGAACCACAATTTCTTTTTGTTAAGATCGATTGTTGGGCGTGAGATCGATTGCTAGTGCCTCAAGGCAGGAGAGATTCTCTATCCTTGCTTGGGGGAAGCCCACAAAGACCCATAGACTGACTAGCTACCAGAAAAAAAAGAAGTAGGGCAATCAAATAGCAGGCTATGTAAATAGATGGGCTCACGCTCTCCACCTGGTAACCCCTCCCTTGATATGATAGTAGGAAGTCCCTGCTATGGCACTATCTCTGACGTTAAGACACTGCCCTTTGCGATTGAAGGAAGGTCGGGAAAGAAGACTGGACCCGATGTTCCAGATCATTACGAATCCTAAGCCAACTGAGTTATCTCGTTTGGTGTGGGCATGAGTTGAAGTTTCAGTTGTTGTAAATTCTCGATGAGAAAGGTATTATTATGGGAACTTCTCAATAAAGTGACCCTTTTTGGAAAGACTTAGGCTTAATCGCAGCTTAACAGGCTCGCTCGCTGCATCCTTCTTCTTTTAAGAGTTCTTTCGAAGCCCCTTTCTAACACCCTCTTTTTCGTTGGTAATGGTTTCAGGTTCTGAATGGATGTCCCAATTCGGTGAATTCTTAAACCGAAATGGATTCTTGCCCAAAAAATAAGAAAAAGGCTTGGCAGCAAAAAGGCTTTTCCAAGGAGCAACTTCCTTATTAGGAGGTTCCCCATTGATATAAAATCACTCTCAAACAGGGGTGGCGGGTGGGTACAGAAAGACTAATCCAATCTTTTCATTCAACAAGAAGTACCACCAGTGTGAGAGAATGCGATTCCGAGTGATAAGACGTAGGATAGAAGGTATAGGATGGAACCGAATCGAGCCTACGGGGAAGTTGCTCCTTAGAATGCCAAACCAAATTAGAAGCAAGCAAGGCTTTCTTTTCTTGTAGTCGGGGAAAGAATCCCGGGGTTGATGCTGAACCAATTCTTCCATTCCAGAGCCCAGAGGAAGAAGAAATAACATTCCATGCTGCGAGGCATCGCCTGTTGTACAGTTGCTTTAGCCTAGGAGCCAACCTAGCTAAGGCAATATCCCAAAGTAGGGGCAGCTAACTGTGTAGATAGATGCTCTTTCCTCTTGCGGGAAAGCTATTCCTTGAGTTGAGATACTACTGCTTAGATTAGATGGTTAGCTTAGTAGATGCTTTCTTGTAGCTCTACCATTTAAAAAGCACTTCTCTTGCGTTCTTGAGTTAGTTTTTTGTCTTGTAGCTACTACCGATATGCTATGCAAGTGGATGTATAGGCCTCCTATCCCATACCCAATCCAAGAGAGCATCCTAGTGGGCCTGTTTGTTGGCGGCGAATGGTCGACTGCTTGGTTCCCGAATGGGTCTGCTTCCAGCGAGTGAAGTGCCCCATAAGCTATAAGGGTGAGCTATATGTATAAATTCCGTGAGCAGCAATTGAACTGAGCGTTCCAAGTGCATCCAGCAGGAATCGAACCTACGAATTTGCCTCTTTATTAGGTTGGGCGCTTTAACCATTCAGCCATGGATGCAAAAAGACTCAGCGAGTGAACTAGGTTTTGGTATTCCTTCTCGAGCTTCTATTTCTTCCGTTAAGGGAGATTCGAGAAAAGATGGAATAAGAAGACGTGTTTCCAGAACAAAGAAGATACGGGTTGAGAAGGGGAAGTTAGCAAAGTTAGACAAGATTGGAATGAGCATAGGAACATGTATTGATGTACCAGATCGGCTAATGCTCCCAGGTTGATGCGATGTATTCCACCAGTTGACTGAAGACTTTATTATTGGTATATCGATCGGTCCAGCACGGATTGAAATAGAAGCCGGTTCGACAGGAAGCTTTTGAAAACGCAGTGCACCCAGGTAAATAAGAAACGAGATGAATACGGAGGTTAAACGAGCATCCCACACCCAAAAGGTGCCCCACATAGGTCTTCCCCGAAACCCCCCAGTAACTAAGGTAAACAACGTAAAAAAAGCACCCATTTCTGTACCGGTTCCGGAAGAGCGAAGAAAAAGGGGGTGTTTTGTTAATAGGAAGAAGAAAGTGTTTATAGCCGTAGCGATATAAACAAGAATACTCATCCGAGCCGCAGGAACATGTACATACAGAATACGAGAATTTCCACCTTGTTGAAGATCTAGTGGTGCTACCCGAAGACTTAAATGAATAGCCATCGCTGTTAAGAACAACCGAGATCCAATAAGAATTTGCGCGTAGCTTCTGGTCTTTGACATCAAAAAATACGGTTGTAATAACGAAATGGACATGTGAGAATTTGGTCCTAGCTAGTGGAACAAGAAAGACATGGATCTATATTCAATACGCAATAAAAGGATTTCCCCCAACGAAGAATTCCCCCTGGCTTTGTTTTCGCTCCGCTCGTGCGTGGCACTCCTTGCTCACGGAGCGGCATACCGGAAAAAAAATCAAGAAGAAAAAGCCCATTCCGCAACCTTCTTAACTAGAAAGAGGGGGTTCCCTGGGGCGACACAATATTGATAGAAGCTTCTTCTTCATTCTCAACAGGAATGCATCAACAAAACTGCCCTTCCATATAGATCGTCGTGGCATGAACTCAGAATTTCTTCGCTTCGATTCCGCCCCTGCCCGAAATCCAGCTTTGGTGGGCTTCCCTCAAGGTGAAACCGAAGGTCTACCTCCTTTCGTGCGCCCCTCACCTCCTCCATGAGGATGATCCACTGGATTCATTGCAACACCACGAACAAAGGGGCGTCTGCCTAACCACCGGCTTTGTACAGCTTTTCTAAGCTTACGTGCACCATGGTTAGGATTGGAAACTCTACCAATAGTAGCTCGGCATCGGGAATCCATGAGTTTTTCAACACCCGAAGGTGGCCGCACAAGCCTAAGAGAGAGCGTAGGGGGTGCTGGTTCCTTCATTATTTTAGCAAAAGTTCCTGCGGCTCGAGCCGGCTTTGCGCCTTGACCCGGATGACATTCAATATCATGTACCCATGTTCCTATACGTATATCGGTTAATGGTATGCAATTTCCTATTTGATAATTTAGATCAAGTATCTCGTATATATAAGCAGGGGGACGTGGCCAAGAAGCAGCCAGCTAACTGCCCCCTTCCGCTCGGCCTTTCTTCGCTGTATGAATAAGGTCTTAGTCTGTATGGGCATTCTGGGCGGGTCGCAATAAGTCGCTGGTCGAAGGTTTAGACCAATCGCAATTCATCACCATCTTGCCCGCTTCCAATTGATGACTGGCTATTATATAAGTGTTGACCTAAGCCCCTGTGCTGGGGCTCGGCTCCCGAACCGTACGTGAGCTGCCTCGTACGGCTCTTCCTAAGAACTTGAAGCCCCCTCTCTCTAAATAGAAATAAAAAAAAATGCATTTACAAGACAAAAAAAAGACTTTTTCAAAAAGCCTCCGCCCTCCTCTCCTATTCAACGGGGCTTTTAGAGAAGCAGCTTCCTTCCTTGACTTCTTTGCTCAGTCAAGCTTCCTTGTTCCTTAGTGCAGTCTCGGTCCATAGTTTAAGACTCCGTTCCTTATAGCCTAGTCTATATCTACAGCTGACGCAACTCCGTACCGACGCCTTACTACTACTTAATGAATTCATTAACGGCTAAGCGATTTTATAACCTGAGCTTTCCTTAACCAGCTGACCTTACTTCGTAACCTTAACGTACTTTCTTTCTTACTTTAGCATAGGCCTTCGTCGGGCTTTCGCCCCTTCGCCTATAGGCGGCGGCATCTTGGCTTCGCTATCGCTCATGACTTGGTATAGAGTCCGTGTAGTCGTCGGCCTTCCCACCAGAGGAAAAGGCCTATTATGAGTGGTCGGCCTTTCGAATGCCTCCTTCCTTACTTTTCTGAGAAGCCCTTTACGACTATAATATAAAGGACAGGGGGCTGTTCACCTTTGGAAACTTAGCTACTTAAGTACTACTCAATACTAACAAGGCGAACGGGGCTCCCAGGCCGGGACGTCTGGCAGAATGCTTGGCCTCCTGCGCTGGAAGCGACACCCGAAGGGTGAGCTTCTGGCGATTCGCTTTTAGAACTAGATAATTTAATAGGCATTCGGCATTCTGAGCTGGAAGGGGGCAAGCAAATGAAGGGAGGCATTACGGGCCGACTACAAAAAGCAAAGCTTCGTAGACTCGACAAGTCGCTTATAGAGTGCCGACTACTAAGTGAAGACTTTCCACTTCATTTAATAAGGGAAGGGGGAGGGAAGCTTAGCGAGCTTTATAAGGCCGACCACTACATAAGCCGCTGGCGGAGAAAGCTCGAAGAGCTCCCCTTCATTCGTTGCTAAGCCAAGGTCCCAGGTCTCCGAGTCAGACCGCGCCTTTTCGAAGAATCCTGCACCCATGGGCATACGGCCCGGCAGGCCTTCCCTTTCCGCCGGAGCTTCATGGGCGTTGCCCCGTTCCCCAATCAGATGTTTGGATGTGAGCTATACTCCGCGAGGAGCCAAACGGGCGTATGGCCTTGCCTTGCCATTTGACTGACCTCTCTTCCCGTGTGACTAGGAATGCCCAGTGACAACCTCTCAATTGTCACCGCCTGGCCTCTCTTGCTACCATGGTAGCACCTAGTGTGGTCAGCACCAATCGTGTTCGGGCAACGAAGCTTACACTCATTCACATTGGTTCATCCTGCTATGCCCTGGGCCTTTTGCTCTTCTAACGTAAAAGGTGGCCGGCCTTTCGTCAAGGCCCAGGAATCCGCTGGACATCTCAGCGGCGGGATTGAATACCCGCATCCGATCGAAGTTCCATTGGAGTGCCCCCCTAACATAAAGGAGGGCTGTTTCTAGGTGGGTCGCTTCGCGCAAGACATTGCTTAGGACCAACGGGTCACACGACAGGTGCACGATCGACTTTGCACGCTCCATCCTTCGGCCCTTCGCCTATCGGCTTGGTAGGCAAGCTACCTTGATCCGTCTTTGGCTTTGATTCGTTATGCTCAGCAGCTCCAACAAGCCCTAAAGTATCTTGCCGCCTAAAACTCCGCCAAGAAAGCGCTGCTTTACGTTTGATCCTATGTGCCCAGAGAATGCTATGCGTTCTCCACTTTCGGACCTCGAAAAGAGAGAACGTGTTTTTTCCTCTGAGTTTCTCTCTCATTCGCTCCGCGAAGAAAGCGGGCTTTGCCCCAGCTACCACTATCCTTGGGAAAGCAAAAGAGCTACCGAAAGAAAGGGATGCAGCCTCCCCCTTGGCCCTTTTTGAGGAGAAGGCAGAGAAGAAAACATCCTTCGCGCAAGTTTTTTTGCTTCCTGCGCCCTTACTAGTAAAGGGGCTCTTTTTCCAAGGAGGCATTCTGGTAGGAAGGCCGACCACTACATAAGCCGCCATCAGTCCAGGAGAGAAGCAAGCTACCTTTCTTTGATCCACCTTCCCGGGCAGGGAAGAGAACGAAAATAGGCCGCGGATGGTGGTCGTGGTAGATTCGAGGATCTTACGCGGCGGAGCGAACTCCTCTATCGTGTTGCATTTCCTCTGCCGGCGTAGCTGCAACCTCTCGATCCATCGTACTAGAGCGATCCGAGAAGAACGATTAGGATCATATTCTATCCTTTCTACAATGCCCATAGACGAAGTGCTTCGTTTCAGATCAATTCTTCGCTGCAATCGCTTCGATCCACCCCCCCGGTGAAAAACCGTAATACGCCCTGAGGAATTCCTACCAGCAGACTTCCCTGTACTCAAAGTGAATTGTCTAAGTGCTCTCCCCTCTTGGCTTTGTCTCATTGTCTATTTCGTAATCATTCGATTCCGTCCGAATTAGCTCCTACTCCTACTCCTTCTTCTCCTTCATCGTCGTTGGTCCTTTTGACATAAGATTCTCGGCCGCCTCCGGTCCGGTAGGAAAGAAAGCTGTAGCCAGTGACTAGCTCAGCTATGGAGCTACGTGTACACCGCCACGTCGAGACTCTCTTTCGAAAGTGAGATCACCACCGGATTTAAGGAGAGGGAAAGATCACTCCTAAATGCAGCCGTGATCTTATATACGATACCACCAGATGCACCTTGGTACTTCCATCCGCCAATCAAGGCTAGTGGAGCGAAGAGGGCCAAAAAACGTGAGCGCCTAGCGCGAGTCTTATTGAAAGAAAAGGCCCCTTACTATAGAACAAAGCAACGAATTGAGCTTTAGAAAGCCGTTTCGCGTTAGCGCATCCGTTTTCTTGCTCGTTAGCGCTTTACTAATATAATAGAAAGGGGCAAGCCAAAACCTACTCCTAACAAGTTGCTGGATCGAAGTAGAACATTCTCCATCCGCTCGCCAGCAGCAGAGGGGGTTCGATTCCCGTTATACGCGATGTGGCGAAAAAGACTGATTCAACGAGATATGCCTTGCCTGCATTAAGATTTAAAACTTGTCGTCTACTTTCAGGAAATGTTCGGAACAGAGAACTTACAATAATACAACGCCGCATTCTCCGAAGATTGAGGAACAAGAAGAGATCTATTAAGAGAAAGATTTATCCGAGAGAAAATCTTAACAGTTACATCCAATCACAAACTACACGAAAGTTGCCCCTTTTTCATGGGAATTTACCTATCACAGAGATGCACAGAGGAACAGAACGAACTTCATATATCCCTTTTCCACTCAATCCAGAAACTAGATTGGACGTTATTCTGGTTCGTCTCCATTTTTGTGAAACTATTCCTCAAGCAAGGCAGCCGATAAGTCATCGAAGGCTTTGTGTGAATAATGGAATGGTAAGCATTACTCATTTGAAAGTGTCCCACGGTGATCTAATATCTTTTCAAGAAAATGACGCGAGAATCCGCGGTGAAGAAATAAGGAGATCTTTCTATATCGAAATTTCAGTTGAAAAAATCATAGGCAAATTCCTGGATCACCCGGTAAGAATGTGGGGAAGAACCAAAACAGAATGGTTCCACCTACTCAAAACTAAGAGGGGATGCCGCCTACTACTAAAATCCCGGTTTTTGCAACAGTTGCGTTCTTCTATGCAAGAAGAAGACTTAGAAAGAACAAAGAAGTTTGGATCCGAAAAAGTATGCTTAGGCAGTTCCTTCGCTGAGCACAACAGAATGAAGAGGAATTTGTATCATTTCAAATCCCTATTCTTATTGAAGAGAAGGAACGAGAAAAACCGAAATATTCCTACTCGAACAAGAAGTCCTATAGTTTACAACTCTTCTTTATATAGTAATTCGACCTATTGCTCCGCGTCCCCCCATCAGTTTACTATGAAGAGAAGAATCAAAAGGATCGAACTACCTACTCATTATTCGGAGGTGAATCATAGAACACCAAAAGCTGTGGTATCTTATGGACCTAACATAGGTCACATCCCTCACGACATAAGATTGAAAGATCTAAACCTTCCTCTTCGGAGCGGAAACGGACGTGGCCAAAACATATAAAGATCGGCGTAGTCGCTCATAGGGACATATCTATCCGGATAGAAGATAGTCTAGATCTTGATTCTGATTGATTGCCTTTTTTTTTGACGACAAGTTTTAAATCTTAATGCAGGCAAGGAAAGATCGTTTTTCAATTATTACTTGCTGGGTCGGAGCGTAGACGAGCGAGCAGAGCCCAGGAAAGAGGGAAGCCCGTCATGGAGCAGTCGACTAGAAGTAGAAGACTGCTGGCCTGAGAGAAGGCGGCCTCTCTCGGGAAACATGGCCCAATTTTTCTTCTTTCTTTTTGATTTCGGGTTTCTTTATTTTTTCAGGGGCCCAGAACGCTAAAAGGTAGGGGAGAAGCAAGCCTAACCTCTGATCGACCTGGACACATAAAAAATTCTCGGCGTCGAGAGAGATTTGAGATTCCGTAAGTAACTCAGTGAGTGCTTTCTAAGAAGGGCTTGGCTTGGAAGAAGAAAATGAAATACGAACAACCGCGCTGGTCGTAATAGATCGACTTTCATGCTAGTTCTTGCTCCAGCATGAAAGTTCCATTTCAGGGAAGGACGACGTACCAATGATACTTTCTGTTTTGTCGAGCCCTGCTTTGGTCTCTGGTTTGATGGTTGTACGTGCTAAAAATCCGGTACATTCCGTTTTGTTTCCCATCCCAGTCTTTCGCGACACTTCAGGTTTACTTCTTTTGTTAGGTCTTGACTTCTCCGCTATGATCTTCCCAGTAGTTCATATAGGAGCTATAGCCGTTTCATTCCTATTCGTTGTTATGATGTTCCATATTCAAATAGCGGAGATTCACGAAGAAGTATTGCGCTATTTACCAGTGAGTGGTATTATTGGACTGATCCTTTGGTGGGAAATGTTCTTCATTTTAGATAATGAAACCATTCCATTACTACCAACCCAAAGAAATACGACCTCTCTGAGATATACGGTTTATGCCGGAAAGGTACGAAGTTGGACTAATTTGGAAACATTGGGCAATTTACTTTATACCTACTATTCCGTCTGGTTTTTGGTTCCTAGTCTTATTTTATTAGTAGCCATGATTGGGGCTATAGTACTGACTATGCATAGGACTACTAAGGTGAAAAGACAGGATGTATTCCGACGAAATGCTATTGATTTTAGGAGGACTATAATAAGGAGGACGACAGACCCACTCACGATCTACTAAAAGGAAAGTAGCTTGATATTGGTTCAAATCCAATTCGTGAGAAGAGTCCAATCCCGAGCAGAGTTCATACGTGAAGTTTCATTGTTGAATGAAGGTGAGTTCAAGGGCTTCTTTGATCGGGAAATGCACGCACTTCTTTTGTTGTCGTTAAGGTCCCTTCCCCCTGAGTTCAAGATGTCCCTTTCTCTTTCAGCAACTTCCCTCATTGGGATTGGTCAAGCTCCTTCACTTATTGCTCGATCCGATCCGGAACCTATTGGGATAGCACCCTTTCTTCCTATTATTAGGTCTTCTTGCCCGTTAAGTTCCTCTACTGGTAGTCTAGTTGTAGTTTTGAGCGGGTTTAATAACAGAATCTGGAGAAGCTTTACAAAAAGTGGGTAGGTTCCTAGCTCAACAGAGGAAGGATCCCCAACATAAGGTAGCTTTCCCAAGGGAACTCACTCTACTTAAAGGTTTTTGAGGTACTTACTCAGGAGGGAAGATTACTCTACAAAAGAAGACGGAGAGGGGATACCCCAGGGAAGGGGGGAACACGTTAAGTTGCCAGTTCCGATCGAAGGAATAGGGGACAAGGTGCTCGACCAACTAATCAGTATTGGGGAGAACTAATCTAGCTATTAGCTAAAGGTAGATTTTTTTTTCTTTGGGGCTTGAAAGTAATCTAGCTATTAGCTAAAGGTAGATTGCTTTCAAGCTACTCGGCTAACTAGGATCGGAGTGGAATTAAGACTCCCCTCTCGGAGTTTCACTGTGAACTGACTTAGCCCTTCACTTCTTTCTTTCCCTCACATTTACCTCACATCAAGGAGAGCATTCTTCAAGACATTTGAGAAGCATCAAGGATTCCTTGTTCTTTGGAAGGGAATCCACTTCTCCTCCTGCCGAAGACTGAAGAGTAAACCTTGCATTCATTCTCTAAGGATTAACAAGGTTAGTAATAGGCTATAGGCTCGACTGCAAGGAGAGAAGGAAGCAGCTTGACTTTCACGACTATCAGGGCACCTACTGAACTAGATGCAACTCAAAAGAAAGCTCCAACTCTATCTAGTGAAGGTTTAGGCTTTCTTTGCCTCGGACAAGCTTTTTTCTTTCCTTGCGTCTCTTACTTCTGCTTCTGCTAGGTGAAGAAGCTATGAGACTATTTAAAGGCTTATTCGAGCCAGTCTAGTAGGCATCGCTTTCTATCGGATTAACTTAAAATAAAGTAAATTAGCCTCGCCCCATTATAAAATCAATCTGATTCCCGAAGTCAAAGTCAAGCTTCCCCACCTGGCAAGAGTGAAACTCTCTCCTTGACGTATTGATGGTTCCATCCTCTCTTTGTCTTGGCTCTGCCTCGTACTACCTTCGCTCCTAACTACCTAACGCCGAGCTAAGTGCCCTCCTTTCCATCTCCGTCTTAGTAGAGCTTCCACCTCCTTTCAGTTGAAAAGCCAGTTCTTCCGAGCGGGAAGTCTTATGAATCTTAATTGTCACTTCTTTATTACTTCTTGTATGAACAAAGCAAAGTGGAAAAAGCCTTTTTGAACTAGCCAAGGAAGGAAAGTCAGGAAAGCGGGATAGGCGGAGGTGAAAGCTCGATCCTCGCTCCATTTCTAGGTTTATCTTACTCAACTTTCTTCTTTCTTTACACTTTTCTTTCCACAAAAGAAATTAGGAAGGGGCGTTCATCGCTTAATAATGCGGGTCTGACTTACTACTTACTAAAGGAAGGCGTCGAAGGCAGGCAAGGACGGGAATCCCATTTCAGAGAAATACAAGGTACGACTTTGATTTCAGATCAAAGAAAGCTACCTTAGGCTTTCCTTACTTGATCCCATCTATCTTTCTTAGAAGAGACTCCGCTTCAATAAAGGTTTTCCGTCCTAATCCTCATCCGAACCCTAAGCCTATCTTAGTTCATTCCATTTACTGCTCCTCTCTTGCTTGCTTGATGAAAGACTCGCAAGGCTGACTGTCTCCTTGATCATACGATCAAGCTACCGCTTTCCTTTACTAATAAGATAGAAAGTCAGATAGATAGGTCAAGCTGCTTTCAGCTCCTTATTCGTAAACCGGGGACTTCTCCTCCCGGATATGGAATACCCTACTTTATGAAGGCTGATTACCTTTAATTCTCTGAAAGAATAAGTTCTGGTCCTGGAACCACTTGACGTCCGTCCGATGCATAAGACACTCGAAGCGCAGTTTGATCTCTCGAATTAAGGTTTCCGATTGGATTGGTTATAAGTCTACCATTTATTAAAAACTAAAGAAAAAGAGTACAAGATCGAAAAGAATGCATGTTCATCCGGAATTTGACTATCTATACTGACTGACGTTGGAAGGAAGGTAGCTTGCTCCTAAAGGGAAGAAAGATCTTCGACCACCCTAAAGACAGCAGGAAGATGTAACAGGTGGAGAGATTGATAGTACGAAAGAGGATAGTCCTAACCTCCTAATACATCCGATTTTCCGATGTCGGTAAAGCGGTTGTAAGATGCACTTCTTGCTGGGATTCTTGATTCAAAGAGCTGCTAACGGGGAGAAGTCATACCTGACCTTAGGAGAGGCAGGAACCTATCTATATCTCTTGATAGAAGGAAGTTCATAGCCAGTCCTCAACCTCAAGGTTTCACTTTATAGCAACTCTGAGACCTTACGCTCGTCCTCTCTTCATACAATATATTCTACTCGGATAGCCATGCCGAACTAAGAGCGGGAAAGACCATTCTCTTGGTTAGGCACATAGGAACTATAGGTTTAAGAATTCCTAACAGCAGGAATGAGAACAGCTCCATGCTCTATCTAGTAGGCCTCGACCATTAGCCATTTTCTCTTAAGCATTTGAACTCGAGTTTAGCTCTCCTCATACTTTATAGGTCTCCTCATAATGAGTAGGGAGGTCTATCCTTTTGATTCTTCTCTTCATAGTCAACTGCAGGTTCAAGGTCGCTTGATCTAACAAGAAGCAAATCGAGCTTCCGCTTCCTCTATCTATCCTCAACTCTTCGCCTAGTTGCTCACTCTTAGCTTCAGAAAACTCAAAGAAAGTCCTAGCCCCTACGCTCCTACCTATAGATAGGAGGAACTTCTCTTCGCTACACTTACTCGAGCTCCCCTCACCCTCATCAGAACAGAGCTATGCCAAAACCAGGGTGCCAAACCTTCGCTCATTATTGCCATCTATCTAAAGGAAATAGCAGCCTCATTCCTCTCTTCTCAGCTCTTCCCCTAGCTACAATCTATGCCTTTCCCCTATGCTTGGCTCTCTGTCCTCTGTTCTGGGCTCTCAAGCCCTTTTATTAGTATTAGTAGGGCCAAAAACCCATATCTATTTCTGTCTTTCTTCTCAGGCACAGTCCGTAAGCCAGGCACGGTGGAACAGGCAAGTTCTCAGGCACAGTGGATTCGGCAAATCTATATCTGTCTTTAATAGCCGATCAAGAACCTTGAGTATCTCATTGATTGGGGGTCTCAGAGCTAGGTCCCTTTCTTTGGCTTGGTCCTCGAGGTGGGGGATTCAAGATGTTCTCGCCTCCAGGTACTAACAGTGCGGCAGAGAAGGTTCCTCTAAGTGTTAGAACAAGCAACGGATTACTTGCTAAAGGAATGCTTACAAAAATGGCCTTCAAAAAACCAGTGGAAAGGAAAGAGTCGAACCATAAGGAAGACTAGCACTCGACCTCCCGTAGGAAAAGGCAATCCGACTTGTATCATGGATACTAATAGGAACTGAACCATTATCGAGGATTGGAAACAAGGCAAGTCAAAGGCTCGCTGTCAGTGTGCACTGCAGCAGATAGATAAGATAGATCTCAAGGGCTGGTAAGGTTTTGCGCGTTGTATCGAATTAAACCACATGCTCAAGGGCTGGTAAGGTTTAAAAAGAGGAAAGACTCAAATTAGTTAGATGGTAACTTTGGAAAAAGCAGACAGGTCTTCCTTCTGCCAGGCCTTCAAGAAGAACGGAAAAATCAATCGAAAGCCCTAGCCAGTGAGCACAAGCAAAAAGCCTTCAAACCTCAAGCAAAGAAAAGAAAAAGAATAAATCGAACAAATGAAGACTAGCCGTCGAAAGAAGTGTAAAGGTGGTTGGGTTTTTCCCTTCTATTGAAGATAGGGAAAGACCAATAAGCAGTATTTAATATGATAGTAAGAAGGCAGGCTTGGACTCTCCTTCTTTAGTGGTAGGAAAATGGGTCCCACGATTCTGCTAGTTTTGAAAGACAGTCCGAAAGGATAAGGAAAAGATAGTATAACGGAAAGAGAGTCCCCGATTGAATAGATAGCTCTTGCAAGGCTCGCTTCACTCCTCGAGTTCTGTGTTTTTAATAAACAGCCGCTACCGAATGATCGATGCGGCGGTTAGGCTGTTATGCTTGTTCTCTTTATTTGCTATATAACGCATTCACGTATCTCACTACGCTCTTACCTTGGGGCACGTGGAATTGAATCCAGGTCAGCCGAATGATAGTGATCCTGATCCTGAGATGTTATGTAACGAGCAAGTGATCTACGAGCACCCACCCTTGCTTGCTTCATCTCGCCTATAGTTCGATAGTATGGCATTCTTTCTTTAGTAAGAAGCTGTAGTAACAAGGCTTGTTCAAAGAAAAAAAGAGGAGGTACTACGGTCAATGAACTATTGATTTGAAAGCGTAATCCGGGCTAATATGTCAAAGCGGTCATCTGCGGCAAAGGCTTCTGTAACTGTGGAAAAGGCTGTGCCTAAATTCTGTTTTGTAATAGTCAATAGAGCTACTTTCCCTCTTCTGCCATTTCTTCCTTGCTGGGCTCCTGCCCTTAATTGTATACCGGTAATCAGTCCGTAGGCCTTAGTTAGCCAGCTTATAGGAAGGAAGGTAGCATGGTTATAGCATGGGCAGGCAATCGCCTGTTAGCGAATTTCTATCTGTAACGGTAGGAGCATTAGTCAACCATCTGTCGCAGTAGCAGTAGCCTTCCCTGCTCCTTGTACTTATCAAGCCTGAACTTTGATCAATTTCCTCCAACAAGCTTTTCCAGTGCTTTCCTTGGCTATCTGTCCACGAATACACCGTACTTAATCTTTTCCGCGAGCTACGGTTCTCTTCTTTGAAAGAAGATCTCTCCCCTCCTGTATTGTATCACTGCTAAGGTAAGGGTAGCATCAGGAATCGGGAAAGGGCTGGCACAATCAAATCAGTACACGATTTCCTTCTTTATAGATTCAGTACGATTACGATTGCCCCTGCTTGTTTCCTTACTATAATGAAATACTTATCTTCCCGCTCCAGAGCTTCTTACTTAATAATAGCGACTAGGATAGCTTACTAATAGCAGATAGGCGGCATTCACATCTAGCTTCAAACTGCCTAATAGAAAGGGAAGAACTTAGGCCAGTCGGAAGGAATCCACGACTTCGGAGCTCAGCTTAGCTCAAAACTAGGAACTACCTCGATACTTAGATACCTAGATACAAGGGAAAGAAACCTCGGGGGGACTGCTTCAAAGACAGGAAAGGAAAGCACTTGTACCAGTCCTGACTTTAGGAAGGAATGACCGAGCTTAGAGAGGGATAGATCTCATTTGAGATTTTTTATCCTATCTTGTTATAAACCTAAAGTCAAGGAGCTTGAGAGATAGAATACATTCCGTTCTGTCCTTATCTATCTTTTCCAAACTTCAAGCAAGTAAGAACAAGAAAATAGAAAGCTAATCCTATAAAGGAATAACCACTCAGAAGCCTTAGACGAGATCTACGACCAACCTCAGCTCTTAGCTCTTCTAGTTCTTGAAGTCAAGTCGAAGTGATCCCTATGGGGCTTAAGATCGAGGATACGTCAACTCCCATTAGAGCCATTTATGTTATGCCTAGTTGTTGTTCCCCTTAAAAGCCATCTCTATCAATCTACGCTCATTTCCTACTAGTTTTGTCTGAAAGCGGAAGCCGAAGGCGAAGGCCCTGAAAGAGTAGGAGTGACGAAAGAGAAAGAGAGGTTACAGGCGAATAAAGGAGCGTTATTGTTGAATAGTTTGACGCCAGAGGACCATCGATCATAGCATAGAGCATAGGCCTGTAGGGCGAAGCAAGATTGGCTGCTAGAGGAATGCTTTGCAAACAAAAGATAGGAAAGCCGCTAGAAAGGCTAACAGCTAACAGCAAATGACATGCCGTTCCACTCGTGCCCCTTTCCTAAGGGTCACTTCCTTCCACTACTTTGAAGTAGCCAAGAGGGAAGTCTCGACGTTCCATTTCAATCATTCAAAAGCGAAAGGAAAGACGCAGGATAGACGCAGCAGGAAGTACTGAGACTTTTGCCTAGGAGCCGAAACTGAACTAGCTTGATTGACTTTCTCACATTCCCTTTTGGCTAGCCTGCCATCACTCTCCATAGGCCTAGGAAAGCCTGCTATCTATTATCACAGAGCCTTAGACGTCGCTACCCTTAGCGAACCGGGACTCGGACGAAGAAGAAAGAACTGCAGCTATAGCAACTAGAACTCCTGCCTGGTTGAGCTTTTAGCATTGCCCTTGACTCAGAGTATACTAGCTTCCCTGCCAGCGTGGAGGAGACTAGCAGACATAGCAGCTTTCCTCGCTTCTAAACAGCATATAGACTCATAGCTTTCACTCTACTTATAGGACACATAGCGCCTCTCTTCCCTAGCTCATAGCTATCTTTTACACCAAAGCCTTTGCCCTTGGCCGAGAGGTCAAAGTCTAACAAACTGAACAGAGGTTACTTTGTACTCTCTACGGATGCTCTTTCTCGTTAGGAACGACTGACTGCCTATAGGAGATAGTCATTCCTTCCATACGGCAGTAGTTTCATTCAGGATCGTGGCTCGATTCCTTGTTAAGCCAATGTCCTTAAAGTTTTGTCACTAGCTGCAGTATCACTTATTTATTATAGAGCTCTGTATTTGGATATTTTTCTAAATAGCGGTTAGGCTCAGGTACCTATATCTATCTGTCTTCCATTGTCTATCCAATCCATCCAATTCCCAAAGCAACCATTTCACTTGGGCGAATCATCATGATGATGGGGGTTTAGGTATTCTATCAAGCCTTCAGATGTTAACCCGGTTCCAACTTTCGATAGTCTTCATCCAAGAAGATGTTCAGTTTATTTTCTTTATTCTATTTCTTGTCTCTGTCCTATCAGTGGTAGGACCACCAGCTAGCGGATCAGAAAGATTTTTATGGAATGTCCTACTCCTGCCCGAGCTTTCCGATCAATTAATCCCCTATTTCAGGGACATCTCTTTGTTAGGTAGGGCCAGGGATCACTA
>Ga0153967_100248_pt1 | contig 29629 bp, 30 predicted proteins | sample TSFL051MetaG_FD_104688 | JGI IMG/M metagenome (GOLD analysis project Ga0153967, IMG submission 104688) | Attine ant fungus gardens microbial communities from Florida, USA - TSFL051 MetaG | ecosystem: Host-associated > Fungi > Mycelium > Unclassified | place: USA: Florida, Paynes | collected...
ATGGTTAAGTTATTGCTATTTTAGACACAAAAGGACTGCCATATGTAGAACAATAGGCAGTAGAACATGTGATGCTCTGTCCAGGTGCACAGACCATCATTTCCTGTATATAAGGCTTCATAGCCTGAGGATTAGACCTCAGACTTAACAACATCTTTTGTTGCTTATTCTACCTTGCTTGAGAATCCAAAACTCTTCAATCACAAACTCAGTAAGTGACCTTTTGTGATACTAGCCCCCCATATCTTGCAACCAGACCAACCCTCCTCACACATAACACTTGTGAATGGACACTAAAACAGGTACCCCAGTCAGACCTCTTTTCAGGTAGGTACCGGTGACTTCTCGATGAGCCAAAGCTCTATGAGAAGAGCCTGAGTCAGTTTATTCTATCAATGGCATGTTCCCCATTCTTTGTCCAAGCCCAACCTATGTGACTTCCTGCAATGGTAAAGGTGAAGTGAAGGCAGCCCACTCATGTTTCAAGTGTTGGGGCTCTACCATTGGGTTTTTGATTAGGGGATTGCAAAACCACCTGGACAGCAGTGTTAACTTGGCATGATCCTTTCAGACTACCATCTGCATTTTGGATGCTGCTCTCTAGAAGACAAAAGCAAGAAAAGCTCCACCAGCAAGAGCCTTGACTGGTACAATGTGTCTGACACATGTCACAACAATCAAGAGCCAGACATAAATAGACAATATTGTGGAAGACCAGAATATAAAGGGGAAGGTGAATAACGACAATATTAATGTAAGATTTTTGGTATCATATGATCCCTCTGGGGGTCCAGAGGGGGATGGTGGTGGTTAAAGGACAAGAAGGTGCATTTTTTTGTAAAAGGTTCAGGTTGATAACAGGAAAAACATTGACAATCAAGGGATTTGCTTCTTTTCTAAAACCATGAAGTATTCCCATCTCAACATGATTCCCCATAGACAATCATTAAAGCATTGAAGCATGAACTCTTTCGGTTCAAGTCCACTTGGAAGCTTATACATAATTTTCCTCTTTCTGGATCATTTTCTGGATCATTTTCGAGTGACCTGTATCTGGAAATTTTCTTTTAAGATTGTTACTTATTTGTATTTCATGCCTCATTTTCTTTCGAGTTCGAGCATCGCATCACAAATAGATCGTCGAAGAAATTTTTGATGACTCTGAGAATAATCTATACTAAACCATTTTACAAACAATTAAATTTAATTGAATATGAAAATGATGTAGTAACTGGTAGCTCGCTCAACTAAAGTCAAAACCGACTGACCTGAAGCAGATACATTGAGGGGACAGAAGAAGCAGAGTGTTAGATTTATCCTTTTTTAATCTGACGCACCCAAATGTTTCCCAGCGTTTGTCCAACCACTCTGATCAGGTCATCTGAATCACACTGGGCAGTTCTGCGCTGATGATACAGCTAGTCTGTGCAGTAATTGTTGCGTCTTGCCATGCGTTTTGCCATAAGACCTCGGTTCTCGATCCCATGTCAGGTCGTGTGATTTCTGATATGACATGAAACCTGGGTCCTGTTGGAAACATATCCCTCTCATCTCATACTTTTCCTTCCACCTTCCGAGGATCTGGCGCAGACTTTGATCAACTCATGGACGCCATTATCCTTGAGAATGGGACTGATCTGGATGAGTCCGTATGATGCCATGAATGTCGACACTGTTTCAGCGAACACTTAAAAAAGTCGTTCAGCTGATCATCGAGCATAAGAGTTAACGGACTGCTGAGGTTCATACGATATCAAGCTTTTGTTCTGACCTAATAATTTTGTGATAGGTGCCAAGTCCAACAACTGCATCAGACGTACCAAATGCGCACAGCTCTATTTTGTCACTGTAGATAGCTGTGCCCCACAGAAAGGGAGTCAGAAAATGATCATCAACTCTTGCAAAACTATCCCCTGTCCTGCCCTTCGCCAGTTCACTGTGGTCTGTGGCCATGAACCAGTGCGAACTGTGCTGCATCAGTCACACTGCCCGTCGTTGTGTGAAGCAAGACATCCCTGCAGCTCGTGATTCAGCAACCTTGCGCAGAGTAGAGTGGAGTAACTTGCTAAACCTAGTGATGATCTGAATGCACCGCCTCATCACGTTGATGGTTGCATTCTGGGCCTTGAGGCAAAATATGCTTCAAACAGGGAAACCCACGTCCTGAACAGTATGTCCTACGTCCATCCTTGGTTTCGAAGTCCTAGAAAGCCAGGCATCTAAGGCCGATTGATTCGCCCGTCTAATACACCGTGCTTCTGTTGGTGCTTTGGATACCTTTCAGTTACATAGTGGATCTCATCGAACCTTTGAGATCTTTTCTCCCTGTAGTCTATGAACTACCCTTCCAGTCTCGCATGATCCCCAGAAGCGAGCTAGGGGCCAGATCCACCTCAGCTCTTACTGTTAATCTGTCATCTTTCATGACCTCCCCGTTTGAATCGCAGAGATGTGCTGGAAGAAGTGCCAAACTCCCTTCATGCCTCCAAGTACTTTTCTCGAGAAACCCAAGGATCGGTCTTGCTGAATAACCGTGGTGGTATGATCCTCTGTGACGTCGAAGAATACGTGCTTATTGATGGCATCGCATCTATCAGTCCCAGTACCGAGAGGTGGTGTGATTTTTACTTTTTTTCACCTCACCTTGTATTATCTCATTTGACATTCAGGAGAAAGGTGAGATAGAACGTCTCGGGTACCTTGTACGTATATTCCTACGATGACTCGTGAAAGAGCGGTTTGATAGGCCTCTTCCGCTTCAGTTCCATTTCAAGGGTTGCACTTACAGGTTTGTTTTGTCTATGGGGCATCCAATACTCTCCCCATCAGCGTGATTAAGAGACCGACGGAAATTGCCCTCAAAAAAAAAATACAAAACCATGGCATCTCAATTCGAAGAATTTCAAGTAAATACATTCTTGTATATTTTCTTTTACTGATACACATTGATGCGACTTCACCAGTCAGGCGAATACTATTCAGAGGTGGGAAGCCACGAAATCAGCAGCTTTGCCTGCATCCTGGAGCTTGTCAGTCACTGTCTTTATACGTCTTTGGTAGAGGCTTACTTCGCCGTAGGTAAGGTGAGGTAGGAGAATTAAATCACCTCCTTCGCAAATGTTGTCCCCATCGTTGCAGAACGTGACTGAGCGGCCATTCAAGACACCAGGGAAGCCACTACCGTTATCTGGGTCACCAAATACAACTACAGCAGCGACCCTGTCCTGATCACTCGAGGGGATCTGTCCTGCAGCGAGATGCACAAGTTGAGCTCCTTGGCTATACATCCATTTATGTCATTCTGTTGACCACGCAAATACTTTTCAAGGAAAAGAAAACGCTTACCTATATCCAGACATAACAATCTGTGTGCTAGGGCACGAGCTGGTGGCCGAAGTCACATCCGCAGCCATCGTACGTGCACCTGCAGGATCACCTCCTTCCAGAAAACCAGGGATGGAAGCAGCGTAATCGACACCTATAAAATTCAATGACTTTGGACTTATCGCAGCCTGTAGTGCGATTTGGAATGCTGGGCCAACAAGTGTACCAATTGGTGGAGGTTCACCTGTGCCTCGAGCGAAGATAACCGTTACATCAGAACAGGCCTGGCGCGACTTCATAGAAGGCGCTGCGTATGCGAGCGCAGAGAGGATAGCGGTCAAGAGACTGGTTTTGAACAACATATCTGAGTCAAAATATGGCTACAGAGGTTGACAGGAAGATAGTTCAACCCTTTTATACTACGTTCCTATGTTGGTGTACAGCGTTGTTAATTTCACCTTCGTAAAACAGACATTCCCATGTAAAGGGTGCATATGACTGTAGTTGCATATGCACAGTACATTTGGAGGGCTTGTAATTCACTTCGTCCAGAAATGTAAGAATAGACTCGGGTAAATATATGATTTGGCCACAACCGCCTTGGTCATGCATTGTTCCTTCGGGATGCCTGCTGCTAATTATTCAAGGCCTTCAACTACAAAAAATGATCCAGTAGGTTGGTATCTGAGCTATAACGGACATTTTCATATGCCAGTTGCTCCCCTCACGGTTCGGGTGCTGAAGGTATCATCACTTGACTCTTAGCGAACGCATTATGATTTATTTACAAGGTACAGAAGCAGTTATGGTGAGAGTTTGCCTGCGCGCTAATTGAGTCGACTGCATCCGGCCTCGAAACCTGGAGAAATCATCGGCTGCAATTCACAAATTCATAACGGTATTTCTTCCGTGAGTGTAATTCAAATGATTATATCTCACAATAAGAACTAGAGCTCGCTTGGATACTGCCCATTCATTGAAAAGTGTATATCGTGTTTTAGTGAGCATACATGGAAAGTTGGTCACAGATTTATCTATTGTACAAGATGATTTAACAGATTCCTGGAAAACCAAGTACCCTCATTGCACCCTCATCCCAAGTTTGAACAGTAGAGACGAGGCTACCTTGTTCATATACAATTACGCCTGTCCCCTTGTCATTGGGGGGTTCGACGGGGATGTGCGTCTCGTGGGATCCTCTGAGAGGATTCTGAAGACGCTGGTGAGATCGAACGGATATCTCCTCTGTGTCAGTGCGTAATGACAGAGAGCATACAACAAAGCAACGGCGATCACGTCCACCACAATTGTGGCAATAAACAGCCCTTTGGAAGTTGTCAAAGCCAGTCGTTGTTCCTCCCTTAAACCGAGAACAGACGTCAAGTCAAAGATGGGATCAGTATTTGTTCCAACCTTGCGGTACCCGTCGATGAAAGCTTTGGCTGCAGAGCTCATGAAATTGTCCACATTCCCATTGATCAACAAGATGTCCAAAGGCGATATGTTCTGCGCGTTATTCCAGTCAGTGGAGGGATTGTTCATAAACATATCTGCAGCGACATTGTTGACCAAGTTGAGCAGCTCGAAAAATTCGAGTTCAACAAGCACATCCTGAAATGCATTTGAGAAGATAAGGTTTGCTGCAGTGACGGGAAAACTGCCATTAGATGGTTTTCCCGAAGATATGACATTGACGGTCCCATCAGTTTCTAGACGAACACGGCCACCAGATATTTGAGGCCGTGCGTCGCACAAAAGAACACTGGCAAGAGGACCAATAAGCCGGATATCCGACCCTTCGGTGACGCCAACACCTTGTGCCACAAAAGTGGCAGGTAAATTATCCAGATTAATGGCAAATTGTGCTGTTGGAGGCGTAGTGCTGTTGTGAAAAGAAGAATTTCCCCCGATGAATAAGTAAGCACTAGTACTTGTATTCATCATGGTAGGAAAGTCGATAAGAGAGAGGGGATGAATACTAGAGCCTGAAAAAAGCAGTGTCGTCAGAACATCCCATCATTTGCCTATCAAGGAGCATACCTGGTCTTGTCTGACCCTGATTACCAAGGATGAGAGTAGTACTCCAGATTTTCCCTGCAGCAGAAATGAATAGGTCTGTGTCATTGACGATGGATGGGGCTTCCCAACGACAGTCGTGGTGAAATTCGACGATGTCAGTATCATACTCTAGGGTTTCATTAGATCTATTAGAGGGTGGCGGTAAAGATATCAGTGTGTTTGCAGGGAGCTTGAACCCAAATGGGGTAAATTCAGTCTTTTCAAGTCGAACGATGAGATTGGCACGCATTGAAGAAGTAATAAATTGTCCGGCGTTGTCATTATTTATTTGGGAGACCTGTCTAGCAACCTGAACAGTAGTCGGAACGGAGATGATTGTCGTAGAGGCGCTGATAGTCCCAGGTGCAAGCTGGGTGAGCGCCATAAAGGCTAATGAGGCCAGGAAAGCCAGCTTGAATGTGCCGCTGGCATGCTTTGTCAAGATGTGCAAGACACGGTCGAGCACTCCGGAGGTGACAGTCGAAACTCTGTCAGTGGTACCTGGAACGATATTTGCAAGTTGTACTGACCACTCTCGACTGAAAGCATCAGCGAGGATGTGTCCACCAGCGAGAACAGCCAGACTATGCCACACGATGAAGACGACCGTAAAACCACCTTTGACTTCTGAATCGCTGAATCTGAGGAGTATATTGAGGGGTATCGGCTTAGCTAGACAAACGGCAGCTAGAATGATAAAGCCAGCTTCGATAAGGCAGAATAGGAATAGACGTAGGCGAAAAATGGTTCGAGTTTTTTGACTGATATTGTGTGAAGAAGGCCCTCCCTTATCATCAATTGGGCTCGCAGGTCCAGCAGATGTAGAGATGTTGCTCATGATGGGGGTAGTTTAGGGAAAAGGCAGGACAAAAATCCACGGGAAACCATCAGTGTTCAAGATCCTAACCATATATCTGGTTTCTTGTTCTGTGAAGAGACCTAACGCCATGTGGTATAGATATTTCAGGTTTAGAAGACCAGTGTTCACACAATAACGTGAAGTTACATCTTTAGATCAATCGATATTCCAGGAAGTTCTACTAGGAGAATCCCGTGAGGGACTCAGTCCACCACCTGATTGATTGACGAAAGGTAGGAGAAGTACTTGCCAAAGAATCGGGCATCCGAGAGTTAACATCATAAGCTAAGTTGAATTGGGGACCCTTCTTATTCTGAAGCCATTCTAGTGAGTTGTATCTGTCATCCAAGAATGATGTGAGAGGTCAACAGCTAGATGGGGATTGATCGAATCATAGACCTGTTTCTAGATGGATGTTTGTCTGCGTCGTGAATGTTAGAAGCACTGATCCAAAAAAAATGTTAGAAGCACATCTGCAAAAGTGGTAGGAACGTCAATTGGAAAAGACCACTCCTTGTGTAAATTCTTCGATATTCCGGAAGAGAACGGGGAATTCAGTACGACAATCAGAGGTGGTCATGCCTTTGACCACACATGTCCGGGCATCGTGGGGAGTGCGGTCTAAACTGATGTCAGAAGCTGATTATTAGTCGAATTGATGATGCCTTGTGTGATGTTAGTGCCTTTACAAGGTGTCTGTGACAAGTCACAAGCATTTCACCCTAGACCTGATCTGGATGTGCTTTGTCAGGAATTATGTTGAGTTGACAATTTTATTTCCTTATCACTCAAGTCACTTGTTGGAGTTGGAGAGACAGAACAACTCTCATGCTTTTCATAATTTCAAAAAAAAGAATCAGAAATCTGAACTTCCTCATTTCCTTTGTGAATGATACTCTTCATTTCGGAGGGAAAAAACTGTCGAAAATCCTCCTCATTAGTCACAACATCATCTGCTATTCCTTTTAACAACATACTATATTACATGTTATGCACAGCCTACTTCTTGTAATGCTTATGGGAGCATGTATGGGTAGATATCCTTACCCAGATATTATCTTCACTATACTTACTTACCCAGCATAATATGTGAGTTACCCTCACAGAATATTCAGGTCTATACTATCACTAGCCCTCCCTAGCTCCTGGAAAGGGGAGGGAGTAAAGAAATCAGTGTTGCAGGAAGCTTGAACCTAAAGGAGGTGAGTTCAAGTAAAACAGTGAGATTGACACATGTTGAGGAAATAAAAAATTGTTGGAAGCCCATTGTCTATTTGGAAGACCTGTCTAGCAACAATTGTCGTAGCGGCACTGATCGTCCCAAGCACAAGTTAAGTAAGTGCCATAGAGGCTAGGAGCGCCAGTTTGACGTCCCATTGGCACGCTTTGTCAAGACGTGTAAGATACGGTCGAGCATTCCAGAGCTCAGTGTGCACTCTGTTGGTGGTCCCAGGAGTTCTCTAATTGCATAGACCGTTCTCGACTGAAAGTATCAGCAAGGATGTCAGCGAGGAAGATGACCATGAGGTCATTTTGGAGTCGCTTAATCTGAGCATGATGGGTAATGGTCGGGCTAAACACACAGAGGCTAAAATGATAAACCCGGCTTCAATTAAGCAGAATAGGAAGAGACGGATGCGAAAATTGACTGTAATCTTGTCACAGACGACAAGCCGGGATTCAGGAGAGGCGCTGCATGAATCATGTTGTTCATCATTGCTCGCGAGATTTGCTAGTCCAATGAGTTGCAAATCAGATATCGAGATGTGATTCATAATGAGGGCAGATAGCAATGAGAATCCAAGTTATACGTCCTGAGATATTTAACATATCGTCAGAGACCCTGCATCACGAATGCAGAAGCACGTCTCCAAAAATGATACGAACAGAATCTGGAAAGATTGACTATCCTCTCTGAAGCTCCGCATATCTCCGTGCCCTCAAGGAGAAAAGGAGAGTTGTTTGGACCGAAGGTCCGTTCTCAGGGGTCAAAATAACAATACATCCTTCCAAGGATATTGTACAGTATCTTGGTAATCTTTGAGTTCAAACAACAAGTATGTCAGATTGAAGGCTCTTAACTCGCCGTAAATAGCCAGTTCATATGACACTTGAGCGTTGAATTTAAAGTTGTTCCAAGTTGAAGTTAAAATTGCTATAGTTAAATTTCTGATCTAGAAGTTCAACAATAGAATAAATAGAACTGCAGGAAAGAAACATTTAGAATAGGCAGTGGAAAGAAAAGTGGTAGTCGTTCAAGTTCCTGACTTGGCAGTTGACGAATGCCAATAAGAGAGTAGGGATGAGTACTCACATTTGGAATGTTTCTGAGTCACACTGTTATGAGCCTCTTGAGACCACCTCAGTCAACCATATGGTGTGGAAGACACCGGCTGAGAGGAGCCGAAAAAAGAACAGGGTCACATGATGTCGGCCGAGGGCCAATCGGACATGGCGCTTGTCGAGTCAAGTGAAAAATATGTGATGATTGGCACTTTCCATCTTTCTCTCATCTTCTCTGACCTTGTCAGTTGTCATTGAGTTGAACAGCGCCGACAATGGCTCTCTCGACTCGGATCCGTGTACCAGCCAGCCAAAAGAACCCGACAGCTTTCTTTGTTCGCTGTCGTTCAACCTCCGCGATTGCTAGTTCGTCCATTGTTGACGCAAAATCAAGAGTGCGTGAACACGCACGCCAGATTAGTCGTTCTTCAGTTGCAAAAGCCACACCTACCCCTTCTGTGTATGTTGGTCTTATCCATCTTCTTTTCAACATCCAGCTGACTCCTAATCAGCCGTCCCAATCCTACACCAAGCTTTCAACAGATCCTTACGTCAAACAATGTCCCTCCACCTTCTACCATCAGTGGGCCAGGACTAGCTCCCAATGCTCCACTGGATTTCACCTTTGTTGGGCTATCTGGTGGTCAGATCTTCCATGAGATGATGCTTCGACATGGCGTTAAACATATCTTTGGTTACCCTGGAGGCGCTATTCTTCCCGTATTTGATGCTATCTATAAGTCCCCTCATTTTGATTTTATCCTTCCTCGCCATGAGCAAGGAGCTGGTCATATGGCAGAGGGCTACGCTCGTGTGTCAGGAAGACCTGGCGTTGTCCTTGTGACATCGGGGCCTGGTGCTACCAACGTGATCACCCCTCTGCAGGATGCTCTAAGTGATGGTATCCCTTTGGTTGTGTTTAGTGGCCAAGTGGCAACTTCTGCAATTGGTTCTGATGCCTTCCAAGAGGCAGACGTCGTTGGCATCTCCCGTAGTTGCACCAAATGGAACGTAATGGTCAAGGACATCGCTGAGCTGCCTCGTCGCATCAATGAGGCGTTTAAAATAGCTACTTCAGGTCGACCTGGGCCTGTCCTGGTAGATCTCCCTAAAGATGTCACTGCAGGCATTCTTCGGACACCTCTACCCTACAGAGCCACCACTCCGGGGATTAACCTCGGCCTCCCTTCCAATCCTTTACAGATGCTTGAACTACCGACAGATATCCAGCTCACTAAGCAAGCTGCTGCTTTAATTAACCAAGCTGAGAAGCCAGTAATCTACGCTGGCAATGGGATACTTGCCTCCGCAGCAGGTCCAAGACTGCTCAAGGAATTGGCGGAGAAAGGAAATATTCCTGTTTGCACTACTCTGCAAGGTCTTGGCGCCTTCGACGAGTCCAATCCTCTCTCCCTGCACATGCTCGGTATGCACGGTAGCGCATACGCCAATCTTGCCATGCAACAAGCCGATGTGATAATCGCTCTTGGTGGTCGTTTCGACGATCGTGTGACTGGTAAAGTAGACCAGTTTGCACCTGCAGCACGTGCCGCTGCTGCTCAAGGTCGCGGTGGTATCATCCACTTCGAAATTCAGCCAAAAAACGTTAACAAGGTCGTCAATGCCTCCATTCCGATCTTAGGCGACGTGACAACGAATTTAGCTGCCCTTGTGCCTATGATTGAGAATCGACCCCGAGAATCATGGCTGAAGGATATTCAACGATGGAAGATTGCTTATCCATTTGTATTTGAGAAAAGTACAAAGGGTCAGCGGATGAAGCCTCAAGAGGTCATTGAGGAGTTGGATAAACAGTGTGCGCATAATAAGGATGAGGTGATTGTGGCTACAGGTGTTGGACAGCATCAGATGTGGGCTGCCCAGCATTTTAGATGGAAGCATCCAAGGTCAATGGTTACTTCCGGTGGACTGGGTGTAAGGTTTCTCTATACCTTTGAACGAGCCGCGTTCTGAACAGTTGGCGATTCTAGACCATGGGCTTCGGTTTGCCTGCCGCAGTTGGTGCCAAAGTTGCTGCTCCTAATAAAATTGTTGTCGATATTGATGGTGATGCTTCGTTCAGCATGACCGCTATGGAGCTTGCCACTGCATCTCAATATAACATCGGTGTCAAGGTTCTTATTCTCAACAATGAATTCCAGGGCATGGTCTTGCAATGGCAGGGTAAGTTTTTGCTTTGCTTTTACTTGTCCACCTTTGTCGTAGTTCGTCCCTCGCAAAATGTGTATGTTTATCTTGCCCTCTTAGATCTCTTTTACGAACGCCGATACTCGCACACCGAAATGGCGAACCCCAACTTTGTCCAACTGGCTCAAGCGATGGGTGTTCACGCCATTCGGTGCCACAACGTTGAAGAACTGCCTGTCAAGATGAAGGAGTTTTTGGAGTACGATAATAACAAGCCCGTGGTCATGGAGTGTATTGTAGAGAAGAACGAGCATGTATTTCCGATGGTCGGTGTCTGCTAAGCGATCGGTCATTTGATGATCACTGATTGGTATCATAGGTTGCGGCCGGAAAGGCTCTACATGAGTACATCCTCCACCCTACGTTGGCAAACAAGAAAGCATAAACATCAAGGATATACCATGTTGCATGCTTCGTTTCTTATTCCCACGTCTTAGTCCCTTGATCCACCAAAAGTCAGTTCGAAGGTTCAACACTATCTGTTCTCATTCAATCGAAAAGAAGGAATTCTGGCATAGGTTTATTTGATCTGAACCCGTTTTTGCAATTTGCTACTGCTGGATTCTATTCATTCATTACTTTTTGTTTTTCTTGTCTAAGAGAAGGATTTTTTTCTGCTTAGATATCTTTCTCATTCGTTCTCTTTGGGCTCACCGTCTTTTTTTATGTTATGCGTTCATCTGCGTGGTTGTACAGTATCTTTTGGATTGCATATGTTATTCTGTGCCTCTCAAGACTGTCCGTCACAGTGACTTGATGCGACATTCACCTCAATCAGATTCCTTACAGCCTGAGAGTTTCAAATTTCCAACTTTGAATCATGGCAAGTGTACCTTGACTGTTACTCTGGCTATTTATGTTATTTTTCGATATCTAATGGAGGAGTTAAAAGCTCGGAGTTGCTGGTCACTCCTTGAAGATGACTGTATTTCACTTGTGCCTAAGATGAATTTTTGATTGTTCAATGACATATGTGAAACCGAAATGCACTGCAGGCGGCAGTCAAGCTTTTGGATTGAAGAAGAAAGAAATTACTAAGAATCTAGGACGAACTGATATCCTCTTTCCCTCTGTACGGCGTTAAATTCTAATTTCAACAATTCCTTCCCCTCTGCATCTTTGAGTTTACACAAAACGTTGTCTCCTGGTTGGACAGGGCCAACACCAGAGGGTGTACCGGTCAATAACAGGTCACCTTCCTGTTTTCCAAAAGTATATCTTTAAGTGTTAGTTGTGGGGAATCGATAAAGAAAGAGTCAAACCTCAAGAGTCATGATCGACGAGACATGCTCAATAAGTTGCGGAATTTTGAAAATCATGTCACCTGTCGATCCATCTTGTTTGGTTTGACCGTTGATCTTCATAGTCACAAAAAGTCAGATTCTGGTGACAGTTCCGGATGTTGTACAAGAACTCACAGCAAGACTCAGTCGGAGGTTATGAGGATCAGCGATATCTCGTTTAGGTACCCAGCCGCTGAGACGTATGATATAGGATCAGCCAGTCAACTCTTTCCGACAACGGTAACGAGAAGAGTGTTCATTCAAAAAAAAATGATACGCACCCAACAGGAGTAAACGTGTCGAATCCTTTTGCTGCAGACCAAGGAAGCCCAGCTTTACGAACTTTATCCTGGAGATTACGAGCTGTCATGTCCACAGCGAGAGCTTAACAGTTGGAATATGAGCATGACAAGATAAGGACGATTCAAATCTTTACTCTCCACGTACTATATCCAGCGACATAAAAGTCGGCATGGGCTGCTGGAATGTCACGTCCCATCTTGCCGATGACAAGGCCAAGCTCCACTGAAGGGCACGCAAGTGAATAAGTTAACGGAGTCACTAATGACCGTAAAACCTTCGTGATGGGCCAAAATCCCTACGGGAATTTCAACTTGACCTCCTGATGGAAGGTAGCTTGAAGTTGGCTTGAGAAAGAAGAAAGGTTCTCTCGGTGGCTTGTTTCCCAGCTCTTTGGCGTGTGCAACGTAGTTCCTTCCTATAGCCACAATCTAGGATGGTTTACCAATGAATCCCATTCACAGAACAAATATTGAACCGGAAAATGAGACGGGGGTTTGAATGATTGATTACAAGGATGAACGGAATGTAGTTAGCGAGTCAGAAAAAATCTACCCAGTGTTTTCAAGAACACTCACTTTCTTTCCGGTTCGGATATAGTTTGAAGCCATGACTGATCAAGGAGATAGAGCCTCGACTGATGAAATCATGACAGGCATTTTATGAGCCAAGAGAATTAGCTCACTGGAATATGTCAAGCCGAGCCTGATGAGAAGTCTGGCGGGAAATGAATCTGATCGCAACGCTGACACCAACATTCTGTGATGCTGCAGCGTCAAGAGATTGAATGTCTACCCTGGATGTATAATGCTATAAGTAGATATTGATTTCTATCCTCCTAAGTGCTCACAGCAACCAGATCCCTGATGTAGGTGGTACCCTTATTTTTTGTCACTTATAATCAGGACCAAGTAGGATCTCGAGGTCCGCCAGGAAATCATATAGTATTATTATCAGCTTTACGGGGAATTATCTTCTTCCGTGAATGACACTCAAGGGTACTTGGTGTCATAAAGACGACATCCCCGAAGGAGGCCTATACTTATCCTGTGATCGGCAATTAAATCAGCCTTGGCATCTAAAGCCAAGCCATGATCTAGTCTACCCCTCCCTACTAAGTTTCCTCTGCAATCTCCAACTCAAACAAGACCAACTGTGGCCCATATAGTAGCCTAGTACCCCTTTTGAATGCTCGGAGAAGGTGGAAGAAGATGAGTTATATGTTTGGATAGCCAAGGAATCTTAAACCTCCACAAGCCGTCTTGGCATCTTCCCAGAAGGCAGACATGTGTCTTTGGCTTGGCAGACTCATCGCCCAGAACTGTTTAGAATGCTCTCTCTTTGACTTATAAACTCTCTGACATTCTCCTTCCGCTTTTCTGACATCCTCCTTCGGACTTTCCATACCCTCATACAAACCTTTTTCCTGTGACTTACTAGAAGTCTCTACCACCCGTCCTATCGGCGAGCAAGACTTCAAACGTTTTCCTGTCGACAGAATGTCCTCAAATCAACCTACAGAGAATAAGTATGTCATCCAGAGCTTCATTTTATACCCTCCCTTCTTGCTGCTTCCTTCCACTTTTTGCTTGGTTCTGAGGATAGGAGTTTCTTTCTTGCATGACTGACATTTTCACTCGATAGTAATGGACACGGACATCTGGGAACTCCGCTAGAGATCGTGATTGTTGTGGTTTTCGGTATGTTTAATACCCTCGATTATCATTCATCTTTTCACATTGTCTCGCTTTCCAGTCTGTCTTGTCGCCTTTCTCAGTGGTGCATTTGTCTTTCAAATTCGTAAAAGGCAGAAGCGAAGATGGACCGAGCAACGAACGCTTGACATAGAAAGGGGACAGAGAAGAATGCAACACAAGAACCAAGTGAAGCGTCCAATGTCGACATGTTCACGAGACTCAGAGAGTCTAGGCAAAGCATATACATCTTTCTCTGGCGAAACTGCAATCAAAGAATCCAAGTCTGATGCCGAAGTTGCAGTATCAACAGAAGGAAGGCCGGAACTTGCGAAGGTACATCATCAATCACAGCCATCTGTCCTTTCCAATTCTCGCGACTCACTTTATTTCGATTAACTCATTATGTTACACAGCCTTCTCCAACCGCTCAGCTGAAACGACACAGCAAAACTTCATATCAAGACTATATCACCAAACATCCACCGAAATACTACTGGGACCAATCCCGCTCTATGTAACAACTTCATCTCATCTCTGGTTTCGGTGTATTGAACACTGCATGAATTTCCATTGATGTCTTCACTCTTGTGAGTTGCTCATATTCTTTCCTATCCCTTCAAAACTCAATAGCGATCATTGATATTGATGGTTTTCGATCATCTTATTGCAGTCCTTGTATTTCTACCAAAATATGGATCTTTGTTTCATACCTGTAGTCTCATATTATACCCTGGGCCTTGGGTTCTTTGACCCAAGAGCGATCAAGAGCGAACAATGGTCAAACGATGGATGATGTTACCATAACTACAAGCATAACCACAAGATAGAACTCGAGTGTGTTTTTCTGACAAAGATCATGACTATTCCACATTGCGTAGATATATTCAAATCTTTGACATAAAGAGATTTGTACCGAAGTCAGACTGTCAGGTTGGCACTTGGTACACTTGACTCCTTTAATCAAGAACAAGTATGTCGCTGATGACGTGCCCCTTCTGGACAGAGTTCTTTGCAGCAACAAGGAACTTATCTGAACATTAGATCAAACAACCACTTATCTTTTTCCATCAAGACGAAGGATTTCCTTTAGAGCACTAAGCAGCAAGTTTTGATGTACATCCACATTACTTTGAATTCTCGCATTTCAAAATAGACTGGAATCATCACAGAATGAAATATCTTGATATGGCATAGTAGCCCTGATTTCATATCCACCAGGTTAAGAGAAGTTGAGGGAAGCTTGTAGAACGAGAGGATCATTCCACTCCAGTAACCATGGCAAATGTATTTTCCGAATACCGTTACATATACTGGAATTGTGTCACCAGACTTATTTCCTTGACCCGTTGATAGCTTTCCATCTTTGAGAGATGAGTGACTGATGAAGCTAGTACCCAAATGGTGTGATAACATCCTCATGCCCAACATGGAATACGATGACTGTCAAGAATAAGACCACGGATACCAGCCATAATAATGGAGAGACAGATTTCTCGAAAGTATGAGATGATCGGAGTAAAAACCATAAATCCCATGGGTTTCAAAAAAGCAATTGATTGTCCATAGGCCAGCCTCATGATTTGCCTGGTTGAAGGATACAATTACCCACTGAGAATTCCAAGTCTTTCTTGTCAACGTAAGTTGCCAATTTCAAATGGCGATTAAGTCACCAGCGATCAATGTCAAGAGAACCCTGAGTTCTTGATATCCAACAGTCCGTAATGTATCCAAGTTATCCAAATTTGCGACAATCGACTACGTCTAGCAGAGCATCTCACAAGGACAACCTATAATCACTGTCAGAAACACGATAACGGCACATAGATACTACTCACAAATAATATCTGCGATACATTCACAGCACCCCTGTGGACGACATAAGGCACTGATTTTCCGATAGATATAGAGATACTGACCTCGCAACACTCTGAACATACGATACATTAATGAAAGAGAATACAGTTCATTCACATTGAAGACTCACCAAGGCACAAGAAGCAACCTATCATTCCAAGGAAACAATCCTATATAGGAGTGGCATCGATACTTTGAACTAGTTGTAAAACAACATGGCTGGAACGAACCTTGCCAGCACCTCCTCCACGGAGACGAGATACTTTCTGCTTGTGCTCGCATTGCTGGTGTTGCTCCTCTTGATTCTTCTGAGCCACAGGGTTCATCGTCGCTATTTATGCAGCCATCATCGTCAGTCAGACAACAAAGCATTAGAGATTTGTAGCTTACACATCTCCATAGATGCTCTGGGCTGGGTGGAAGTAGGCTGAGGAGACGACATGATCTTTGGGTCAAGTTGAGGAAGCTGTTTCCACGTTTCGTATATATATTTGAGGCGAGGTGATCGGCATATTATACACATGCGTAGTTGGAGCTATGATAAATCATGCTATTTTTGGAAACCGAATTGGAATTGTCATGACATTTGGTATGCAGCATCAGCATGTCTATTATATCGAATGAAAGTGTTTGAATCTACGACAATGGACATCAAGAACTTCCGTCAGTCATAGACGGCCTGGCAGGATTTTGCACTGATTACGTCAAAGAAACTTGTATTATGTAATACTTCTTGGAAGTGGTGAGATACTCCTGTTGTACACGTTCCCATCCCCTGCTGGATGAGATATCACCTTGTGGTTCTCCATTCTCCTATATCAAGAAATATGTTTGATGAAGTTAATGCATCTTATCTTTTCCCCTAGCTATATATCCACTCGATAACATCGAACCCTTTTGACTTAACAGTCATCTGCCTATCAGAGAAGGAACCCTCATTTTTTAACTTGACAATAGACCCACGATGGCTCGGGAAAATATAGATGAATTCGAATGGCTTCCAATCGAGGCGGTGGACGCTTGATATAGGAAGGTATCCTGGAAGCGGAAGCTGTAACTGCGCATCAAATTTGATGATCAGAAAAAGACAAGAAGGATACACAGCCTCTTACGCCTTAACAGCATCTTCCTCATGCAAGTTCCGATCCATAGTCTTATTAACTAGGCAAACAGCGGAGCAAGGCCTGAGTACTACGTAACGCAGCAAAGAACCGCCTGAGGGAGAATGCTCATCAAACCTTGGAGTGCTGCGGCCTCCTGTACTAGGCACTGTGCAGACGTGAAATATGGCATAGGAGAATGGTGTGAAGATTTTGCACAGCAGATGGAGCTAGTGGAACAACGAGACATTTGATGTGCTGTCGCGCAGTAGAGGGCATAAGACCTGCTTTCAATCCAAAATTCACGGTTGTTGATGAATGTCTATTTGAACAGCCATTTAGTTCCTGGAAGCTGAGACTACCTATTTAGATATATTTTCGTTCGACTAATAACATCAAGAGGCACAACGATTGAGCATAATGAAACCCAGAGCAACGACATGGAATGTTGCTCACAGATCGTCCTCGTGAAGTCGGAAAGTTATTATTGATAGTGTGCGGTCGTAATTCGATAGTCCTCAGATAGTTCCAAACCAAAACCAGCGGAACTGTTCTTAAAGTCTACTACTCCCAGCCTTTCAATTGAATCAAATCCTCGTTATCTCCTCAAATCCATCATACTCGTTCGCAATCGTCCAACTTCCGCTCGTGGGAGTCAATGCCAACGAACTGTCATCGTCTTCATCCTCATTTACATTGTCACTCACATGGTGACCCACAGCAGGAATGTTTGTGTTCGTATTCTTCAAAGCACCAGGAGACAATGACATTGAATCATGTCTATCGTGTGAAGTGCCAATCGCAAAAGGCTCAAAATCAGTATCTACCCCATCAGCGCTCTGGAAGTCGCCGAAATCGCCAAAACTTTCGAAAGAATTGCCGATTTCATCTGAGGGTGATGAAGACAGGGGAACGCTGTCCATGGCACTAGTTCCAGATATTTCTGCTGCATCTGTGAAGGGGCCAAACGCATCCTAGAGACAGTCAATCAACGAGAAAGAGATAGAAAAGAACGTACATCGTCATGTGGGGTGAATGTATATCTAGACGTAGTTGTTGGTGTGAACGAATCCTAGAAAAGACAGTCAGACTGCTGACACGATCCACTTGAACACAGTGATAATGGTGAAAAACGCACATCAAATCCAAAAACATCTAAAGGTCTCCTCTCACTCCCACTACTACCAGTAACAGCAACCTGACGTCTTCTCATCGGTATTGGTGGACTTCGAGAGTTATTAAAATTCGACTGGGACAACCACCCCTCTTCATCATCTGACGAATCTGAAGATTCACCAAGGTGATTTGAAGACCGGATTTCATGTACAGGATATGAAGTTCGCTTCATCGCAGTTGCGTGGTATCAGTTTCGAGTGAATGAGCGTTGGAAAAGCTATGAACTCACACGCGTAGTCCGTCCATCTTCAACCTCATCCTCATCCTCGTCGTCCAGAGATGCAAGCTCAGCTGTATTCCGGATCCCAGCCACAACACTCCTTCCACTCCTACTTCCACCGCTAAAACTGACCCTCCTAAAGCCTCCTTGCAAATACTCATTTCCGCTTCCATCATCCTCGCCAGCATCATTATTTTGAACACCGGGAATACGACGTGAGAAAGACTTGACATCTTCAGGAACATCCGCTTTTCTGTGTACACCTCCAACATTGAACATCCGTCCCCCTTCTTCTCCTGTTTCTTCAATATTGCCTTGCACAATTTCGATTCTGGATGAAGCCGATCCAACTGATGTCCGTGGTGCAAATGTAGCAGGATTCGTCTCATCCAGTCGTAAACCTGAGAACACTGCAGCTTCATCCACTTTCATTCTCGTTGCTCCACTTGCTCCCCCTCCTGTCCCAATATCCGTACTGACACCGGCGAACGAGACCTTTGCCTCCGCACCATAGCCACTCACACCGGGCTCCCCATCGAATCCAAGCCCTCCACCTTCACTCATACTAAATGGAGCAGAAAAGTTTGGTCTAGGTCCTCCCAAAGCCACCGCATCTTTTTCCTTCGTCTCAGAATATCTCCCCTTGACATATTCTTCCCATTCAGGTTGAGGAGCGTAAAGCGATGTGATTTGTGTTGAGAGATCTTGAGGAAATCTGTCTAATGCGGAGATTACTTCTTCAGTGAGGAGAGTGAGGTAACCCATGTAGCCTATCCGGACACCTTTCAATTTTGTACTGGCAGAAGAATGAGTCAATGGAGGTAGGCAATTCATGAGGAGAGAATAAGGTACCTCTCGAGATCGTCAAGTTTCTGGCCCTCAACGATCCGTTGCATGAGTCTCGCATCTCTGAACAACGAAACCACCAAATCCCTATTTAACCCACCCCTAATGTTCCCTGTCAGAATCTGGTGTATTATATCATACACCACACTATGCAAGAAGTTGTTCCACTTGAACTCGAAGAACAAGTCCTATGGAAACGAAAGCAGAGGGGTGCACGTAATTTCCGTAAGCCCAAATGAGTAATATATTGGATGAGAAAGTGTTACCACTAGTGTCGGGAGGATCTCCAGATCCAGAAACAATCTCTTCAATTTACTCCCGGAGGTCTGTGACGAGTCAATCATCCCCAGAGCTTTATCCTCTATTTTCTTGCTCGAATTACGCCTTGGTTTATCAGCTCTATACGCCCGTGAAACTTGTGGTGTGAGTGCATGATCATCATTGCGTTCTGCCAACACCAGCTGGGCATCTGCATTACTGCTATCCTCCCTATTAGACTTCATCCATTCTTCTTGACGTGTACTTGGGGTGGATGGGGATGGAGAGGAACTTATCGCTATAGATGAAGACGAGGGTGTAGGATAGGCGATACTTCGCACGGCAATGTTTGTCTTTGACGAAGTGTCAATTTTCAAAGCTTGTTTCGTTGACGAGTTGCTGCCATTGCTGCTTGATGGCTCATCCAATATTGAGACTTCCTCCATCCTCTGTACATTCATCTCAACATCGTCGTCAATGTCATCGTCACCATCGTCGTATTCAACTTCCTCAGCAACACTGCTCCCAGGGGACATATCCGAACTCCCAATACTGGGCGTATCAGCCTCTCCACTCTGTTGTTGTAGCTGTCGAGCAACCCGGGAACCAGGTCCGCCAGAAACAGGTAGTTCCATCGCCGGTTCAATATCACTCATCCCGCTACTGCTCCCGACGCTTGCTCCCAAACCATCATTACTACTGTGATCATCCATCTCCTCTTCTGCCGTAGGTCCAGCACTGGTACTACTTTGATCTTCGCCCGCAGAAATGCCATTGAGTTGGATAACCTGTGCTAGGTCTTCAAGTGCGGAGAGACCTCCTTGTAGTCGGCCCTTAGAGTCGTAGAGATTATCATGAATTGGCGGACGGTTGAGGAGAGCCATGTTGGAACAATGTAAGAGTTCGGCGAAAAGCTCACAGATCCGGTACCGCTCGAATGTAAGAGGTTTTATCGTGCCGACGGTTGTTTGTATGTCTCCAGTCTAAATGTATGCGGAAATATGATTAAGATATTGAAACCTCATAGGAAAATAACGCTCACCAACGATCTAGGTATTCTCAAAAACATTGTCAACTCTCGCATTCGGTCACCAACACCATTCAATACAGGTCCCAGATTCACAATTCCCATGCGATTCACAAACTCTGACATAGCCTGCTCCATCATCTCTTTCGCCTCGTCTGGGGCTTTACCAACCTCTTCTGTTAGATGTTGTTGGTATTGGATGAGTCGATTACGTAGAGTGTGAAAGAGGTATGGCTCGAAATAATCAGAGCTATTCTTACGGATTAATTCAATGATGATTGAGATTGAGTTGATGACGGATGAAATGGACGAATCAAATGAGGGGAGACTATTTTCCGTATCTTCTGCGATGGAGTCGGAAGGAGAGGATGGTGCGATAATGACTTCGAGAATGCTAAAGTCCTGAATGATATACGAGACGAGTCTGTCTATCATCTCTCGTGAGGCCAGCTCTCGTGCAAATAGGTTGGAAGCGGGAACAGGGTCCATAAGACCTGATGCGGGTGTGGGGGTAGCCATAGAAATGATCCCTTTTATGAGATCTGCAACGACATTATGCATATCGCTTGAATGTTGGGGAGATAACATGCTGATGAGTCTCGGGATGAATTCTTGTGATGAAAGCCACTACTTGTTCAGTCAGACAGATGAATTGAAAACATGTCAATCAATCAGAGGCGTGCCTCAATGACCTCTCCACATCTCTGATGTTCATCCAGAACTATGATCTGTACGATGAGGTCGACGAAAGCCGAGCACTCGATATGTTTCAGAAGTCGTTCCACAATGTTGGGCTGGGCTTGAATGAACGCAAGCATCTCCACGCTGCCCATCAGTACACCACAATACGTCCACGAGGTGAGCCCACCTTTTCTGGCCATTTGAAGATGAAACCGAGGTTGATTTTGACAAAATGGGAAGCCATGACCATTTGAGTCTTCATATCCTCGGGTGATCTGTCCAGAACAAACTCCCAAAACGGGGCAAGGACTACATCAGCCTTGCCTACACAAGTGGCAGATATGGACCAAATATCGCTGCAGAGAACCTCTGTGGCCACATAGGGGTACCTGGACTGGCACGGTGAGTGTCATGGCGCCAACAAGTGCTGGCTGCGCACTTGAAGCGGTCCTTGCCCTCGATCTCAATCTCACCGGTGACATAGGCAAAGAGCCTGTGAAGGACGCCGACCCTGCCGAAATACTCGGCCAAGCGAGAGTTCTGTGCCTTGCACTCCTGAAGAAGGTCGTCCTGGTCGAGGATGGTAGCAAGAGAGGCCTCCTTGTCTATGAGGCCCTCAATGGCAGAGGCATTATGGAAGCCGAATCTGCAGGGAAACTGAGTTGAGGGCTATTCACAGCACAACACTATTACCTCCAAAACATGGCTGTCGACGCTCAAAGTGTGATATTATCATGCTCTAAATATGGCAGTCTCTCACGCTACTCTACCGCTATCTACCTCAGAACTGTGCCCGTGAGCAGTTGAAAAAAAAACATACGGCAAGACACTCACCCGGATCTGGTAGGTTCCCTCTGCCTTGGTCAGGTATCGCACCCACTTGACACTCTGGTAATTCTTCTTCTCGAACACCTTGAGAAACCGCACAATCAACCCCGACGCGGTGAACATCAACACCTGAAAGTCCACATCTATCGGCGGCCGTGCCCACACCTGCCGCGTCGTCGTGCTCGTCAGATACGCCGTCCCAGAGAATGTGCACTCCTGTCCTCCCTGGATCCGGGGCAGTTTCCATACCACCACATTCTCCGCTGGCACATACTTGGCCTTCCCATTGGCCACTTTGCAGTCCACGCTGGTCGTGTTGAGTGGTGTTGGAATTCGTAGTACGACATTTGTTGCCGAGAGCTTGTTGTCAAAATTAGTTTTGACTGCGACCGTATACTGGACTTGGCTAGTGCCTATTTCATTGATGGTGGGCATTATGCGTAGAGGTAGCTTGACGTTGCTCGTAGATCGGTACCTGCCAACCATTGAGTCATCGGCAGCAAGTCTTATGAGAAAAGCGTACCGCATAAGCTCAAATTCACCATCAGGTGGTATGAAACTGATTGTTCTGCTGCTATTGAAGTCATGCAGTCGTACACACTGGTGGAATCGACAATCATCCAGTTCGACAGCACCACCTGTCCCATGCTCGCTCTTGTCGATCACCAGCTTGTCATTCAGGCCGAATTTACACTCAGGAGTACCGGACAAGTACGCCCGCATCTGAATATGGCCGTCTACATCTGATCTCAGAATGTTCCCTGTTAAATCATTTAGCAACCCACCACAATGCATATTCAAGTAACTCACCTTTGGCACTCATGCTTAGATTGATGGTCTCCACGACATCCACAAACGCCTCGTTCTTCCTATAACTCACATCTCCTCTCCTCCAATTTGTAGCACCGGTGGCCTGCATCGTGATTTTGGATGATTCCTCCTTGAACCAATCATTAGTACACCATGTATCTAGGTATCCAGATGCTCTGGAAGATGGTAACGCACAGCAGCGATGGCACTAGTAGACACTATACTCTCCGTCGTGATGTAACTTTTCAAGGTATCGATCTCACTATTCTGTGGGTATCCAAAATCGCATATCTCTGCCAGCGTCAGGATCAGTAGAAGGATACTCCTCTGAAAGGATGGACACACCATCAATCAACTCATATATCAGCACAAAATTATTCTTCACGCTCTCCTCATCCACTTTACCAAAGTAACTCTTCCCAATGTTGATGAACCTATAACAAAACTCAAAAACGAGCGCGGCATTGGCATTTGTCCTGAGACGATGACGATCATACGTACTCCGAATTAGCAGAAGGAAGAACGGGGGAGGACTCACTTTGTCACAGCAACAACATACAAACTATTCACTCTCACATGAAAGAAGCTCGTCGATCCCAGCGTTATGATCGGTGACCTGACATCGCTATTTGAAACTACTTGTATTCTGAATACATCCGCAATGGACCGTCTACAGAGAAAAGTTTGGCTCTCGGAACCGACTTTAGGTTTGAGTTATGCCTACTTGAAGTCCGGACGATAAAACCTCGAGATTAGGACCTACTCCCGCTATAAGCGACCATGTTCAAAACTCGTCAGTACATTGATTAGCATACCTCGCCTTTCTGATTGAAAATAAAGAATGCCTAAAGGGTGATAAAAATAAACTAGTTTCGTAGGATGAATTAACTGTATAGACTCACAGAAATCATGTTGATGTCGTTGCAAATTGAGAGCCGACTTTTTGGCGCATCATCAATTGCAAGTCATAGGCGCTTCAAACGTGTGACTTTTGTTTCATGGTGTTTTTGGACCATTGTTCATTGACTCTGACAAGCAATCTAGTGTTCAGATACAGTCCAAACCTAAAACCCTAAATTTGCCTGTGTAAGATAATATCTATACACTATGTCAAGAATCCTGGCATACTGAGTAACAAGGTCTTAAGTTGTGCCTCTGGTGCATCCATACACCTCTACTAATTCTGAGGGCCCATTGCTGTGTTGCAGCAGGTTCTAAAAGATCACAGTCAGAGTAGTCACCATGAGGTAGATGACTGAAGTAAGAAGTGGTCATGGATTGTATGTAAAAACAATAATCACCTGGTTAACTGGAAAATAGTATAGCAGAATTATTGCTCCCTGCCTCCAACTGTCGGTGGGAGCATCACATTATATTACAGTCAGTATGCTATGCTCCCTTTCTCCAATGTTCTATGGGTGTAACAAGTTTCACTGCCACATACTTTTTTGCCCACAGCTCAGAGCACAGCCATGACTCAAAACTGCAGTAGCTATATTGGCTCACAGATCACATTGCAACCATATAAAGACCTGTATAGTAGATAGATTGTCTTAACTTTGGTCTGGTTCTGCATACATAACTTTTGCTCTTGAACACTGGGGTGTAAGATCATAACAATAGGAGCAGTATTGGTAAATTAATGACATACTGGCCTTATGTAAGCTAGTTCATGCCTTTTGTAACTCAACTATCATCCCAGTACCTTATAAAAGCATGACTCTCTAGGTTAGACTCTAGAGTCACTTTCTCTCTCTTATCTGTTATAAGATATTGAAGTAATGAAAGTATCTCAAATATCACTTAACAGAGTAGACAGCTAATAGAATTATCTGAAGTAATGAGAGTATCTACAAATAATAAGAATAAGGTAATGAATACTCTCATCCCAGATGTTGCTTAACAGATATAACAAATGTGTAAATTCTCAGATATTAACTGGTAAGTCAATGGTTAAGGTATATTCTATTACAAACTTCATTCAGCCATATCTTCACAAATACTTGCACAATTCCCATGGTCTTAGATTGTAAGGATTTCAGTTGCAGTTGAGTAATCTTAACCTTAATCCCACTCTATATCAGAGTTGACAAAGAGAACTCGTTAGAGTCCTTGCTTGATTGCGTACACTACTTATACACATCTAATTATTTGTCCTTATTTACTGATCTGATGATATTACATAATTAAAATAAAAGAAAATAAATATTGACTTAGAGGAATTGAGCAGTTTATGACACTATCCTCCTCTCAAGGGTTCTTGTCCTGAGGACTTCTTCATAGTTCATCGTATAGGTCTCTTAGATCACCCATATCTTGATTTTCATCCTTCAATTCCTCCAAATACTTCCTACTTTCTCTATCCTTCATTGATCTTCCTTGTCTTCTTCTTTGTTCCATTCTTCTATCCTTCCACTCTTGTATTCTTCCTGTTTTTCTTCTATCTTCTTCAAGAATGGATTCCTATTATACCTAGAGAACAGATTTTTCTTCCATCATCTCTAATTTTCCTCTATTCATCTTCAATATTCCTTGTTGTACCTCTTATTTTCCCATTTATATAATATTTTGGCCATGTACCTGTAAGGCTTTGGATTGAGGTTGAGTAACCCTAACCCTTAACCCTCTCTTTATTGGAGATTGACAAAGAGAACTCGTTAGAGTTCTCGCTGGATTGTGTACACTACTTATACATGTCTGATTATTTGTCCTTGTTTACTGATCTGACTATATTACATAATTAAAAGAAAAGAAAAAGAAAAGAAAATAAATATTGACTTAGAGATGAGAGGTGATTCATGACACCACCCCCCTCTCAAAGGTCCTCGTCCCGAGGACTTCTTCATAATTCATCATATGGGTCTCTTAGGTCTCCCATATTCTGATTTTCATCTCCCAGCTCCTCTAAGTACTTTCTATCTTCTTCAAGCCTCTGTCGATCTTCCTCGTCCATTTCTTCGTCCCGTTCTTCTATCTTCCCTCCTTTATATTCTTCTCTTTCTTCCATCCTTTTCAAGAATGGATTCCTACTATACTTAGAGAACGGATTTTTCTTCCAACGCCTCCAATTTTCCTCCATTCATTTCCAATATTCCCTATCGTATTTCTTGTTTCCCCATCCATAGAGTAGTTTCGCTATGTACCTTCCTGGTAACTCCCTATTAAACGCTCTCTTGTCTTCTTTAGCTTCTTGCCATCTTACTTCTTCCTCTTCCTCTCTACTATAGTTCCTTTCGAACTCCTCTACTAGTTCTATCGCATTCTTTAAGTTTTCTTTACTTTCCCATGTGTCTTCTTCCGCTGTACATCCCTTCCATCATACTAAGTATTTCTCTCTTCCTCGCACCTTTCTTTTGTTCATGATTTTCTCCACCTCCCACTCTTCTTCTCCCTCAATCACCACTGGTTGTGGCACTTCTTTCCTCTGTCCCTCTATTTGCGACTTGTACCTCTATACTCGGCTAATGTTGACTACTGGATGTATTCTCACTGTACTAGGCAATTCCAACTCTATTGCATTGCTAGAAATGATTGCTTTCACTTTGTAGGGTCCCACAAAACGTTCCGTGAGTTTCTCCGTTCATCTTCCGACCATCTGGTACTTTAGGTCTTTAGTGCTGAGCAGCACTAAGTCGCCGACTTGGTATTCCTCCACCTCTCCTCTTTCCCTATCTGCATATTGCTTCATATCTTCTTGCGCCTTTTGTAGCACCGCTTTTGCTTCCTCCTGTACATTCTTCATTCTTTCCGCAAACCTTTCTGCTCCTTCGTACTTGCCCTTTTTCCTCATTTCGAATCCCATTCTAGGATCTTGTCCATTGTTTGCCTTGAAGGGTGACACTTTGGTTCCAGTATGCACCTTGTTATTGTAGGCGAATTCAGCCGTACCCAACCATTCTGGCCATTGTTCTTGTCGGTGATCTATGAACATTCGGAGATATTGTTCCAACTCCTGATTTATTCTTTCCGTTTGACCGTCTGTTTGTGGATGGAACGCCGTTGACAATTTCGTCCTGATCCCCAACATATAATTCAACTCCTTCATAATGCCTGCTGCAAATTGTGGTCCTCTATCTGAGATTATGCTATCTGGTAGACCATGTAGTTTCCAGACATTATCTCTAAATAATCGTACCAACCCTTCTGTGCTAGTTCTTTCTGTAGTAGGTATAAAATGCCCCATTTTTGTGAGCCTATCTACTACTACTAAGATGGCATCGTATTCCTGCACTAAAGGTAACTTTGTGATGAAGTCTGCACTAATATGCGACCAAGCTTTCTCTAGAATCGAATTTGGCATTAACTTTCCTGCTGGTGGTTGCGTTCAATTCTTATTTTGTTGACAGGCATCGCACCCTTCCACATATCGTTTCACCTCCCTAGTGACCCCTAGCCACCAGAAATTTCTCGTCACCAATTCCGCCGTCTTCCACTGTCCCCCATGTCCTCCCACAGGCATATCGTGATGTAGCCTGATCACTTCTGCTCTCAGCTTCTCATCTTTGGGAACATACACTTTCCCTTCTTTCAACATTAATCCATCCTCCTGACGCCACTCTTTATCTCTCAGCATCTTTACCCCTGCTCGTTTCATTTCTTCTACTGCTTTCACCACTTCATCATCTCTTGCTTCACTTTTTCTTACTTTGTCTAGTAAGTCCACTCCTTCTATGATTACCTCTGTCACTCGTATTCTCTTTGCTTCCAACCATTCTTTCTTTACCAATAGTTGCTCTTCATTATCTTTCTCTATCCCTACTTCCCAGTCCGGCCTCTTACTCAATCCATCTGCTTTTCTCATCTTGCTTCCTGAAATATGCTTCAATACAAAGTCAAATCTGGACAAGTATAGAGCCCAGTGTGCTTGTCGCCGATTTAATTTTTGGTTGCTCATGAAATACTCCAGATTCTTGTGATCCGTCCACACTTCGAATTTACTTCTTGTTCCTTCCAGGAAGTGCCTCCATGCCTCCAAACAACGTATTACTGCCAACATTTCTTTGTCATGTATTTCGTAGTTTCGCTCAGTTTCATTCAGTGACTTAGAGATGTAAGTGACTGGTCTCCACTTGTTATCTTCGCACTTAATGGATAACACTCCTCCTGTGGCAAAGTTAGAAGCGTCAGCTTCTACCCTAAATTCCTTATTTAGGTTGGGTGCCACTAATAGAGGTTGGCTCGTAAAAACCATCTTCAATTGTTCAAAGGCCTTCTGCTGCTCCTCTCCCTATCTCCATTTTTCTTCCTTCCTTGTTAGATTGTTCAAGGGTCGGGCTAGCTTGGCAAAGTCCTTCACAAAGCATCTGTAATAGTTGGCTAGACCCAGGAATTTTCTAACATCTCTGACCGTTTTGGGTATAGGCCAGTTTAACACCCCCGCTACTTTGTCTTCCTCCATTTCAATTTTCCCTTCACCCATTACCACTCTCAGGAAATTCACCTTTCGCACCTTCCAAGCGCATTTCTCTGGTTTCACATACAGGTCATTCTCTTCTAACCTCTTCAGCACTTCTTCCACTAGTTCATCGTGACCCTCCTCCATTTCCATTCCTATCAATACATCATCCACAAATGCCGTCACTTTTCCTTTATTAATCATGTCTCTCAAGATTTCATTCATCATGCCTTGGAAAGTGGCAGGTGAATTTGTCATCCCAAAGAACATCACCACTGGTTCATATGACCCCACATGCATAGTGAAAGCCGCCTTCCACTCATCTCCTTCTTTAATCCTTACATTGTTGTAGCCCCACCGGAGATCCATCTTAGTAAATATTCTTTTGTTGCCCATAGAATCTACTAGATCTGTAATTAATGGTAGAGGATAATTGTTCTTGACCGTCTGCTTATTGAGTCTCCTGTAGTCCATAACCATGCACTTTTCCCCATCTTTCTTGCCCACAAAGAACACCGGTGATGTCTGGGGTGATTTAGAAGATCTGATATAACCCTTCTTTAGATGCTCATCAACAAATTTCTGTACTTCTTCCTTTTCGTTTCTAGAAAGAGGGTACACTCTCGCTTTGCTTGCTTTGAAATCGTCATTGAGGTCTATCGCATGATCCCATGCCTTTCTAACCGGCATTCTTTCTGACTCCACCTTTCCGAACACTTTCAACCATTTATGGAACCTTTTGGGTACCATTTCCTCTACCTTCCTATGGTCTGCCTCTATTTCCTCCTTTCTTCCCCAATCTTTCTTTTCATCTACTGCCCATCTCACAATTTTCTTCTCATCTTCCCTTATCTCTTTCCTCCCTTTTATCCTTACTATTTTTCCACACAATGGTGGGCATCTCATCATTCTCACTTCTTCTTTCTCCCAATCTATTTCTGGATTATGAGCTGCCAACCATGGCATATCCAAAATTACGTCTGTTTTCCCTAGTTCACAGACATCCATTCTCACTCTTTCTACATGTCCTTTGTAGAACATGTTAACTTCTACCTCATGTGTGATTGCACCTCCACTATTCCCCGTGCCGTCTACATTTCTCACTTGCAGGGGTCGGTCTAACTTTATCAACTTGTATCCTCCCTTTTGGGCTAATTCTTTGCTCATAAACAGGCCTGTTGCTCCACTGTCCAACAAAGCCCTTACCGTTCTCCCTTTGTGTGTGTCTACTCTTTCGATGCCCATATTCATCCATACTTCTCTCAGAGGCTTAAACATTTGCCTCACCTCTCTTGCTTTCTCCTTTTGCACTGCCTTCTGATTGACAGTTTCTGCCACTCTTCTCGGATCAGTGATTCCAGCCCCCTCCTTCTGGGCCCTAGGCACTGTCCATTCTACTTCCCCTCCCCAATTCCACCATGG
>Ga0153967_100266_pt1 | contig 27579 bp, 33 predicted proteins | sample TSFL051MetaG_FD_104688 | JGI IMG/M metagenome (GOLD analysis project Ga0153967, IMG submission 104688) | Attine ant fungus gardens microbial communities from Florida, USA - TSFL051 MetaG | ecosystem: Host-associated > Fungi > Mycelium > Unclassified | place: USA: Florida, Paynes | collected...
CCGTATTCTAGATGAGATCCCTGCGACGTCAACTATTCATTTTTCTTCCTCTTGAATTTGCCTCTATTCTCACTGTGGAAGTCATGTCAGTTTTGTACTCAAGACTTGCAATGGCAAACACTCACGCAAAGCTCCTCTCTTTTCGTTTTCTACTCTCCTTCTTAATCACATTGCGTTGTATTTTCCGCCTGGCTGCTGCTTCGGGATTAGTAGTGGCCTGTAACGTCTTCATCACCTTGCGATTACGCCGTATCTCTAGAGTTTTTTGGCGAATCTGATTGTAGATAATGGAAAATTTTGTAGTTCCAACTTTCGCCTGTATTAGGTCCTGTAATTCAACAGCGGTATTTTTTACTTCCTCTACACCATGGTTAGGGATCGCTGGAGCTAAGAACAGAAATGAGTACGTACCCATTTGTGGATCCCTGATCGTGTCATCCTCTATCAACCTATATACAGGAGTAAGAATATGCACGAGAAATTGTTCAACCCTATCCGCATCCATATAAGAACTCATAGCAGCGAACCAGCGTAACACCGCTAGTGGGTGTTGATGCCAATTAGCCTAGGAAGGTATCTTCAGCAAAAACCAGTGTCTACAAAACTGACGAATGCCCTACATTGCTCTTGGTCCGGCTTCTCCTGGCAATATGGGCTGATTTAATTTGATACGAAAGTCTCGAGAACAACCAAGATAAGGGGTCTTTTTGCTTTGGCACCTCATCTACGTTCTGATCCCCTGTCTCGTCGTCCATCAAGGCCTCCGGAAACTCAACACTAGAGGTTGCTTTCGGCATGGCACAAAAACATTTTCCGACAAAGAAGAGGTTTTTCACTACCTGCATGTTGAGGACCTCGTCGAGATTCTCGCTCTTCAGCTGAGTTGACAACATTTTAGTAACAACTTGCATCCCTACCAGGGATGCCGGGTGATCATCAGTGAGATCAGCTCGAGGAGCAATAACAGGGAGCGTGGCGAAAAGCAACCCAAGAACTCGGCAAGCGGCCGTACGGACCCATGCATGCGGGTAGAGTAGGTGAGAAGTGACCAAACTCCAAGATACTTTGGTGTTTTGGCTACAGAAATCCGGGAAAACGCGGAGCACCTTGAGGAGGACCATGAGGGAATGGTAAGAGACTTTCCATTCCAGGTCAACATCCATGTCCATATCTCCATCATTTTCTTCGTTGTTAGCTAGGGATCTGACGCTCGAGACAAGGGCGTTGTGCAAATCCTCCATCATCAGTTCAACGTATGGCTGAACTTCGATCTGTGCTACATCCACAATGAAGCCAAATACCTGCGAAGAAACCCAAACAAGCTGGATCTGTGCATCCTGAGTGGCCCATGCATGTAGGTGCGAGAATATGAGTTTCTTCCTCTCATCGTCCAGGCGGGTGTACAGGCTCTTGATTAACTGGGCTGACATCTCACGACATTTCGCAGATTCATCGTTGGCAATGACCATGACCAGCGCTACAAATAGCAAGTCGGCGTATTCATAAATCAGCACATCTTGGAACTTGGCAATGACAGCACTCAGGAGTTCCATGACAGACCTTCGACCGGTCTCGTATACATACGAGAGATTCTTCGCAAAGAAAGCCATTTGGTTATGCAGACGACCCTTGCCTTGAGGATAATCTAGGAGGAACTGCAGGAGGACACCACGGCACATTTCTTGTACATGAGGTGACTGGCTGGTAACCATAATTTCTCCGACTTTCTCCATAATATCGTAAATCTCCGGAATAACAAATCTGCGAGCCACAATGGCTCGAAGCATCGTGAATACAGCTGTTTGACGTTCGTGGTCCTCTATATCAGGTGATAACAACTCGAGGAGAAAGATGAGATCTTTTTCCTTTGCTTGAGCAGTAGGGAAATCACGAAGGATGTTGGCAAGACATTTCAAGGCGACTTGAACGATCTCTGACTCTGTACTTCCAGCTTGGCGGATGATATTAATTATCTGAGATATGAAGACAGGCACCGATTTGGAGAGATTCTTCAAAGGACACTTAATCAAACCAGCGGCACACTTGAGACCCAGAGCAATGACAGAAGCGTTGGTTGAATAGAGGGTATTGCCGATCACGACAATCATGCCTTCCAGACGTTTGATAGTCTCAGCATCATGGAAGTCAAAGCGGCCTCTCCGGATGGCGGTATGGAACAGATCTAGGCCGAATGCCACAAATCTAGTTATAAGATAAGTAGATGATGAGATATCATACAAAATTATTTACCTGAAGGAGTTGTTTGCGTAGTGATCCGTATTCACAGCAACCTCTCTCTTCACTTGAACGATTGCATCACCCTTAGGATTTAGTTTTTTCTGTTCTGTTTGCTTAAGAAATTTCGCATTTTGACCTATCAGGGTATGACACAACACAATGAGTTCCACGGGAAGTAAGTGCTGATTGCTGTTTAATCCAGAAGTTATGCGTCTAAGTACTTCCTCGACGAGGTGCATAACTTTCTGAGATTCCGTTTCTTGCATAATAGCACGTAAAGGAGCGAGTAGGCTGCTAATCCTGTTCGGACTGATGACCTTAGCAATAATAGCAAAAGAATCGAGACCTCTGGATGATGAACCTCGAACTTCGCGCATCTTGGTTCTGAAATCCTCTGAAAGCACATTTTTCCCTGACTCTCCGAATATGACTTCAGCAGAAACGTGGGCAACATCATTGACGCAATCATCAAGGTTTTGAAAGGTCTCGACATGTTCTGCTGATGTGACATTTACCAGGACTGAGTGGGCCACAAACGCGAGGACATGTAATTGAGGACCCCGAGTCAGTGCACCTCGGAGTTCTTTGAAAACCAAAGAGAGGTACTGCGGGCCGAGGCTTGTGGAGATACGAACCAGGGCATCACGCACGAGGTCTCGGGTTTCCTGAGAGCGACTGCGAAGAATCTGGCTGAGAATTGTCAGAAGGCGTGTGATCTGAGCTTCCCGACTGTTATCTGGGAGGTGTCGAGCGACAGTAATGATGCCAATGGAGACCGGAATTCGTGTGTTATCATCTGTCGTTGCATCATGTCTCTCCAAATAATTCAGCAAAGTTGGAAGAAGACGCAAATTGACAGCATCTGCAATCTGAGAAATCTTTTCTGCAGAAAGACCAATAGGCTTGATGGTGTCCTTCGTTACCTGCGCCGTCAATGATTCTTCTGTTTCGTCTCTGTCTTCGCCTTCTTCGACAACCATCTCGTCCATTGGAAAATGGAAATTGTCCAAGACAGCAACAAGTGCCCTGATATAAATCCTCTCCGATTCATCTTTGACTTTGGATAATTTGATCAGCTTTTGGACGAGGGCGTAATATGCCGACCAGCTTAATTGCTTCGCCATACGTCCAGTGGCTGTAATTGCATCAGTAACAAGATGATGGTCAATGGCTGCCGTAGAGGTGATATAATTCCCCACAAGAGGAATGAAGATCTCAGAAAGAGTGCTGCTTCGTAAATGTCCTTCGTCACAGTGATCTCCTAGACGCCTGAGTGCTCGAGAACGACGGTGCAACTGGACATGGAGGATATTATTGAAAAAATTGGCCTCCTCATCTCCACCTTCTAATAGAACCTGCATATCCTTGAGCAATGGAATGAACTCTAGTTTTCTAACAGCATAGGCAATGACGCCTAGGATCTCAGCTCTGACAAGTTCATTCTTCGATCTCAATCCATTCCTCAGACCAGGGAACAGCAACTTCATGAACAAGTCCTCGAAATCATGATCATCGTCTCTCTTGATAAGGACAATCTCAATGAAGTGCTTGATTGAAAAGGCGGCATTATTCCTCATCGCCAACTCCACAGCGTCTTGGATGCAGAACAACGAGTTGTAAAGAACAGGTGTCCAATCCGCAGGTGAAAGCGTCTTGTATTCTATCTCGTTCAAACGAGCAAATGCGCCGAGCCGTCGATCAAAGTCTGGCTCGTCTACACGCTTTACCGAGTAAGCGTTCAAGTCACTCAACAGCGTAGCCAGATGCTGAAAACTGCAGAGACTTGCAAACTGGTTGAAAGTATTTATGAGACTAATACGAGCAAGCCGTGACCGGAGCGACTGGAACAACTGGCTGAAGAGGTCATGAGTCTTGACGTGGAGATCGTCCTGCCTGTTGCGTAAATTTGGAATGACTGGTATGAGCTTGGACAAAATCTTCAGCATGTCAGTTTTAGTTTTTTCAGCTACAATCTTAGCAGGTTTACGAAGAAGGGGCATGAACAAAGTCAGTAGTGTTGTAGCTTGAGAAGAGTCTTCAGAATACTGAGCAATTTCCGCAAGAATGTTGATTTGCCGTTGACCAATGGGCGTGGCAATTGTTGCAGTGTCCTTGACGCGTTCAACTAAAAGCGCGATATTATTCAACAGTTTTGAGACATACGGCTTGAGGACAGCGTCACGTATGATTTCGTCAGAGGCTGCATGAACTAGGATACGGTCAGCTATGTCAAAGACACGCATGATGACTGTAGGTTTGACATTAGTTGCGACGAGGCAATCGTATACTTTGGGTAGAAGCAGATTGGATTGCTGGGAGAGGAAAGTACAATACTCGCTCCGTGTTGACCATGAGAAGAAAAGTTCAATGAGAGTCGAAGGGGCTTGAGTATTTTCCTTGTCCAAATTCGATAGTCGAGGAAGGATGAAAGCATCAAATGCGGAAGGAAGATAAGGTGCGAAATCAAAAGATACAGGACACTTGAAAAAGCCTGCGAATCGTTTGAGGCCGAGCTGCCGAATACTTCGAAGCACCTTGATCGGAGTCACGGAAACCTCAACTTCCTCTTTCTCATCTATCTCTTCGAGACCTTCAGCATCTTCTCCCTCCATTAATTCCTCGACTCCTTCTGCAGTCATGTCGTTCAGTTGTTTCTGGCAGCTCGCCAGGATGTTGATAGTTGAACCTAGGAGGGCAGGCCAATAAGGAACCAACCTTGATCCCAGGTTCTTCAGAACATCTCCAAGCAAGGTAAGATATCCGACGACCTGCTTATTACTCATGCCCTCTGGAAGTTTCCTGATCAAGAATACATCCTTTTGGTCCACGCCCAGTAGTCTGTCCAGGCCAAGCGATTTTAGCATCAGATCAACAAGCAAACCAAGTTCATCGTCTGTACACCCTGCTAGGGCAGTCAACACCGCCGCTCTGCGATCTGCTCCCCTAGCCCGACCCTTCCTTTCAATCATCAGACCAAACAATAATCGTATGATAACATGGACGACGTCTTCTCGATCCTCCTGTCCGATTGAGTCAATTTCCAGCATGGTGAGCTCATCTCGCCATCGGGTATCATCGAGCAGGAGCCGTATTTTCTCTTCGTGATGAACAAGATGTGGAGATCTGTACGTCAATAAGCAAGATAATGCGAGGGACTGAATTGATCGGTCGGGATAGGAGAGATGGTTGATGTAGAATGTACGTAGAGTGTCAGTCGAATGCAAAGCTTTGGGATTAGAAAATTTTGAAAAGAGTGTGAGCCAACTGATGAGATGTTGCCTCGACAACTTGCTGGAGTTTAATGACGTCAAAGAGAGAAAGTAGGAAACGATGTCACGATTATGTTTCTCGGCCAAACTGTGGCATTCACCAAGTGCCAGGAGCAACTGGTGTTGGTAAGAAAGGGCATCGAAGCGATCATCACAGCGAGAACACTGGGTACTTGTCAGGCTCTATTGTAACGAGCAATATACTCTACGCACATTAATCAGCTCCCTTGTCTTGTGTGTGGGATCCAACCACTTCGATAATGCAAGCCGGAGTTTATGTGCACTCGGATCCCTCCATGACCGCTCATCTTCCCAAATATCATGATTGTTACTCTTTACTTCCTCACTTTGCAGGCTGCCAGATATTAAATTTTGTGCGACCACATTACTGTCCTCTTCTCGTTGGATTTCTGAGTACATGAGATCCCAAACAACATCTCCAAATCGTTGTGACAAAACTGCCAGGGCGGCAGTAGCAGGAGACCAGAGTGGCTTCAAATTTACTTTCAATTGAGCTGAAAATCAAATCAGCCGTGAGTATGATGTGTGGAGTAAAACGGATTGACAGCGTACCAATAAGCCATCTCGCACAGAAATCAGCTGCCTCGGCATCACCCACAACCTGAACAACTCTGCCGATCCTCAAAACTCGCTCCCTAGCCCCCTGAACATCACATGGCACCTCTTCTCCCTGAAGACACCGCTTCATGATCTCGTGCAGACCTGCAGGAGCCGCGATAAGCTTTGAGTTCAGCAATCTCATCGCACCTAGTCGAAGGATACGGGAGTGGGAGAGGATTGCAACGCGTAGGTGAGGGTATAACTCAGCGAAAGGTATGGATCTTGTGGCCACACTGTCCAACGATGAGGAACTGGTCATCTATATGTCAAACAGGTAAAATTCCCACCTCATCCGAGCTAAAGGTACTAGTCCTGCAATTACCTCAGGAGCCTTGCCCCAACACTTGACCCCGGTGCAGATCCAATTATATATATCCACAACCGTATCCCACTCCGAGTGATTACGTTGTTGAAGTGCTTCCATGCACGTACCCAAAATCCAGGCTGGTGTTGCAAGCACAATACCATCATTGTTCGCTTCTAAAGATGTTATTTGTACATCCTCGCCATGAGACGGATATAATCCGCGGTTGATAAGTCCAATGAGTCTTGTCGTAAGATTCTCGGTCATGAAAGAAGAAAGTGCTAAAATATTATCCAGTTCCGTGGCCTGACCGCAAAGTTATCAGGTTGAAATGAAAAGAACCCATGATAGCTTACAATGCCGTCCCCGCCTCGTCCCCCTGCTTCAAAGAGGACCAATCGATCATTGATAAGCCATCTTTCCCAATTCTCCTTCCAAACTACATCGACGTCTTCCACGTTTAGTTTTCGTACCCTTACTATTCCGGCCAAAAAATCGATCAATACCCTTGGGTTGACTGTCAAGCTCTCTGGTTTCCTGGTGGCTTTGAGCAAGAGAGGAAGTGCGACAAGTTTCCAGCCACCCCAATTAAGATCAGCCAGGAGACCATGTAACCTAAGGGAAAATTCTGTTGATGCAGACGCAGAAGTAGATGTATCTGAACACGTAGATGTAAACGTCCATGTATGTTGGAGGAACCTGAGACCGGGTCCAAGCCACAGTGAGGTTTCTGATGCGAGGAATAATGCGGAAATCAATTTGAGCAATGCAGGGTGTATCGTTTCTTTATCCAACGGAAGGGAGTTGATCAGGGTGAACAGAACTGTATGATGAGTTTCTGAGGAAGGAGGGTTGCATTAATGGAGGAAGTTGATCAAAGTACAATAAGACATACGGGTCATCCGGGAGCCCTGGCGGACCGAGTAGGGTATGCTAACCACCTCAATGGCGCGTCGTAGCTTCTCCACATCACCGCCATCGATTATTTTCTCAAGCTCACGAACCAGGAAGTCCGCCAGTGCAGAGAATTGGTCCGCATATTTAACATGGTGAATGAGAGCAGTCAGGGCACGTCGAAGGACGACAAAGGTAGCCTCGGGATTCTCAGCAGAGATATGCCAAGCCAAGAGCTGTGTGAAAAGGGGCACTGTGGAGGTATGTAGCGTTTGTGATATCGACTAGAAATGGATCAGCTTTAGTAATGTGATATCCCCATGAAGAAAACGAGCCTTTGAGGCAAAAACAATAGCCCATGCAGAAGCACCCTCCATACCCTCCGCATTCTCTGCTAACAGTCTGATTGCATGATCTCTCGAGGCACTTTTCAGTCTGCGAAGGGCTGATCCCCATACTTCAGCAATTGCTCTCTGAATCTCGGGCTGGCATTTTGGTAATATGGATCGAACGGCATTCCACGAGTGCGTAAGAAGCTCCGTGTAAATAGAGGGAACGAGAAGGTAGCGTATTAGAGAGGAAATAGTTTCAAGGAGCACGGTCAAGGCAGCTGGTTCAAGGACACGCGGAAGGAGCTTGAGCAAACGCTTAAGAATTGACGGATAAACCGGGGATAGCGTAGTTCGTAAATCATATGCGAGCTTTTGCATTAGACTGAGAAGATACTTGAGCTATGTATTTGGGCCAATACAAATCCATTCACTTACTCGAGCAGAGCTCGCAAGCCTTCATCGTTGGTTGAGTCCATAGCTGCCTCCCAGTGAACAATAATCTCCTTCCAGTGGTGCAGAAGAAGGGGCATTGAGAGGGACAAAGGACTTGCATTGTCTGCAAATATGATAAATGAGGGTGCGAGGTTCAACTGTCTCCAATGTTCCAAGGATTCATGGAAGTGAGATTCATTGTCCTGGTGAAAAATGGGTAAGTTTTCTGACAGAGAATCCTGATTACATACGAGTATCTCGCGATCGAGCTGATTCTGGTTGAATACTGAGGGTAGATGGACTTCCTTCAAACTTTGTGTATAGGATTGGTGCTAACATCAACATCGTCGGTACCCAGATTAAACAGTTCACAGACTAAATTCACCTTGAAACGTTTGGTTGACTGGGAAGATTGCGCAATCTCATGAACCTGTCCGTTCGAAGACATGATAGAGCTGCTCTCTGGCTCCTCAGCAGCGATATTCTACCAGCCACTTCTCACGAAGATCGTGAAAATCTCAAGCCCGTGACAAGCAGCCCCAAATAGGCAATCATGACTTTGTCCTCCAATTGATTGCCCGTTCCATCATGACAGTAATCTGCATTCGCTGTGGGAATTTCCTTCTACTCGAATTTGTACATCAAGACTGAACAACTTCTTGACTACAATCATCCAACCTGGAGAAGCTCTACCTCGTTAGATGAATGGGACGGTTCTTTCTGATCGGATGTAGTCGTGCATATAGTCGTGCACGATTTCTCTTGAAGATAATGCCGGGACTCGAATATAAGATAAACATAGTAAAGTGTTGGAATAGAGACATCTTACATGATTTCTGTCACAATCCACAGCCGCAGAAATTACAAGAAGGCCTTATATACATTGACCCTCTGTCTCATCCTCTATCTCATCTGCGCCGAAACCGTTTTCTTGGATGCTACTTTTCCTCCGAATCTAGTAGAGATACCTTCTGAAAAATCTTCCTTTATTGATGAAAGCAGTACCGGTAGAAAACCGAAAATCCTGCTTGTATCCGCATTTTTCCCCCTCGAACAATCCAAACACCCACAGAAAGATTATACTATCTGGTTGTCCCGATTCATTGGAACCATTACTACCCCTATCTACTTTTACACGACACCTTCTTTCGCTACGGTCATCTTTGCGCAGCGGGGCCCTCACCCTATCCACATCAATACCTCCTTTACGTCGCCTTTCGACATCCCTCCACTTCAGGGCCTTGAGAATAACTACACGCATCTACATTCACTTGATCGAGAAGCCTTTCGACACAATCCAGAATTATACGCAATCTGGAATGCCAAACCGTGGTTACTTGATAGGGCTGTGCGGCAGTTAATGTCGGAAGGGGATGAGTATGATTTCGCTTTCTGGAGTGATGCAGGTAGCTTTAGGAATGAACATCATTATTCAGAATGGCCTGATCCGAAGCGCGTGGAGGACGTATGGCAGGCTGGTTTTTCATGTATGAAAGCCGCAGGAGGCGCAAGATCAAGGAAGTTGGATTTGTTGTTTTTCCCGGTAAGAGGAACGTTCAGCTGGTCGAGGAGATACTGGTACGAGGATGATGGGCCTGTCGACGCTGAAATCAGCGAGGGTGAGCAAAAATGTATCTACCATATCTATCATTAAACGTCATTCCAGGATCGTTTTTTGGTGGTCCTCCAGCCACAGTATCCTGGTGGTCAAAGATATTTTATGCTTATCATGACCGATATCTACGCGAAGGCCACTTCGTTGGCAAAGACCAGACTTTAATTAATTCCCTCCTACTTCTCTTTCCTTCTCGGATCATTGGAGTCCGGATTTTTGACCCTTCCGCTCAAACGGGCCTACCCCGATTTAATACCATCTCACCGGGCTCGTGTGGGAGTCCATGGTTCTATTATCAATTCTTTTTAGCATCTAATAAGGAACGGCAAGCAATGAGTGATAAATGGATGAGGGACCTAGAAGATCAGGTCATTTGGCCCTTCAGCAGCTGGAAGTGGTGGTTGAAGCAACAAGAATGCAAGCTAACACAAGTTGTATGTATGCAGGATATGCTCCTCGATGCATTTGGGATGGGCTGGAATGGGAAGAAGCATCGTAAATGTAACACCCTCCGCTGTTATTAAACATCAGAATTTTGTATCTATTCACTCTTCTAGGCTACTGATTGTTCCATTTGTTAAGAGCGTGTATGAATTAATCAACCATTATGTAGTAACAACTGTTTTGTGACAGGTATGAGATTGTTCATAAAGCTCAATTTCAGTAACTTGTCTTTTCGAGGGTTTAGAAGAATGCCCACTATCAAAGCACTCGATGTAAATACACTCGTACTTTTACTTGATTTGATTCCCACCAACAAAGTCGATCTCAAGATATTTCTGATCCCCATTCTCGACCACTCTCCCTTTATTCTGATGGAGATACCTTCCAGTCTAATCATGCATCGATCGGACTTCTTGATTTCATATATCAATCTGGACTTTCCCTTAATCATCAATACCGAAGAGTCAAGCATGAGCACAAGTCCACAACTGCTTCTCAGTGCACTCCAGTTGTCCGTTCCCCAAGGTGTCGTCAGCACCGTTGCAATGTATTCATCTGGTTCCCCATGATGTACAGATGTGCATACGAGGGGCGGCTGCGAGCGTCCCTGCGTTCGAGCCCCGCGTTACAAATGAAGACACGCAGGTCCACAATATCAAAATAGCCCTGAATTCAGTATCATGATTCCTAGGCAAGAAGTGATACGACATCGGGTCCGACGCTCAAGAACCACCACACTCACAGACTATATACATGCCGGCAGTTAGTCGCTTTGATGGAGAGCTTGATATTTCTTCCCCATGCTTTGGCATCAAATGAGAGCCACTTGGGCATAATTCTCAAACATTCTAGTCTGCTGCATAAAATGATGAATCCCACGAAGCTATCTGCTGAACTGCATAAATACCGGGTTGAGGCTGCAATATTCGAGGGTTCTGATGATCGGCCTACTCACTGTTGCCGCTGCGCTGTCTGTCGCACAGGTTGTGAATGCTGAGACTCACACAATCACATTTACTAACAAGTAAGTTCCTTTTGGTCAATTACTCTATAATCGAACTTCAAATTTTTGTTTCGCAGTTGCGGATTTGGAACTGTAAGTGCTCGTAATTTCTCTCTTCCTCTTACGGATTCATGCCACCGGATACCATCCATAGCCCATGCTTGTTCAAAATGGTAACGTACTATCAACGGGCGGCGCCTTTACCAGCAACGGTCCAATTTCAGCTGTTATAGCGTCAGAGCTAGGTTTCTTAAACACTTAAAACAACATCTTGGGCTGAGATGTCGACTCGATATCTACAGCTACCTCCAGACTGGTATGTAGATGCGATCAAAATGTTGTTCTCATGTTGGGCGAAACTAAGTCTCCTCCACGTTCAGGGAACTGTGGTTTCAACGGGGAGAGTTGTACTCTTGTTGAGGCCACTCTACAAAACCCAACAGCTCCTGGGAGTGGTTCCAGCGCCGATATTTCTCTGATTTCGCCGTAGGTTTCACTTTCTCCAAGCATGAGATTACTGTAGACTGAGTCAAATCGTCTAGTCACGCTTTCTCGGTTACCTCTGGCTTCGGGTGAGTTTCTGGTTTCTACAATAAAGTTTTCAATCGGTTTACCCTGATCCAAAGATACTATAATGGGTGTGATGGTGCAGGTACAGATTGTATGTCGTTGCTCCTCATGTTGGGTTCACGTCTGACATTTTCTGTAATCAAGGTACAAGTGCTGACTGTCCGACGGCCTTCCGCCAACCGGATGATACCTTTGTTCAGGTAGCTTGTCAAACCAACGATGTCAGTCCAGTTTAATTTTTCCTGAGTACATCTTATTGATCATTTTTCCACAGGTAAACCTTGCCATCACCTTCTGTGATTAACTAGCGTCGATTCTCCATGTAAACACCGAACTGAACTGTACTGTTCAACATTTTGATGAGTTCATTCCAATTTATGCCAAATGAGCATACTGTCAAAGTCTGTCGGCTGGCTGCTTCTGTGCTCTTTGATCTAAATCTGGAACCGAGGACTCGTGTACGGCCACTGAACCCCCACTCTCATTAAGCGCTCGTTAGTATAACAATTCAAAATAGGTACACTACTTTTTTTTGTTCAACAATTTATTATGTACACAGTCCGCGGTATACTTACACATCTGTAAAACATCTGTAAACTATGTCGAGCATGACTTGACAGCACCCTAAATGTCAGCTGCGCTTCCCACATCAATTATCGACCATTCTCCCAGGCGGATTGTCCATAAATACGTCAGAAAAGTGTGACAGCGTGTAGAGTTGACTCGATAATAATATGCACTGCCCATCATACTTCTCGAATACTGGCTAACCTTAGTCAGTTCAAGATACCCAATCCAAACCCTCAACCGCGAAGTAGTCTATCTCGAACGTGCCCAAGCGGCCTGGACGTATCACCTCTCCGGGCAAGTCATTTATCAGCCACGATGAGAGACGCTGGGGGTCTATTATCGGTTCCACCGGCAGGAGGGTGTCGGAAGCCACCATGCAGAAGGAACATGCACGTGGATCTAGGCAATCGCCGTCGTTGATTGAACAGTTGTACAGTTGTATGTCGAGAAACATCAGAAGAACGTTCGTTGGCGAGGGACCTGATTCAAATCTCTTTGGATGACTTGTGGATAACAAAACAGTGCCAGTGCTTGCTCAACATCTGAATCTTGCGATAACCTTAACGTATCATTCAATCCTTTGTCTGCATAGCGAATATCAAATCGGATTTGAATGTACAAAAACTGCTTTACAACTATCAAACAAAACCAGAGTCTACATCAACAGAAAGAGAGGTTGCTTCAAGGAAGACTCCTCAAACAAGGGCAGAAGACATGTCAGGTTAGAAATATACCAGTATTTAATTTTCTATCCAAAGATTGAATTGCAACTAGCTGCATGAGTTGAAGCTACTTTCAACGATGGTCATACTGTGAGGCTTACAACAGTGGATAACCGAATAAGACATCCTTTGCTACGGACAATATCTACCTCTGCTACCCCTGCTACCAGCCCATTCTTCTGGACCTCCCTCTTGCGTTCTAGACGTATGAGGTGTGTAAATATCATATGGCTTACTCTTGTGAACTGAAGCTTTCAATGTCATGGTTCTTTTCCAACGTCAAATTATTAACATGGATGATTGCTGCTCAATAGAACTAGGGTATGTTCCTTTGTGTACCTCTCTCGGTCAATTATTCGATACCGAGAAGTACAGGGGTGGACCAAATTTGACACGTGTCCACCAGAACGATTTTAGGAGCTTTTTTGATTTTAGAAGTTTCCGAGGTGATTCTTGCCTACTTCCAAGCCAATTTCGAGCACTCGAGAAAGTTTTACCGTCACAATTTCATCTACTTGAGATAGGCAGTGATCCGTCACAGCGATTTTCAGTGCTTTTGTAAATCTCGTTGTGATCAAAATGGCTGTTCTTGCTATCGTCTTCGATTGCAGCTCACAATGGTCAAGGAAATCTGGAGTCATTCAGGATTCTCTTCGTCATGCATTCCAGCATTGTCCCACTAATCGAGTGATTCTATACGGACGCTGACTTGGAGGTATTGCTGTGATCTATACCCTGAGTAGGCTTCAACAGTATCCCACTCAACAGCTGCTTCGACCGTATTCATGGTGTGGTTCTAGATTACTATGGTTCGCACGTTCTACTTCGCACGTTCTACCCACAGAATCAGTTGCTATACCGGTATCTTGTTCCACTGGCACTTGATGGACGGGGTGTCCGGCGACCTTGAAATTTCACGTTGGTCAAGATATTGTTCTTGAAAATCTTTTCCGCGACATACTCGGACTGGTTAGCGAACGCGATGAAGCAATCCTCAAGAGATCAGAGTCTACAGATTCAAGCTTGTGATGCACAGTTGTCATTTCGATGAGACGAAGTCACCGGAATTCCAAAGTTTCTGCACTAGGAAGATGTGGAAAAAGATATATTACGAGTCACTTGACCAATTCATCAGGTTCTCTCATTCCCTAAGGACCCGAGTTAAATGTTCAATTGTTTCTTCCTCATTGTATTGACAACTACAACGAACGATTTGGATCCCTCTTACTGGATACAAAGCTAAATTTTATTCTGATCAAAATTCGCAAGAATGAGACTTTCTGCCTTGATCTCACTTGCTCTGCTAACAGTCACGGTTGCTCAGCTGTTTCAACCAGACGAGGTGGCATTCACAACTCCTGTAACTGTCGCTCCTGGATTGAGAGCTTCGGTGATTTTCTCTAACCTCACAGTCCCTCGTGGCATCGCTATAGATTCTCAGCAAAACATACTCGTGGTTGAACGTGGCACGGGAGTGACCGCGTTCTCGAGAGTTCTTACCCCATCTCTTGGATGGAAGCGCACTGTTGTAATTGCAAACGATGGTTTCACGCATGGTATCCAAGTTGATGACGAAACTTTATACGTTAGCACCGCTTCCGATGTGCTTATATATACCTATAATCCGGGCACTATGACAGCTTCAGCTGTGCCTACTCTCCTCATTACTGGTTTACCGGCGGACGGAGGTAAGAACTTTCGCTATCCGGGAAGACGTGGTTTTTGAGTCCTAACACTTGTAGAATTAACGACTCATGCCCTTCAGCTCATGCATGACAATGCAGGCTCAGTGATTGCCATCCTCGTTGGCTCGGGACCCGAGACCAATATTGATATAACTGCCCGTGTCCCTAGTTCTGGTCGATCTCAAGTCCGACTTTTCCACTTAAACACTTTCCAATCCATCCCGCTCGAATGGACTGATGGAATAGTGATTGCTTATGGTATTCGTAATCCTGCGGGCTTCACGATTGCCAGTGGCACCTCTTCTGCGAACACACTACTAATCGTTGATAATGGTGCTTCAATCGATAATGTGACTGGCATAACATTCGCAAACGATAACCCTGCAGATGAGATCAATACAGTGATCCTCCCTCCCAACGATACTCTTCTGCCCTTTTTTGGTTTTCCTGATTGTAGCACACTTTGGAATCCAGGGGCAGACCTGATTGGCGACCCTCAGTATGCTACCCTCTCTCGTGGAGATCAGTTCAGCTTCAACCTGCCCACTGTCTCACCAGAATCAACAGGACCTCGCGATGATGCCTGGTGCCAAAATGCCACGAACAACCGACCTCCTGCTTTCGATTTCCAGGCAAGCAGGGACCCTTTTCTCGATCGTAGCTATTGAAACAGCACTAGGCGCATTCCGTTCCGCTGGATATCAAGCAGTATCACCTTGGCAAGGCATCTAGTCTCATGGGACTCCCAACCACTTGGGCCCGAGATATATTTGTCTCTTTCCACGGTTCCTTCGATCGAAATCCTCCGACTGGCTACGGTGTCGTCCAGTGAGCGAATTCTTGAGACACTTGAGGAAACAACTGAAAAACCCTGATTTTCCAGTGTCCCATTTCCTCTCAACAGAACCAAACCAGAATCGGTTCCAGGATATACATTTCTAATTCAAGCGACTGATATGACTTCTTGTCCTGGAAAATGCATTAGGCCTGTCGGTCTGGCTTTTGGTAGTGACAATTGCCTCTATGTGAGCAGTGATGCAACTGGCGAGGTGTGTCAAGATAATTTCATTTGTTTTTCCCTCTGCTGACTTAATGATTTTTGAAGCTTTTTGTCCTCAAATCTGAAGTCGCTACCCCCATCTGAGAGGTCATTGTTTCTCCGAGATCCTCGGGGCAGGGTATTTTCTATGCCAAGCAACAGCCATGTCTTCAATCCGACATGCGTCTACAGATAGATAAAACTTTTGAGCTTGAGATATCAAAAACAATAGCATATCATTGTCAAGAAGGATGTTCAACAAGTTTTGCAGGACTTGATTCCTATTGCCACAAGGCCTCTTTGAGAGGTAACAGCTGCTTTAGTCTCTGCGCTAGTGTTGTGAGAAAGCGCTTTCGAAGTTGGGTGAGGTATTTCCTGGGAACACCTGTTCTCATCAAGTATTTTCAGATTCAACATAGATAATTTGGCCATCCAAATATCATGGCGCTATCACCGTTACTGTTACTCCATCTTGCCTACATGTCGGTCGAAATACATCAGAGCTGGTGGGGTATTGACATTCATCTCATCATGGGCAAAGAGGCAGACGAAGTTGTGGCAAAGTGGCCATATATTTCAAAACATAATCATTCAATGGAACACGAGCAGTCGATACACAGCTAATACGACGCGAAAAAAACACGCAAGAATTTGTGCTTTTGAGAGCGAAAGGAAACCTATAGTTTACCAGAGTCTAGTCTCCAGCAAGAGATCGCTGTTGCTCTCCAAGCCAACGCAAGCCTTCAAGAAGCTCTCGAGAGCGTTGCGCTGCCTGTTAAGACTATTGACAACGTCGGTACCTAAGGAAGATTCATTAGAATATTGTTCTGTAGTCATGATGGAGTCATACCGGGTTTCACAAGAGGAGCCTTGAGCATATAGGACAATAAAGAGAGGACAGAGTACAACGGGGAAAAGTCCTCCTGATGGCCAACCTTGCGGTATTGAACGCGAGTGAGAAACTCAGCCAGAATAGTCAAGTCCAGAATAAGGGGAGTAGCGAGAAGGGAGTCCTGAGAAAGGTTATCAGCCATCGGGCTATATAGGAAGTAGATCTCAACTTCGTACCTCGCACTCGTTGAAGATATTGATGGTAGACCTGCCACCGCAGAAGATCTCGGAATAATACTCGTCGATGGCACGCTTAGAATCACCAACAGCCGGAACATATTTAATGACAACAATGTGATCGGGATGTTCGCCCTTGCCAATGAGAGCACCGTCAGAAACTTCGGGAGCCTTGAAAAGAAGGCGGTTGGCGTTAACCATGTCATCGACAACGCTGCTCTTGCTGATCTCCTTACTCTTGAACTGCCTCTCAGCAGACAAGTTACGACCATCGTTGTTTCCAAGATGGTTATAAGAAGCAATGGAAAGTGGCTTAATACCAGCGTTGACAAGAAACTCGGTAAAAACGGACTTAAGCTTAGTCTGGCCGGACTTGAGATCGTCGCCACCGATAAAGGATTTATGACGTTCAGCGAGTTCGATGGCACCAGGAACAAAGGTGTTCTGGGGAGCACCATTAACGAAAGGTTGGTTTTCGAGGATGGCAGCAACAGCGAAGAGAGTGGAAGGGGAAACCTCAGAGTGGGAATTCTTGATTGCATTCAAGAGGTTATCCGCGGTATCATTGACACCGGGGATGATGTCGCTGTAACGCTCGGTATTAGCGGTCCAGAAGACAATAACACGATCGAGACCATTGTCCAGCTTGAACTTGCGAATATCAGCGCGAATTTGATCAAGATGAGCTTGCTTGTCTGTGCCAGGAATAAGGTTGTCAGCACGCTCCTCCTGATTGGCCGCGATGAAATCGGGATAATATATGGATGGAAGAGGCTGGCCGAGGAGAGCCATGTGAGGAGCAACCTGGCGCTGAAGGTCGTAATCCAAGACTTGAGCGCGCACCATAGCTTTTTCGAGACTGGCACTAGAGATGTCCCAACCACCAAGGACGAGGTCGTTGGGGTGGACCATGGGAAGAATGTCGGATATTGGAATATGTATCTCTTTGCCATTGGCATCGGTCCCAATGCTGATTGTAGATGCACGAAGGAGAGAACCAATGTAGTTGGGCTGCTGGACGCCCTCTTTGGTATGCCACGTGATGTTGTGGCGATTGGCTAGGATAGTCGCACATAAGGTCGAACCGTTGTTGCCGCCGATACCAATCATCATGAGACTACGCACACAGTAGGTCAGTACGCGACAGATGCTAGCTATAAAGAGAGGAAAGTCACCCGGTCTTGCTAACGGCTTTCTTGGTGCGGAATTGGTATTCTTCAGCCCTGGGAACAACAGTGAATTGGCCATCGGCGATGGAGACGATGGAGCCACGGTTGAAAAATTTTGATGTGATAAACTCGTCATCGTAGAGTGTATTCTCAGACTGGATATTGATGTAGTGGGGGCGACGAGCGGCCGTAGGGTGAACAGACAATGCACCCTGAAGCTGAGGCTCGGAAACGTCAGTTGGCTTAGCCATGAAATCAGTTGCTAAAGATGAATCCGGCGGATGTGTGCTTGAGACCTCGATGCGAGTTATGTGAAGAGCAAAGCTGGTTTGAGTACATGCACAGGTTGCAAGGGACTCAAAGACTCAAAGACGATCGAAGACCGACTATGAAATGGGGAAAACTGATGTATCAGCGGACAAAGGGGTTTATATAGGCAGGGTGTCTAATAAAATCAAAAATGAAGTGGGAATGGTACGAGATCGGAATATTTAGGGTCCATTTCGGCATCATAACCTATCGGCCATTGCATAAATGAGGCCACTTCCAGCCTTACGGCCAGCACAAGTACCCCTCATGGATACCCACTGCCTCTCCAGAAACAAACCGCGTGCTAAAATCAAGCCTAATGGCACCAAACATTAACTCGGGGAAAAATTCGATCAATTGATAATTACATCAGTTTTATCAAACTGGAATGGTCCCTCTTTTTATTTTTAAATAACATTTACGTCTGATAGCATGAGGTTTTCCAGAAGAGATTTAGTATGAGAACGTGGTACTAGGAAGGTACTTGGCAGCTTCGTTCTTGAAGTATGCCATCATGCACGGTTCGTGTAGTTCGTCCTTCGATACAAGAATTTGCCCGCGTTCTAAAGCATCGTTCAGCTGGAGTGTGTCTCGGTAATCTGAAAGATACCTTGTCGCAATTGGGCTTGATTTCTATCGAATCAGTTTACATGAAAATGGTATGCCTTGCAGTAAAAGACAGACTATAATATCGTAGATTGATCAATCGAGTGGAGAAAATGTCACAAAGCGATGTCATCATAGCTTAGGCAGCCCGAATCGTGCTGCGTATGGTTTACTTGTGTCGTTGTAATCTCGAGTAGAAGTTGATAGAAATGTAGTTATTGACTGAGGGTAAGTCTGCTATTCCCAAATACCAAAACCGGATGGCTGGGTGCTTTGAGGCCACCGCCACAACAAATGAACGATCATCCGATGCTCGCATATCTCGTTTTTTAGCTCTCATAAGACTTGGAGGTAAGTCGCTGTCTTCCATGACATCGATAACCGTGTTTGGATCCAAAGTAAAAACCAAATAACCACTCGCAAAAGTTTAGCCTCCAGTTACAACGACTGAACCCTATGTTCGCTGTTTTCAGTCGGCCCGTTCAGCGACGTGTTCTCGCCCAGTCTGTACGATGGATGTCCCAGGTACCACCTTTATCGCCGTCTGGTTCAGATGCATCCAAAGAGCCTCGACCTGAGACACCTGTAGACACGACGTCGCAGCTTGGTACAGTACCCAGTTTGGATTTTTCTCCTCCCGAAATACAACCCACCCCGCAAAAGGACAGGGAGAGGACGGGTGCCAAATCTTCGAAAGGCTCTCTCTCGTCCAGTGAAAAGAGAAGGCAGAATATCGGTAAACTGTCGCTAGGATTTTTGGGTCTGTACCTTGGTCTTGGAATCTTTTATATGGGTAGAACCTGGGAAGAGGACGAACTTAAACGGATGAAACTTGTCAGTGAATTTGCTGTATTCACCGACGTCATACTTGAATTTTCGTACCTAGAAACCTGAACATGCCCCCCAAGGACGCTGGAATAGAACAAAAGAGCGAATGGGAAATTTGTTCGACGTGAGTCGTACTATGATTTGATATTTTGTAACATTGCTGATCTGTCTTCTCCCATAGTACTTCAACAAGCCTGCCTGGACTGAGCTCCTACCTTCACCTTATCCACCCTCGCATCAGAAACCCTACACTCTCTTGATTTCTATAGATGATCTTCTGGTAAAATCAACATGGGATGTGGGTTTATGCTTTATTTCTCTTTTACATAAACTAAATCAACTCTGCAGCGTCAGCATGGCTGGCGGACAGCTAAACGACCTGGCGTAGACTATTTTCTCGCCTACATCTCTCAGTTTTATGAGGTAGTCGTTTTTACGACCCAAAATTATTATGTGAGTTTATATTGTTTCCCTGGAGGTCTACATACTTATACCCCAAAGACTGCTATTCCTATTCTCGACAAATTAGACAAATATAATTTTTTTATCACTCACCGCCTCTATCGTGAGGCGACGCGGTCGATCAATGGCACTGTTGTCAAAGTCAGTTTGAATTTTCTAATATTATTTCAAGTGCTTATCCAAACTTAGGACCTTTCGTACCTCAATCGTGATCTTACCAAAGTCGTTGCCCTTGATACAAAGGCATCACATTATATGACTCACCCCGAAAATGCTATCATCATGCCCAAGTGGCAGGGTGACCCTACTGATAAAGGTCTTATTGCGATGATTCCTTTCCTAGAATGTATGAAAACTGTCATCCTACCTGCCACCTTCACTCACTTGTCTGGCAGCTATCGCCATATACAAACCTCCTGATGTTCGACCGATCCTCGAGGCTTACCAAGGAAAGGATATTCCTTCTGAGTATGCTAAGAAGGAAGCAGAAGCCAAGGCAAGACATATTGAAGAATGGAAGAAGAAATCGCATCATATGACTAGTAGTTCGTTCTCGAGCATGTTCGGTCTTTCGCCACCGGTGCGTCATGGACCGTTACTGATCCTTTCTTGTTGACCTGGAATCCTGCATAAGGGTGCGACTCCTCGTGGTCAACCACCTCCTACATACCTCGAGCAAAAGCGGGCCGAAGCACAAAATCAATATACTCAGGAACAGAAGTACATTGAAGCTAATCGCGAAACCTTTGACAAGATGATACGGCAGGAACAAGAGGCAATGATGGCTCAGAGTCCTGGAAACTTGTTTGAGATGCTTGTGCAAGTGAAGAAGCCTGAGAAAGAAAAGTCCGATCAACCCTTACAACCAACGACGCAAGACCCCACCAAGGTGTAAGAGGTTGCGTTATGGTCAAGGTCGTACATTATGAAGATGTTAATGAGGATGGGGCGGATTGCTTATGGTATTTCTTCTGTTGTCATTCACACCTCATTCAGTCGTATATAGTGCTGATCAGCAGCTCGACGTAAGTGCAAGCACTGTGGTGTGAATTTATCAAACGGGTAAATTCTGTGATGGTTATCAAAATTGATGTCCTTAAGATCTTCATTTGGTTGAAGGGAGAGGATATAGGTAGAGGTCAGCAGGCAAACGAATGAATTCATGGCTATATATTCTCTTACCGTTCATTCTTTTCTGGCGGGAAGACTTTCTTTCTCTCAAACTAGCTCTAAATGACCATTACTGAAGGAGCTCGTTTGTCGGAACATTATATATGCTCTTAAGAAGTTGAGTCTCATGGAATCACAGTCCAAGCTGATAAGGCTATCCAAGTGAGTAATTACCATTAAGGTAGATGTGAGGCTTGCACAAATCCCCTGCATGCGTGTTATTTTTGTGGCAGGCAAGTTGAACGGAGAAAGAATTGTTATCAGCATGTTGATACTTCGGCATTGATTTACACATGAATGGTCGGAATTGTATAGATCAAGGCGTTCAGGTGCACAAGTTGTTCAGCTATGCATGTCAGTGCTCATTTACTAAACGTGGTCACAGGATGATCAATCGCCGTTTTCGGAGTACTCGTAGGCAAGAGTAAACAAGATCTCTGAATTGAAAGGGGAGGGGTTTTTCATTCGACTGTGATGTCAAATCCTTCGGCTTTTCCCGAATAATCATTATTTTTGTACATCAGCAAAATCAGGGGTGTCGATCAACAAAGAGCCATCGCTTCTTTCTCACACCCCTCCATCACCGATGGCGGCACGTCATAGAGAAACCGCGAATATACCGACTCTTGTGACCCACAACCCATACCATGAACCAAATAACCCACACACAGACAAAACACCAGTAGAAGTCAGTGCACCTGGTGGAGAAAACACCCAAAACAACTATGCCAGCAAACTAGCTAGGCCTCAGTCTTCCTGCTCCCAAAGCAGTGCAACCTCATCGATTGACTATGCAACCCGAATGGAAACCCAAAGTGGCACGTGGGCAGAACAAATGGATATAGTTGATGAAGGCCTCAATGCGAGTCTACATACCCCTCCTGAAGACCCGACAGCATACACTTTCAGTCTCCAGACCCCCAGTACATACATCACACCCACCTATACACACTTGGAGCCTACAAGGGATGCTCAGCTAGCTAACAGAGCGAACAACACCCCTACAACATATTTAGAAGAAAACAACAACCCCAGTGTCGTGTTAGAAACCACAGTTATTCCATATAATCCAAACGCACCAGCAGACCCACAGCTGTGGGATGGGGGCTTTGCAGCTACATTGCTTTTTGGTACTGAAGAATTTCTAGAAGGAAACATCAAGAACATTACATACTCGCTCCAGTGTATAACAACATTCATTAGGCAGAGAGACATTAAAGGTAGAAGTATCAATGACCTTTCTCAACTTCAGGAGGTCAGCTTTGCGGCATGGGAATTTGTGTTGGCCATATATGAAGCAGGCTAGGATCATCTCATTGCTAGTACTAATGGTGATTCTTTTAGGTCAAAAACTACCAAATACTTTGAGAAACTAGCTGCTGTTCTCTCACCTGATTCAAACCCAAAGGGGAAAATTTCAAGAGTTCTGCCTCCCACCCCACCCCGACCGAGTGCAGCCATTATGGCCAAATCTCAGTTCAAGAGAAAAACGGAAAAAACCTTCACACAAGCCACAAAAACAGGTTTAAAAAATGTATTAAAGATCAGAGAAGCCTTCCCCACCCTTCCAACACAAAAAGTTATAGAGATGCATGACGCAGCCTTTGAAACACCATCTCCAAAACAACCTTTCAAGGTAAGCATGACTACCAAAGGTCCTTCAAGAAAGCATGTTTTGGTCCCAATAGCAGAGGAAAATAGGGGTACTATTCTACAGACTGCAGACATACATGTTAATGCACTGAATAGGCAGCTAAAAAACGTTAAGTCTGATATCACTATTGACTACATCTGTCCCTCATGGAATGGTATCATCCTTACCACTAACAAAGTAGCTAGAGCCAGCAACTTGATGGTACTTGAAAAGTACTTAAAAAATCTAGAAAACATCAATCATGATGATAACCTAGTTCCTTGCCTCCCCCAGTCAAAATCATATCTCAAAATCCTGGGAGTACTATACTATGGCAACAATGCGTCTAATCCCATCTCTGCAATCCAAGTTGAAGAAATACTCTCATACAATACTATGTTCAGTGACATTACTCTTGCAGCATACTCTCGAGTTGTTAGAGCATCCCCTAGTTCGGACATGGCTATCATCTGGGTTGATATCTGGGACTCCCAAAATGGAACTAAAGCAAAGTCAATTATAAATAGGTGTCTTAACTTTGGTCAACACATTGCCACTATTAGAGGTACTAATATAAATCTGGGCGTTCCCCAGTGCAGAAATTGCTGGAAATAGGGACATACAACCTTTGCATGTAGGTCACATAATACAAGATGTCAAAAGTGCAGTGGCCCACACAAGATCAAACACCATTGCGATATGGCATAGTACTGTAAAGCTAATTCCAAGACAGTTCCTCCCTAGTTAGGGACTAAACAGGGCAAACCATGCCCCCACTCATTCAAGTGCGTTAATTGCAAGGGGGAATATCAGGCAGATGATAGTACATGTCCCTTTTGGAGACACAGATTTAACAGGGAATAGCATACTAAGAAGGCACAAGAGCTTAGGGAGATCCAAACCAACTCAATTCACTCATTTGTGAGTGGTAGAGGTCTATGATTAGGTACGCCAACAGCCTAAAAATCTTCTCTCAAAATGTTAGACGTAACCATCTACACCTGGATACCATCCTCGAAACTACTAATAATTATTATGATATCATATTAATCCAGGAGCCCCCATAGTCTCTTATTAGATATGTACCCTCCTCTGAAAATGAAAATAGACAGCCAATATATGGCACCCCCAATCACCCAGCATGGCTACAACTTGTTCGACTACCAAATCATGGTGAAAACAAACTCTGAGTTATTACCTATGCAAATGCTAGACTTGCCAAGTTACGATTTTCTCTTAGAAGAGACATCTTCGACCATCATGATATCAGTCTCATATCCTTTCATAATAAAGGCCAAGTGTTCTTTCTTCTAAATATTTACTCCGATGAACACCAAACAGCAATTAACTACCTTAGAGACATAGAGTTTAACATCAACAATGTTCTTATCTGGACAGGGGACTTCAACACCAGAGACAACAATTGGGACCCAACTTTTCCACACCACTCTATTCATGCTGACACTATTAGAGAGATTGCAGATAGCCTCAACCTTGAAAGATCTACCCCAATACACCAAGTTCCAACTAGGTATGCAGATAATATGAACAGTGCTGATACAGTTTTAGATTTAATGTTTTTACAAAGTAATGACCCTGGCTTCAACAACTACTGCATCCTTCCTGAAATCAGGCACCCATCTGACCATGCCCCTCTCTGTGTTACAGTCTCTATTAACAATGAGGACATCAACATAAAACAAAGGGCAATCCCCAAAAATAGCAATGAGGAGGCTGATTTTGTCAGCAAGTGTACAAATGAAATCAAGCAAGTCAATACCAATAACATTCAATCTAGGCAAGCACTCGAAGATGCCGTTCAAGCTATTGCCAGCACATTTTAAAGATTGGAGTAGTCTCTCTAAAGAATTCACTATTTATAAACAATCCAAAGAGTGGTGGAATCACGAGTGCCAGCAAGACCTTGATATCTATAGAGCTACGGGCAACTGGCTTATGTAGTCTTAATTTAGACAAACTACCAGGGCTGCCAAACGAACATTCTTTGACAACAAAATTCACGAAGTTACCTCTACTAATAAATGGCCCTGGGATCTTATAAGTTGGATACAGAAAAAAAAACTCCCACCCACTAACACAATAAAACACAACGGTACCCCATGCAACACATTGGATGATTTATGGAATGCTCTCCACTCCTCATACAACTCTGCACATCACCGTCAGGTTAATCGTGAAGTTCTTAGAGAAGTGCAACAGGCCCCAGTACAACCTTGGGACAAGTTCACGGCCTAGGAGTTTCAGGATGCTCTCAGAAAATGCAATAACAGTTCTACACCTGGTCCTGATCACATCTCATGGAAACATCTCAAAGTGATACTCGCATATGATGAATGTATGACAAAGATTCTAAACATAGCTGATACTTGCTTCAACTTAGGCTACTGGCCTTCTCACTTCAAACAGTCTATATCCATCATTATTCCAAAACCCAACAAGAGCCAATACGACACATCTAAGGCATTCCATTCTATTGTGCTCCTAAACACTCTGGGCAAACTCATTGAAAAGGTCGTCAGTCACCACATCCAGTTCCAAGCTGTTCAATCAACAGTCCTCCATCCAAACCAGCTAGGGGGAATTATCCAAAGGTCTACAACTGATGCAGGCCTCTTCCTCACACATACGATCCGCACTGGATGGATCAAACACCTCAAAATGAGTATTGTTGCTTTTAATATTGCCCAGTTCTTCCCATCCCTAAACCATGAGACCTTGACTGATATTATTAGTCTTGCAGGCTTTGATCACAAAGTGGTTGCCTTCTTCAGAAACTACTTAACTGACAGGTACACTACGTATAGTTGGAATAGCTTCCTATCAACCCCATTTCCTGCTAGTGTTGGAGTAGGACAGGGATCTGCCCTCTCTCTTGTTCTGTCTGCACTATATCTTGCCCCTGTACTTTACCTGTTTGAAAAACGAGCAAGAAACCTGGAAAACCCCTTACCTATATCAATTCTATCCTTTGTCGACAACGGTCTTCTTATCTCACAAGAAAAGAAATATGAGAAATCCCTTGATACCCTTGCATGTGGTTATTCAATAATATCAAGCCTACTTACAGCTGTCGGTTTAGTCCTAGAACATGAGAAGTCAGAAGTTTTTCACTTTTCAAGGGCAAGAAACGATACTAACCCACCCTTGGACCTATCACATGCTGGCAGCCCCCTATTATACCCCAAGGAAACTTGGAGGTACTTAGGCTTTTACTTCAACAAAAAACTGTCCTTCCGCCATCACACCCAGTTTTATGCCAACAAGGCCCTTTCTACAGTTAAAGCTCTCAACCTGCTTGGTAACTCATCAAGGGGACTTCTTCCCCTTCAAAAGAGATTACTGTATCGTACCTGTGTCCTCCCCATTGCACTCTATGGGTTTCAATTATGGTTTTTCAAGGGTGCACCAACATATTACCCCCTTCAAAACCTCAATAGAATGCAATGCAGAGCAGCCCTATGGATAACTGGGGCCTTTTGAACATCTCCAACATATGGTATCGAGGCAATAGCGGGCCTCATGCCAATCTCTATACATCTAAGAAAGCTACTAGGACGCGCGCAACTTAGAGTCGACTCTCTCCCCAAACAACATGCTCTCAGAGCACTGTTAGACAGACACCACTCAAAAGATGCCAACCTCCATGCTACTTCCACCACCTGCCTCACCGCAAAGCAGAACATCAAACTCAAGAGTCCTATACAAGATATCAACCACCGACTCAACCAAATTCACCCAGCGTTCGACTCTATGAACCAAGAGCTTAGACCAGGACTCTGTATAGTAGATCTATTTGCTAATCAACTCTCCTTTCATACTGTTAAACGTAGCGACAGCGTAGCTAGGGCAAACCACACTCAGAAGCTCAACAATATCCTCCTCTCATCAACATCGCAACCTAACACTATCATTGTCATCACAGATGCAAGTGTCAGAAAGGGTCACTATGCTATTTCGATTGCACATGGATGGCAGAGCAGAAGACTTGTCTTCAACTCAGAATACGCAGCTGTTAATGTCACACCCGCCGAGGCAGAGACATTTGCTCTCAGGGATGGCATAGGCCAAGCTACATCTTTGGAAGGGATCGACAAGATAGTTGTGATCACCAACTCCATTTCCTGTGCACAAAAGCTGTCGACATGTCAAACCATCCAAAACAAGGACATACTATTGCCATATCAAGATCCCTCAGACCATTTCTCAGCAGAGATCCTGCAAACTCCATCCAGTTCTGGGACTGCCCTAGCGAGGACAAATGGCCACTACACTACAAAGTGGACCAGCAAGCTAAATCACACTTGATTCCTGTCCGTCACCCTAATAAAGAATCCTGGGAGTTCTGTCGTCAATCCGAGTGCAAAGACCTTACCAAAGAATGGCAAATGCTCTTTGAAAATGCACCCTACAAAGGAAGCCAATTCCTGGACACTTACAACGATGATGGTCACCTCATTATCCCGTCATACACAAAGGGGGGAAGCTGGCTCAATACTATTGGCATCTCAAATTCCATCTGTGCAAGAGCTACAAGACTTATCACGAATCACGCCCCCATTGGCGAGTACAAAGCCA
>Ga0153967_100267_pt1 | contig 27507 bp, 31 predicted proteins | sample TSFL051MetaG_FD_104688 | JGI IMG/M metagenome (GOLD analysis project Ga0153967, IMG submission 104688) | Attine ant fungus gardens microbial communities from Florida, USA - TSFL051 MetaG | ecosystem: Host-associated > Fungi > Mycelium > Unclassified | place: USA: Florida, Paynes | collected...
GATGGAGTCTCTTGGTGAATTGTACTACCTACTTATACACAAATTTTATTTGTCTATGTGTATGCTTAAGTAACTACCGAACCTTCCAGAAGATTCCATCATGTGACCTATCATATGACTAGGTCATGTGATTCCATCTTATCTTATCTTATCTCCCTTTTCTATAATTAGAATCCTTCATCTAGTCTATCCGAGAATAGTTCTCATTCTTCCCATTCCTCTAACCTTACTATTTTTGGTTCAGGTGGGTGATTTATGACATTATCCATCTGTCTGTGGGTAAAATGCCATTAACAATTTACTGTCGATCCCCAGCATCATGTTCAACTCCCTCATCACTCCTGCTGCAAATTGCAGCCCTCTATCTAAAATAATACTTTCTGGTAAGCTGTGCAGCTTCCAGACATTATCTCTAAACAACCTCGCTAATCCTCCTGCTGTTGTCTTTTCTGTAATAGGTATAAAGTAGACCATTTTAGTTAATCTATCTCTCTGGTATTGAATTTGGCATTAACTTGCCAGCAGGTGCTTGCATATGATTTTTATTTCTCTAGCATCACATCCCTCTATATATTGCTTTACTTCCCTACTCACTCCTGGCCACCAAAAATTCCTTGTTACCAACTCTGTCGTTTTCCACTATCCTCCATGTCCTCCTACAGGTATATCATGATGTAGCCTGATCACTTTTACTCTTAATTTCTCATCCTTAGGTATGTATATCTTACCTTCCTTTAGCATTAACCCCTCATATTCTCACTACTCTTCATCTCTTAAGACTTTAACCCCTGCTCATTTCATCTCTTTCACTGCCTTGACAACTTCATCATCTTTTGCTTTACTCCTCCTTATTCTGTCCAGAATATCTACTCCATTTATTACTACTTCGGACACTTCTGCTGTTTGAGTCTCTAACTATTCCCTTTTTACCAACATCTGTTCTTTGTTATCTCTTTCCACTTCTACTTCCTAATCTGATTTCCTACTCAATCCATCTGTCTTTCCCATTCTACTTCCGGGTACATGCTTCAAAACAAAGTCAAATCTAGATAAATAGAGTGTCCATCTAGCTTGTTGTCTATTTAACTTTTGATTACTCATAAAGTACTCTAGATTTTAATGGTTTGACCAAATTTTGAATTTCCTCTTTGCACCTTCTAAAAAGTGCCTCCAGGCTTCTAGACATCAAATTACTACTAATATCTCTTTGTTGTGAATCTTATAATTTTGTTCAGTCTTATTTAGCAATTTTGAGATATAGGCCACTGGTCTCCACTTGTTGTCTTCGCATTTAATAGACAATACACCTCCTGTTACAAAATTGGAAGCATCTGCCTCAACTCTAAATTCCTTGTCTAAGTCTGGTGCTACTAATAATGGTCTAGTTATGAAGATCCCTTTTAATTGCTCAAATGCCTTTTGCTAGGTTTCCTCCCATTTCCACTTCTCATCCTTCCTTGTTAACATGTTCAAGGGCTTTGCAAGTACCACAAAATTCTTAATAAACCACCTATAATAATTGGTGAGTCCCAAGAATTTTCTGACATCCCTGACTATTCTTGGTGTTGGCCAGTTCAATACTCCTGCCACTTTATCCTCCTCTATCTCAATTTTCCCTTGACCCATCACTACTCCCAGAAAGTTTACTTTATTTGTCTTCCATGAATACTTTTCTGGTTTCACATACAAGTCATTCTCTTCCAACCTCTTCAGTACTTCCGCTACAATTTTGTCATACCCTTCTTCACCATCTGTGCCTACCAGCACATCATCTACAAAGACCACCACTTTTCCTTCATTAATAAGATCTCTCATGATCTCATTCATCATCTCCTGAAACATTGCCAGCAAGTTTGTTATCCCAAAGAACATTACCACCGGTTCAAATGACCCCACATGTGTAGTGAAGGCCACCTTCCACTCATCACCCTCTTTAATATGTACATTGTTGTAGCCCCATTGTAAATCCATCTTAGTGAACAGTTTCTTGTTTCCCATTGAGTTTACTAAGTCAGTAATCAATGGCAATGGATAGTTATTTTTCACTGTTTGCTTATTGATTCTATGATAGTCCATGACCATATGTTTTCCACTATCCTTCTTTCCCACAAAGAAGACTGGAGAAGTCTGTGGTGACTTCAAAGATTTTATGTATTCTTTTCTCAAGTGGTCCTAGATGAACTGTTGAACCTCTTCCCTCTCGTTCCTAGAGTATGGATATACTCACGCTTTACTGGCCTTGAACTCCTTCTTGAGATCTATGATGTGATCTCATATCTTCTTTGTTGGCATCCTTTCTGACTCCATCTTTCCGAACACCTTCAGCCACTTGTGGAATTTTTGTGGCACCATTGCTTCTACCTTTTAATGGTCCAACTCTATTTCCTCCTCTCTTTCCCAGTCCTCTTTTTCATCCACAGCCCATCTAATCCTTTCAATTTCATCCTCTTGGATTTCCTTCTTTCCTTTCCTTCTCCTCTTAATTTCCAGACCCATTTTCTTCTTGCCCATATATTGTCCATATATTGGTGGACACCTTGTCATTTTAACCTTCCCTTTTTTCCAATCTATTTCTAGGTTATGTGTCTGTAGCCAAGGCATTCCCAATATTACTTCCGTCTTCCCCAGATCACACACATCTATCCTCACTCTTTCTACATGTTCCTTGAAGTACATATTTACTTCTACTTTATGCAGGATTACTCCTCCACTATTTCCGGTACTGTTCACGTTTCTTACTAGTATTGGCTTCTCAAGCTTTATTAATTTGAAGCCTTCTCTTTCTGTGCATTTCTTACTCATGATGTCATGAATTGCCTTCTTTCTCTAAGACAATATTTATTTTCTTTTTCTTTTCTTTTAATTATGTAATATAGTCAGATCAGTAAACAAGGACAAATAATCAGACATGTATAAGTAGTGTACACAATCCAGCAAGAACTCTAACGAGTTCTCTTTGTCAACTCTGACTTAGAGTGGAGTTAAGCCTGAGGTCGCTCACCAAGGACCAAACTCTTACACATGAAGAGTCCTGTAGCTCCACTATCTAGCAACACTTTCACTGATATTCCTTCATGAGTGTCAATTTTCTCCACTCCTATTTGCATCCACACTTCTCGCAGACCCCTCAAGGTTCTCCTGACTTCTCTCTGTCTTTCCTCCAGCTCAGTGATTCCAGCCCTCCTCTTCTGGGCCCTAGGCACTGACTGTTCTACCTTCCCTCCTCAGTTCCACCATAGCACTTTCTTTCCTGTCCTACAGAATGGACAGAATACTTCTCCCTTCTCATTCCTTTCTACTTTTCCTCCTGTCACCGCATCTTTACTGCCACAAGCACCACATTTTACTCTCTCTGCTCTTTCGTATTCTGCCTCTCTGTCTCTCCAATTCCATACCTCTTTACATCCTCCACACCACATGTTACACAGCTGCTCCCTACCCAGGAAACCTTGTCCTTGGTTCTCCTGAGTCTTTGTCCCCTTGTAATCACACCCCTGGCATTCTACCAGCATCACAACTTCTCACTGCATCGTCTATCTGTAATGACAAAGTAGCTGAGATGACCACCTTATCACACTCAACGTTATGAGAGAACGAAGAGAACTTGATGGAGTCTCTTGGTGAATTGAGCTACCTTGTAGTGAACTCAAGCTAGGGTTAACTTAAGCGCACACTCTTTATCAGAGTTGACAAAGAGAACTCGTTAGAGTCCTTGCTAATTGGTCTAGCTACTTATACGCAAATTGGTATTTACTAGTATCTGTCTACTCAAATTATCTCACAGACTCCTTTTGAGTCATAGTGTCCCACACACTTCAAACTATTACATAATAAAAGAAAATGAAAAAGAAATAAAATAATCTGCCACTGCGGATGCCCCAGCTCGCCTGTCATTTCATTACATACCTACTTATACACAATTTCTATTTGTCTATGTGTATGCTTAAGTGACTACCAATCTTTCCAGAAGGTTCCATCATGTGACCTGTCAATGTGATCTTATCTTATCTTATCTTATTTCCCTTTCTTATAATTTAGAATCCTTTATCTAGTCCATCTGAGAATAACTCCCATTCTTCCCATCCCTCTAGCCATACTATTTTTGGTTCGAGTAGGTGATTTATGACACCATCCCTTTATGCTCATGACTGCCCCTTTTGGAGGCAGCCCCTTTACCCCACAGTGTTCCTTCACTTTCTCTCATACTTCTTGCCTTGGTGTCATTTCTTTTCTCCTCATCTCCTTCTTCTTCATGCACTCCTATTTCTTATGTCCCTCCTTTCTACACTGAAAGCATTTTACCATTTGTTCTACTACTTCCTACCTTCTTACTTCTCTCACTCTGCACTGCATCACCCTATTTGCCAGCATTCCAAATCTATTCATCATCTCCTTCTTCCCTTCTACCCTTCTTCCCTTGTTCCTGCAATTCTTGGCCAGGTGGCCAAACTGCTTACATCCCCAACATTTCTTTTCCTCTCTTTCTTCCAATTCTGATCTTGTTTTGGCAAGTGCTTACCTGGTATCGAGCATTTTGCTCAATAGGTTGTTATATACTTCTAAGGACATGGCATGTTATTCTTAGAAGGGCAAATTTGTTGTGTAGAAAAAGGTATATTTGTTGCGGGTTTTACTGACCAATGTTTCTTCGACTGACTATCTTACCAACTACTTACATCTGCTGGGGCACGAATCTTCACCCAGCCAGGTTTTTTAATGCCCTACTAGCTACTGCCCTAATATTAGGGTTATACTATCACTTCTCAAAGAAGATCCCTACTCTAATTGTTTTCTTAAGGATACGACGATGTTCCTTTGCATGTACTAGTCACAATGGACCAGCAGCACAAGGCTGATAAAGCAAAAGATTTTATAAGTAATCTACTAAGCACCACTTGTCGTTAGGTCTGATCTACACTGGGGCCCAGATATGGTCCCAGTTGTCTACCTCCGGGGTCTAAACTTCCTGGTCAGTCCACTTAAGCCTGTGGCCTGGCTATGTATGGAGGTGACTAGTGATTGGAGTTGATCACCAGTCGAGGGTCAATTGTGTAAGAGTAAAAGTGAGCAAGGATCGGGGTGATTGGTGCTCTGGGAGTATTAAATAAGTTCTAGTATAGTAAACATTAGTTGTGATAACTTAAGTCCACACTCTAAGTCAGAGTTGACAAAGAGAACTCATTAGAGTCCTTGCTAATTGACCTAGCTACTTATACACAAATCTGTGTTTACTTGTATTTATCTACTTGAATTATCTTATGGACTCCTTTTGAGTCATAATATCCCATGCACTTTATATAATTACATAATAAATGAAAAAGAAAAAGAAATAAAATAATCCACTGCCACAGATCCTCTAGCTCGTCTGCCATTTCATAACAAAGAGTAGAATAAAGATGAAGATGAAGAAGATTGACAGAGAATAGAGAAGAATAGGAAATACTTAGAAAAACTGGAGGACAAAAATCAGGATATGGGCAACCTAAAGGACCCATACAATGAACTATGAGAAGTCCTCAGGACGAGGACTCTTAATATAAGAACTTAAGTCGCAGTTAAGTAACCTTAACCTTAGTTCCACTCTTTATTGGAGTTTGATAAAGAGAACTCGTTAGAGCCCTTACTGGATTGTATGTGCTCCTTATACAAGTCTGACTATTTGCACATGTTTACTGATATGATGTTATTACATAATTAAATAAAAAAAAATAATGACTTAGAGGAATTAAGTGGTTTATGATACTTAAGAGAGGGCTGATGTTATAAATTGCCTTTTCTCTTTAAGTCAATATTTATTTTTTATTTTCCTTTTCTTTTCTTTTAATTATGTAATATTGTCAGATCAGTAAATAAGGTAGACTTGTATAAGTAGTGTACACAAATCAATGAGGACTCTAACAAGTTTTCTTTATCAACTCTGACTTAGAGTGGAGTTAAGCCTGAGGTCACTCACCAAAGACTAAACTCTTACAATATGATGTACTAATACTTTAAGTAGTGTCTTCTTGACAGATACAGTATAGATATAGTTCTGTTATCATCAAACTGAGTGTCTTCTTGACAGTGATGTGTCAATCAACTTCCTATCTCAAAAAGATTTAGCTTCTATTCCCTTGAAAATAATTTGCACAAACAATCTTTAGCAGCTCATAAAGTAAGAAAGAAATTAATGGAGATAACATCTGTATATGTTAATCTGTAATGGAGAGGATATCTATATATGGTATAGCACTCTGATACCTCTCACTAAAAAAAGGAAAGTCCTGGTATTTTTCTCAAATTATTAACATTGTCTGGGACACCAAAATTCATGCTCGGCATCTCGGCATGGAGTAGCCTGAGAAAATCTGAGGTCACAGATCTTCTCAGACTGCTTACGGGAAGTCACCCATTTTGCCTGTGCAAACGCTGGTTATCTAGCTTCAAATGACATTTGTTTTCTGGTATATTACAAGTGTTATGCTGCAAAAACTAACCAACTGAGACTGCTTTTATCAAGTTGCGGTCTGCTCTTTCTTTTTCTCTTCCTCTTTCTTATGTTTATGGATGACGATGTAATGATCCGCCCCTTCACCTGCAGGAACTGCCTCAATATTTCCGGGGATCAACCCGCTTCTCTCAGGCATATACTTCTTGCGCTCTTCTCGTAAAAGGTCGAGGTCATGGGAAAGTAGACCGTGCCCTGCTACCGGGCCCCAGAAGGAGCAACCAGCTAAAGAACCTATGATACTAAAATTGGATTGTCAGACAAACTGTTCTAAAGAAAACAAAAGGGGATTTAATGCATACCATGTTCCCACAAGGATAGACAAATAGAAGCGATATTGTGAGTACCATTTGGGAGCTGGAATCTCGACGCTTCAATATACAACTTTTCAGATGTTCTGAAACCACTCACTCCAACCACCCATGGTAGCTTTGGAGTCAGCAAACCAAAGTCCAGTAAAGCCGACCCACTGCGTCACGAGAGCCATTGTCGGTTGCATTCCGAGCGTAGTCCAAGCGAGCAACATGGGAGCTGTCCCTAGAGCTAGGCGGCTATACCCCTTTTGACCTCCGTAAGCAGCCATTTCCATGCCCCAATGTAAAGCACCTTGAAAATCAGAATTAATTATGATTGATTGAGCCTTGACAAATCCGAATGCAGATACTCTTACCTAGGAAAGAGAGCATAACGACTCCGTATGTCACTTGAAAGTTCAGAGCCTGATCGAGCACAGTCAAAGCAACTCCAGGATCGATGCCAACTGAGGCACCATGAATGGCTAAGCTCGCTTCACGAGCCAACCAAATAGTCGTGAGAGAAGCTCCAACGTAAGGAATACCACCTTCCAGAACATATTATCGTTTTGGTTTCAACAAAAATGGAGTGTAAACCGCTTACCCATCAACCCAAGCATCAAAATAGGACGGGGAACTGCTTTCAGATTACTATATGTGATACCAAACTATGTAGACGAATATTTCTCAGAGATAAGTCAGTTAAAGCTTTGGGGACTCACAAAAGACTCAGTACCCCTCGTATCGGAAACTGAATCCGTAGTAACGTTCGCGCCAGCAATGATCTTGGCCACATCAGAAGCAGTGCCGCCGAGCTCTTCCTTTACATTGATCGTTGCATGTTCCAGTGTCTGGCTTCCAGGTTTGTTGGTTACCGAACTAGCGGCCAGACGCTTCTGCAGAAACGATGTACCTGGGATCTGAAGTCGAACACTTGGCATAAGTCCTCTCAAGGCAGGACCACCTGCTCTAGCTATGACATGAGAGTTTCTATAGACACTCGTGCGCAACAGAGGACGAAAGACTATGCTCATGGCGGGCTTGAGAAGAGTATGAGTACACGGTCCACCTTAAGACATAACTATAGTTCATGACGTCACATTATTAGGAGTTCTATCGAAATAGGTAAAATACAATAACTATTTAATGTACACTGTCAGGTTATTCTGCAATACAAAAAAGGTAAATTAACCCGCCAAAGAAGATCGAAGAAGAGCTGAGCGGGCACTTAATGGAATAGAGTTGGAATACTAGATTACTAAGGTAGATGATTGAAGCCCCTAAATCCCGACCATTTTCAGTTCTGGCTTGTCGGCTGCCTTTTCCTCAATGGTAGAAGGCGAACATGTCTGTTCTTTTTAACAATCTGTCCCTGTAGGCCGAAATAGCGCTGGGTCTGGAAACTCCAGTGGAGAGATCTAGCAATAACATCAGCATACCGTGCGGAACTATTTACCTATCTTCAAACTTACCCAACAATCCAATCTTGGAGACCCTGTATATAAGCAACGACCATTTTGTCGACTTCAGCCCCCCATGAAGGAACAAGCCCTTTGTAGCGTTCAAAATTGTCAATTGTATCAGCGCAGAGCTGTCCGACGTAGTCAACGGCACTCTGGAGACTATGATTGTGATGCTTCATCAAGATCACGATCATGTTGTGGGTATCTCCATGAGACTGTTCGACGTTATAAGAGAAGAGGTCCTAGATCAATGACATGAATTTTCAGAATACTTATCAAGATTCAGATGGACACTTACATTAGACCAGGTCACCAAATCGTTTGTATACTGGCCTAGCACCTCGATGACAGGATTTTCAGCAACATAGTCTGGTAGATCAATACCGACTGCGTATCTGTGAGAAGAGGGTGGAAATGAGTCACATATATGATCCTTGACTGAAGTATAGACTCACTCGATAAATGCCCAGCAAGGCTTGCAACCTGAAGCCTCATCCATCAGTAAGATCTAATAAATGACCTCATAGACACGTACCCGATGTATCACGTCGAATATCAATGTAAGACTCGAGGGTCGGAATTTCACTCGAGTCGCGAGCTTTTGCTTGAATATTCACTGCCTCAAAGAAAAGGCCCATGCTCTCCCTGAAGCGTGCCTGTGCTCCTGGACCGCAGTCCTTAATGCAGCGGCGCCAGAAGCTAAAATCGATGGTCAGGATAAGACGACGTAAGATTTAAGAGAATGTAACGCACTCCCTCGCAAGTTTGCCAGGAGTGGGCTCTTCAGGAAACTCCACCGTGGGCCTGTATTCCTCAGGGAACCAAAATGCATTCATGACGACATTGGCAAGAGTAGTTTCCTCACGAGTCTTCATTCCGTCGCTGATATTGTCACTAGGATTGACACAAATGAGGAGCTGAGGAATTCAGAAAAGATGAATAGAAAACATACAGATGGAAGAGATAACCAAGGAAATCGGCTATGACACGGAGGCGTTCCGCTGTCGCAGAGGTATAGGTGTAGGCAGTTAATTCACCCGCCTGGAGGCCATACATAGCCCGACGGGCCTTCGGGCTGAGTTCAGGGCAGCATGTATCGAGCCATTGGACATGTTCCTTCGCAATTTCGTCTCCGTGAGGATTGTATGTGAGTTTGTATCTGCAGTGAGAGACGAGGTCTGGAAGGATGAAGGAAGCAGGCTGATTGGAGTAATCGATACGACCCATGTTCAAAGGAGAGGGGATAACTAGGGAATATGGGGCGGAGAGGAGAGGGATGAGGGATCCCAAGAACTCCAGAGTCGGTTTTATAGGATTTCAGAAGTTCCACTACCATCAAATGAGATCTCCTGGATCTGAATCCCTTTACCAAAACGTCATTCATTGATACCAGGGTTGCAAGCACTTTGTTACCGGCTATACCAATATGACTTGGCTGGTCCTGCACTGAATCGGTCGCACTTCAGGTTTCATGACAAATCTTACCTGCATCTCATCGTAGGAAGATGTCTACCGGTAAGATCTTGCCCTCCAGGTACGCCCATTTGGCAAATTTCGGAGGTATCATTGAATTGTGTATCGAACCACAGTCACTCCGAATGGTAATCGGGCTTTGACTAGGCAGATCTAGTTCATTTCTTCATATCCCGAGCTGTATATGCCGGCATTGATTAATTAGATTGAACATTGAGATATGAATTGTTCAGATTGAGTACCGACACTTTTGTTTACCAAGCGCCCACACGTCGGCCATTTGAACCAGTCTCCGTTTTCCTGGAGCCGCCGGAAGGTTTCCTGCAATTAGACTGGATATCAATAAGCGAAAGTCGCAGTGAGTCAAATTTATTAAAAGATAAAGATAGGTTGTGCAGGACTTGATTTGTGGCCAACCTACGGATTATCGTGATTGATGATGTGATAAATTGTCACATAAGGCAATCAAGTAGTTTTGCGCATTGCGACGAGATTGAAAAGATGAGATAGTGCTGCAATTCCCCGCCCTACACTACCAGTACACTAGAAAGGTGATTGTCAGCTGTGAACTGTCAATTATCGATGCTACCCTGAGTGATTCATGGTGCCATCAATTGTTTGGCACGTTGAATCAGATTTTCAATTCTCACCGCCGGTAACATTGTGGGATCTTAAGTTAGTAGTATTACGAGTATACGTTATATTCAGAGATTTGGCAGATAAGAGCCTGGTCAAAAGAATTCGGCCGGAGCACGGAGGACCACTGGATGTCAACAGAGAGGACTTGTTACGGGCCAGGTAGTGGAAAATAGTCTGAGTGCATATGCATTACATGGGCTTTTCCACGATGATACAAAATTAATGGCTATCAAAAAATGGCTCACGCCATGAGTTTTCAATGTATTTGACGGAGGTGTTTAGTCTGGCTCCCGCTGAAGATATTAGTACCTTTATTTATATTCCATCGCTGGATCACCGACTGACATGGCGGACAATCATCTGTCACATCCTGAACTTGTTATCACTTCCTTCACAAAACATCCTATTGTGCCAACCAGTGGATTTGTTACATTCCATATTTATTCAAATAAGCTTCACAAAGGACAAGCTTCATGCTTGTCAATGGTTGATAATTTCATACAAAAACATTGGCAAATCATTTTCAACATAATGCCGTTGTGACAATGAAAGATACTCCTCTGGTATTGATTAAACATTAATGTGACGTAAATTTACATGTCGGAGCAAGTAGTGAAATCTGGACTGCATGTGATCATTCATCGTGTCTGTGAAAAGCAAATTGGGAAAATGTAACATAAAGCTGTACTTCGCCAGACGAAGTATATCGTGTGAGGACCCGAAATGGCTCCAACAGCAAGATCCAGTTTTCTCGTTCGAATATGGGCAAGATTTTTAGGAATAAATAGATACAATTCTGTTTTTGCGTATCAAGTGTTTTTCATCACTGTGCTAGGATGACTGAAGGTGTGCTAGAACCTCAGTGCTGAAGTACTCCAGTATGCAAGGGGTCCTTTTAACAGAACTGATTCCATTCAGTGGAGCATGAACCAGAGAAACGACTAGAACGGCGTAGAAACAGTGATGGCATGGATAAATAAGGTAAGCAAACGAATTTTTCCTTACTTCGTCGTATTTAGTCATGGCCCTTCCTTCCTCTACTGCAAACTGGCATTGGAAGAACAAGAATATCACGGATTGGAGTAGGAGATGGATGGATAATGAGCTAACTTCCGTCTCCGTCACCGCCGAAAAGGGTGAGATCGTCTCGATCTCCGCCGTGACAGAAATGGACGGAGACGTTGAGCTTGGCCAGAGAAAGTCCAAGTACGTACTTTTTGGACTGCTCTCGTAATGGAATTAAACTCCTGCGCTACTTCAGACTTATCACAATTTTCGATACTCGTATCTCATTGTCCTGGACTGGAAAGACAAGCGACGGAACCGAAGTTAGTGGCTCGCTGATAATCCCCGAAGTGTCACATGAGATACTCTGCGATAAGCTTTCTGGATTCCAGGTCATTACTTTCAGTTTCGTCCATACTGATGTGAAGGCTAACTTTCATATCTTGGCAGTATCAATGGTCGCTTGACACACCACCGTCGACAAAAGCCAGTGCGCTTTTCGCCTTCGCTCAGACGAACCTTCCCGCTGTCCTTGAAAAGAAACTCGCAATGTTCCCTCAGGCTATTATTGACACTCACGGCAAGGATCTTACCGTCAGTACTGAGCCGAGTCGGACTGGTACACCGACTCCTTCCATGCCTACCAATAAACCTGCGATATCGGCAGTGCGTTCAGCACTTTCTCAACCCATACGTAGTGGCGCATCAACTAATATGAATACCACCACGGTGACGGTCTCTGCTAACCTTCAAGCCTCCGCCGAGGATCTATTTAGTCTCCTCACTGATCAAACAAGAATCCCCTCGTGGACCCGCACCCCGGCGGTCTCTATTGCACAACCTAATTCAGAATATTCTTTTTTCGGTGGTGGTGTTCAGGGGAAGTATACTTCCCTAGAACCTGCTAAAAAAATTGTGCAGACCTGGACGCTTAAGTCGCCAACCTGGCCAAATGAACACTATGCAACTTTGACTACCTCGTTCGACCAGTCAAATGATTCAACAAAAGTTACATGGAATTTGGATGGTGTGCCTCTGGGTTCCGAAGATGAGATTGAGAGAAATATCAAGGGCTATTAGTAAGTCATCATGGCTTGCATTCGAGATCCCCTGATCAGCATTTGTTAGTATTCATGGGCTCAAGTCAATCGGGTATGTAGAGCTCTTTGTTCCTCAATCATCCTACGTTCCTTCCAAGCGTGCCTTTGGGTCACCTTCGTGGTCAAGTACAGAAGCATCTTCCATCTATTTATCAACTATCATCATTGGTGCACTTGTCCTCACTGCGGCATTTTCGATACCTTACCTTTCTTCGGCCCCTGCTTCTAAATAAATTAATGGTGTTTCGGAATAGATTGCTGAGACATGTTTCGGCAGGTTGGGTTCCGAGCTCTAGTTCTATTCTCGTTTCAAGGTATTCTCAAGGTCAATCATTGATTTGCGTACCGTGGGCGTGGGTGTAATGGTTCCTGAATTGTGATAGATGCTCCGGTAGAAGGAACAAAAATCAGGTATATTGGAAGAGTTGGCGAAGAGGAGTAACAGAAGTATGTATGTATCTTAACAAATCGTGTAGAACTACTCATTATCTTGAAACAAACAATCCAAAGTTGTGAAGGCCGCTCACTTCGCTTAGGAGTTATTCTAGGGAGCTCCTGAAGGCTTCTAGTAAGGATGGGACCTGGAATCTGCAGAGTGTCGTGTATTGATAGGAGATGCAAGGGCCTATTTATGTCTATTTGCACCATCCAAATTTGCTGAAGTCGTTCGAATGTCCACGCCAACAGTCTCCTCTTCTTTTACTTCTTCTACGTCCTTGCGCCCACCCCAACAGCGTTTGCCCAATACAGAATGGCCAACACTGAGGAGATTCGTGCTCAGTCATATGTCGGTTTCGACTCTATCACCCAACAAATTGAGCATAAGCTCTTGAAGCGCGGTTTCCAATTCAATGTTATTGTCGTTGGTGAGTATATTACTACAACACTTTTTTGTGAGATATCTCAGAGCTCGAGCGTGGTTGGACAAGAGAGCTCCATCCAATGCAAGGATGAGGAGATTTTTGGACTAGCATCCCTGTCATATGCTAGCGCAAGCTAATCACGCGTATTTTTCCGATGAATTCGAATCTTATGTATAGGACAAACTGGACTTGGCAAGTCGACGCTCATCAACACTATTTTCGCGTCCCACCTCATCGACTCGAAGGGGCGTCTCATATCTGATGAACCTGTCAGGCAAACCACCGAAATCCAGGCCGTTTCTCATGGTATGTTTGCAACTTATCTTCCTCCGAGTTCTCCCAAATGTTCCTACTGTTACTATAATTGGGTTTCTTGATTGTCAGCGTGTTCCGCGTTGTCATAGGTTGAGACCAGAGATTTGATCGGTCTGGTGACTATCATGGCGTGTAGACTCCTTGATGATTGAACATTTCTGTCCGTCTGATCTGCCAATACTGATTTTGTGCCTCAGTCATTGTCGAAAATGGTGTCAGGCTTCGCTTGAATATTGTTGATACCCCTGGATACGGTGACCAGATCAACAACGAAGGATGGTGCATCGTGTTTCAGCTTTTCGGTGATTTGGAGGCTAATAGTGGTTTTTGATCTTAGCTGGGACCCTATCATCAAGTACATCAAGGATCAGCACTCTGCCTATTTGCGCAAAGAGCTGACTGCTCAACGTGAACGCCACATTCAGGATACCCGCATTCATTGCTGCCTGTACTTTATCAACCCCACTGGCCATAGTCTTCGCCCCGTCGATATCATCGTGATGAAGATGCTCAGTGATGTTGTTAATGTCGTTCCTGTTATTGCAAAAAGTGACAGCCTGACTTTGGAAGAACGTGACCGTTTTAAGGCCAAAGTACGTTTCCCCTTGTTTAGAGCTTTTTTGAAACCCCATTGATGATTTGTACATTCTAGATTCGCGAAGAGGTCGTATTCAATAACATCCGTCTCTATCCCTTTGACACTGATGAGGCTGATGAAGAGGAGGTCCAACTCAATGAGTCTATCAGGGTATGCACCATCTAGTGTTTCAGAATGACCTCGGCCCCTTACATGAATATCAGGCTATTATTCCGTTTGCTGTTGTTGGTTCGGAGAACAGTGTTGTCATCGATGGCAAGTCTGTCCGTGGCCGCAGGAACCGTTGGGGTGTTGTGAACGTCGAGGATCCCGACCACTGCGAGTTTGTAAGCCTCCGCAACTTCCTCACCCGCACTCACTTGCAAGACCTTATTGAAACAACTGCTCAAATCCATTACGAGGCTTTCCGTTCGAAGCAACTCCTGGCCCTCAAAGATGGCGTACAGCAACGTCCTCCTCCTCAGCAAGCTATGTGAGCGGTGTTTCTTATACACAAGCGGGTAGGGACAGTCACCGTAGAGGAGGGAAGGTCCTTAGATAGTGCACAGTCAAGATATTATACCCTTTCTTCCGTTTGGATTTGAGACTATGGAACCATTTTCTAGTTTGTGGCAGATTTCATATAGTCGACTTTATTTTTTCTTGCTGTCGAGTAATCATTGTGATGCCACTCATTTTCTTGTGCCAACACTGACGTCAGGCCCGAAGAAAAATAGGGACGGATCAAACTGTCTGAGTACTCAGACAGTGTGGGGTGGTGATGTGTCAGCATACCGCACTCCTCCACTTGTCCTCGATGCTCTGAATCTTTCCCAATGGTCTCCTCTCCCCGCTCTAGTATCTTTGGTCCTTGGAGCTCTAAGCTCACTGTGTTCAAGGTCGAAGATCTCTTTTCCCGCAAGCGATCACCTGGGCTCAAGCGCACCGTCTTCATCAACGAGAATCTCCCAGACGACTACTACGATCAGCGGGGACGAGTGAAAAAAGAGCATATTTATGCTACGAACCAAGTTATTACCTCCAAGTATACCATCTTCACCTTCCTTCCCAGGAATATTCTTGAGCAGTTCAGACGCATTGCCAACATGTGAGCATCAAATAGATATTATTATATTATCTAATGATATTTTGTTTCTAGTTTTTTCCTCGTGATCGCGATTCTCCAATTTTTTCATGAGTTCTCTACGATATCTCCGGGACTGGTGCTTCTGCCGCTACTGATCGTATTAGCTATCACTGCGGCGAAAGATGGTTACGAGGATGTAAAGCGGCACCAGTCAGATCGACAAGTCAATCACACGATGGTGCGGTCGTTGGTCGGCGGAAACTGGGTCAATCCCAATGCGAAGGCCCCAAAGAGCAAGACATTTGTCCGGGGCATCATTCCAGGGACTCGTACGCTGCGAAGGATGAAGACTAACCCGAATGGGGAAGAGTTGAAGGGTGTCACGACAATTCAGATTGAGGATTTGGGTGTTGAGTATGATGATGGACCTCAGCATCCGTTATCGGATTCCCAGCCTCGACATCATTATATAATGAATCGTCATCCTCTTGTCCGAAACCACGCGATTCGACCTCATTGGAAAAAGACGCCCTGGGAGGATGTCGGTGTGGGTGATTTCGTCAAGGTTCTTGATCATGAACCCATTCCCGCTGACATTCTCATATGCTCAACATCCGAAAACGAAAACGTTGCATATGTCGAGACGAAGAACCTTGATGGCGAAACTAATCTTAAGTCTCGACATGCAGTGGCGGCACTGACTCATATCCGAAGCGCAGCTGATTGCGCGACATCACACAATTCCTTTCGAATTGAATGTGATAGGCCCGATACGAATATGTACAAGCTCAATGCGGCTGTTCGGGTGGACAAGGATGTTTTTCCTGTAGATTTACAGACCATGCTCTTGCGAGGCACAGTCCTCAGAAATACTGGCTGGGTTATTGGCATCGTGCTCTATACCGGAGAGGACACTAGGATTATAATGAATGCTGGTGGTACTCCCTCGAAGCGCAGCAAGGTAGAAAGGCAGATGAATCCTCAAGTGTATGTATCATCACCTCCCGTGGTTCAGGTCTTGATACAAAATATCGACAGATTTTTTAATCTTGTTCTTCTTGGCATCATGGCTATCATTTGTGGTATAGTTGATGCTGTACTTGAACACAGAGATCAACCAACTGGTGCATTGTGGTTATACGCTGACGATCGCTCGGGAGATAATCCCTCGATTAACGGTCTTATTACCTTCGTCTTTGCTCTCATTACGTACGTTGAGCCTCTCAACCGTTGTTTTCATCGACTTGCTAGTGCTCACCCTACATTATAGGTTCCAGAATATAGTTCCCATTTCATTGTACATTTCAATCGAGTTTGTACGAACATGTCAGGCAGCATTTATCTATTTCGACTCTGAAATGTATCACGAAAAGACGGGGCAACGAACGCTTGCAAGAAGCTGGAACTTATCAGATGACCTCGGACAAATTGAATACATCTTTTCGGACAAGACTGGTACATTGACCCAGGTCTGTTGACGACTTCCTCTCCTTCACTCAATTGTTCATTCATCCGATATCGGGATCTCTTTCAGAACTCCATGATCTTCCGTAAATGCACCATTGGCGGTAAGGCCTACAGTGGCAGTGATGACGAAGAGCCAGCAGTTGAAGTCAAGAAGCTGCCCCCTGTTATCATCAACGAAGCTCCTCAAATCAAGAAAGAGGCCCAGGTGTCGAGACAGAGCTCTCTTGTGCCTGCTACCGAAGATATCTCTCTTTCCGAATTTCATTCCTCTGGTTCTTCGACAGCTGTCCATCCATCCCCTCAGCATCCAGACCCCCACGCTGCTCATCCCACAGGCCCTGACGGACCTGGCATCCTCGACCCCTTGCGCAGGCGAACTGTGAAGATTTCACGACAGTTCCATGATCCAGAGCTCGCATCAGATCTTCGACAGGCGGTTCTCACTGAACCCGAATCCGCAAACGCATTTCATGCGCGAAACCTTAACGGCTTTTTCACTGTCCTTGCCCTCTGCCACACGGTTCTGACCAGTGTGGATCCTGAAACGGGTGCTATTGAATACAAAGCACAGTCACCTGATGAAGCGGCCCTGGTTCAAGCAGCAGCAGATGTGGGTTTTGTCTTCCGTGGTCGTGATCGCGAACTTCTTTTACTTCAAACTCCTTTCTCAGTCGATGATGAAGGGGAAGAGGTTTTGGAGCGATATGAGCTGTTGAATGTACTCGAGTTTACGAGTGTGAGAAAGAGAATGAGTGTTATCTTGAGGAAAATAGACTCGGATGACAGCAGGATATTCTTACTGACTAAAGGAGCGGATAACGTGATATTTGAAAGGCTGCGGAAAGGGGAAGAGGCTGAAAACTTAAAGAATGCAACAGAGAAGCATTTAGATGAGTTTGCGGGGCAGGGGTTCAGGACCTTGACCTTGGCTTACAAGGTCATCGGAGGTATGTTCTGATAATGATCAAATACCAACAGTAGGTGATCTGATACGAGCAGAGGAGGAGTATGAAGCTTGGAATGAGAAGTATAATGCAGCTTCAATTGTCGTTGATGACCGCGACGAGAAGATCGAACAAGTATGCTCAAAAATTGAACAGGATCTCCGATTATTGGGTGCAACAGCCATCGAAGACAAGTTGCAAGACGGTGTTCCCCAAACAATTGCAGACCTCAAAAAAGCAGGAGTTAAGGTATGGATAGCAACAGGAGATAAACTTGAAACTGCCATCGCCATCGGACACAGTACAAATCTTATCTCTGGAGACTCTAATATCATTGTAGTCCGAGGTGGGACAGATGGTACAGCGAGGCCTGTATGGGCTCAACTCGTCCATGCTGCACAAGAGTTCTTTCCACAGAATAAAATTGTAGATGAGCAAGGCAAGCTGGTTGATGAAGCTGAGTACGAAGCAAAGACAGGTGCAGGCCGCACACCAAATTCTGAACCTCAGTCACCACCCGATGTGCAACAACCAGATACTGACGCGTACAACCTGAGGAGATTGGGCACAGGTCTGTCATCGGCTACTGGTCATGGAAACAGAGATCGATCAGGCGGTTTTATTCTGGTTTTGGATGGTACTGCTCTCGACAAAGTATGTCTCCATGCTAATGTCTCTCTTCTGCTGGTTTTTATGTTCTACAAATCAGGTTTTCGACGATGAAGAACATAAAATACTCTTACTTCGTCTTGCAACCCTTTGTGAAGGCGTTATCTGCTGTCGCACATCCCCACTCCAGAAAGCACTCATAGTGAAGCTCGTAAAGGATGGCCTTGGTGTTATGACTTTAGCCATCGGTGATGGCGCGAATGATGTCAGTATGATACAAGCAGCGGACGTTGGTGTTGGTATAAGCGGGGAGGAAGGATTACAGGCTGTTAATTCGTCAGATTATGCCATTGCCCAAGTACGGCTCAATTCTGCAGAATTTTTCCGTGTTAACTCATCATGGCGCAGTTCCGATTCTTAAAACGTTTGTTGCTCGTCCATGGCCAGTGGTCTTATGCCAGAAATAGTAACATGATCCTCAACTTCTTTTACAAAAATATCGTGTGTATAGGTGTACTATGGTGGTTCCAGATATACTGCGGTTGGAGTTCAAATTAGTAGGTGCTTGTGCTTGAGGCGCTGTACACTTTTGATTTACTTCTCTAGTGTATTTGAGTATACATATCTTTTATTCTGGAATTCATTCTGGACACTTGCTCCTGTGATCGGCATTGGTCTTTTCGATCGCATTATAGGTAGTTCAATGATCGCACTCTTTGACAATGACTGATTGCATGTATAGATGCCTCCGCCCTTATGGATCTGCCTCAGTTGTATACATATAGTCGCAACGGAACTTGGTTCGGCATGAAGTGGTTCGTTATCTATATGTTTGACGGTATAATTCAGGCAAGTTCATCTCGTCCATGTTGAACTGATCTAGCTGACTCAAGTGGCCAGTCTGTCATGATATACTTCCTTGTTCTGTACACATATGCCACGACCACTTCACGACCGGATGGCTTATCCGTTTCGTTATATGAATTCTCAACGGTGTGTCCCCACTGGTGTTTTGGGAAGTCAATGTGACATTTTAAAACAGACAATGGCGTTTGGTGCCGTTTTTGCCGCCAACTTTTTCAATGGTCTTAATACGAGTGCATGGACTGGATGGGTATTCTTTGCCATTTTCATCGGTGATGTGCTCCTATGTGTTTACACCGTAAGTTGTTCTGCGAATCTATGATGACGTCCAACATTGAAGACTCGTAAGGCGATTTACAATGTCATATCGCCCGGATGGTTTGTTACATCAGTATATGGTAACAATGACTTCCTCTTCAGATCCGCATACTACTGGCTCTCACTCCCTCTTGTTGTCATCCTATCCCTTACACCCAGGTACCTTGCCAAAGTGTACAAGATTACTTACCGCCCCAATGACATCGACATCATTCGATTCATTCGGAAGAAGGATCACCAATACGATTTCTCTCATGAGGCTGCAACACACTCTTCATTTATAACCTATTCATTCGGTCCTTCGTCTACTCTTCCGCATACGAGAACTATCAGCGCCTCTTCCCTTCCTAGAACTTCGGTGGATCTACGATCAACAAGCAGGACAGATATGTCAACCGGAACTCGGTCCGTCTATCGTGGGTTCGACTTCTCAGCAGAGGAAAATGGTATCGCTATCCGTCGGTTGCAGAGTAATCTATCGGAACGCCGTGCAAGTAGCCGGAATGTGAATGCATTGCCGTCCGAACCGACACCTAAGAAGAAGAATGTTCTATCTCTGGGGAAAAGCTTCCTTCTTAGAAATACCTCACTCAAAAGAACCCTCACTCATCCGAGAAAGCGTTCCAAAGGTGAGGATTAGAGGCCTTAAATGGTGTAATAGATATATGGCATACAGCCTTCCTTGTGGTTTTCTTCTGGTTCCATCGTTTCTGGTTCTTTTTCTCGGCTCCGTCGCTTTTGCTTTTACTGCTTTCCACTTTTTTCACCTGCCTTTGACTTATGTTGATATTCGGTTTGTGTAACGCTCTTTAATCGATTAAATCACTGCTACTTATGTATTCCTTCATTTCTACCGTGTATCATTATTGTTCCCGTTGTTTGTGCCACTATTCTACAGTAACCGTCACATGGGCCTATCTACGAGATGATATATAACACACATACTTTCTCATATCATTTCAGTATTAATTATCGCTCTGGTGTGTATGTAGCCCAGTACGTAGCCCAGTATGTAGCCTAATGAATCTATATTTCATGACGAAATGGAGGATCTTCAAAATGTAAATGTAAAGTAAATGTGTGAGATGATAATATGACTTCACGACCCGATGCAAGATACCCCTTATGAGGGATGTGTTGCAAGGTAAGGATACTGGATGATCTTTGATTTTGCGTTGATGGATCGGGAGCGAGGTCTCGAAGTATCTTACTTGTAGGTTGAGTAATAAACGGATGGATTACTCAACACAATTGAAATTGATTGAAAACACATCAGTATTCCATTTGAATGAAAGGTTTGTTTATCAACCAAAGTGTTACTCACGACATGTGAGCACTATAAATAATGATAGCACATCCTGAAAAACAGACACAAGGTCAAGATCTGATAGAGGAGGGCTAATAAAACATGGGAAGATATAAAAGTGGGCATTTGCAAAATAGCAAAAGCTCTTCCCAATGACAAACAGCTCATAGCTTTCAACTCAGGTTCTCAGTTCTCGCCGCCTTTGAGAGACCAAGTATTATACTCTATCAAGAGCCCTTGGTCGAAGTATTAGGCTAGCAAACCCACAATGACACTAGTGCTTAGTCTTTTTTGGACAGATTTCTTATTGTTCTTGCTAGTACCATCATTCATGTAGCAGTTTAGACACTATTCTACATTCCTTATGGACACTATTCCCTGCTACTATAAAGTGCTGTCTAGCACAATGTACACTTCAGTCCTCATGTCACTTCGAGTGCTGAAGTCATCCTTACATGAAGTACAGTGCGTCAGTGTATCAATTCGGAGAATGTGGAAGATAAGCACATATGATATAGTAAAAATTGTCTAGCGAAAAATTTCTTTTGACCTCGCATCTACCTACCACACGTTACATATACTGCAATCTGTTCACAAAACCCTTGCTATAGTCCACAGTAGGGTTGCAATGGCAGAAGAGAGTTGGCAATGGTCTTGTGAGATCTGAGCTCTACTATATCAGGTATGCCGGAGTATGATAGAAGTAGTTTGTAGGATCAGTAAGGTGTGTTGATGGTGAAGTTAGATATGATACACAGTGTCGTGACATCAGAAAATACAGACTGTCGAAATGGACTAGTTCACCCACAAGACATCGGAACAAAGGATAGCAAAGCTGACGTGTTCCGAGACACAGCGGAGTGTAGGAACGAAACCAGCCGACTAAGCTCAGGCAACGGGTGAAGCTGTAGGGAAGCCAAGCCTGAACATCGACATACATACATATTACTGTAACTACTTTCCCTCAGTCGTCTGCCGCAGTGTGCGACGTCTGAAATACATTACTCTGATACAAACGATGGACGTCAAGATAATGAGGTTTGGCAGGATACTGGAATACTGGATACCCAGAACAAGTGCCAGGAGTTGCTCAGGTTCAAAGATAAAGACACGTCGAAATTCCAACACTTGTGAAATGAACTTTATTCGAGAAGGCACTGTCCGTTAAAATACTTTGCTAGAGATAGTCCAACTGAGAATTTTCGAAACCTAGATAACCAACGTCATCTATTCTCTAGAGGACACAACGTGGGTACGAACCACACTTAGCATTCGACTGAGTAAATAAAAGCCTATTTCATGATGCATTGACTCAACCTCTGCGATCAAAGAAGCGGATCACCAAACCACCGATCTATTGGTGGAGCTTGTCCTTTGACATTTCACTCGGGATCGTCTTGTTAACATTTGGAATCAAGTGACCATGAATACCATTTATCTGGAAGGCAGGACTCTCATTGCCAGAATCACCAAACACTACAAATCCAATCAATATTCGTTCGAAAATCGCGGGTCATCGCAGGTGAACTCACAAATGATTGCGTAAAATCCGGTGATTACGTCTTGCGGAACAGTGACATTGATCTGGCCAATGTTGAGCGGGAATGGACCGGCCAGGTGATACCATTTGGAGGTTTCCCAAGAATTTGTGGGGACTTTGCACGATGGTTAGAGTCATCAAAAACCATACACGAATGATCGTTGACATACTGGTCTTCAAGACAACATCGCCTTGATTGGAGATGCTCTTGGGGGCATTGTTAATATCCCTAGAGCATCGAAGTCAAAATATGTCGCCTCTTTGGAACCCGTAAAATGATACACATCAAATGTATCAAGATTTTACAATCCTAAAAGGTATTCAGAGGGGCCTCACATACCAAACGACTACTTCTTGTGACCCAGCGGTCCAGATGGAATCTGCCGTTGGTTGGACAATGGAAGGCGACCAAACATCGAGAGCATTCCTCCTCTGTACAGACAGGGAGCCAGCACTAACTCGAATGATGGTAGTAAGAATTAAGAAAGCCTGACAAAGGACAGTAAGGCTTAAGGTGTGCATGGTTGCAATCATCGTTGAAAGTCGGATAGTTAAAGGAAGGAGTGTAGTTGAAAGAGAATGGTCAACGAAGATGTAGTTACGAAGAGGGAAAACCTGGCACCTAACTGTCACCAGGATCTTTTAACCTCGTCCGGACAACGGAGAGGGGTGAAATCTATGTTAGGTTTAGTCCCCTCCGCGTGAGAGCGATCTAGGGCTCCTGACACATGGGGTGCCGATGGGTTCGATTAATTCAGACAAGATCGTGGATTATCCAGGACCATCAATTCTAGTCTCCATAATAAGTAATTAAAGGAGTCATTTTATTCTTTCACAGGGTTTTGTAGTTAGGCGACTCTTCAACTTCAATCCAATTACTAATTTTTGGGGTATGTTTGCAATAAGATATCAGACAGTTTCCTCAAATCTGATCGAGAGTGGAGTATTGAGTACGTCCCTAGTCCCGTCGTCAAGGATAAATTTGCACCGAAGCCATATCCTGGGCACAATCACGTAATCACAAAATTTAAAAACTTCAAGCATATGATACCTTGACCCAAGTGAAACTAATCGTTCTTCAGTGCTGAACGCTTAGAAGTTGAGGACAGTTAATGTCACTCAGGAGTTGGCCGTGCTCGCTTCGTCGCATTCGCTCGTAGATTCATGGTGCCGCTCATGAGCTCTTTCAAGTTGGAGTTGAGCAAGTGAAAGTGCTTACCTTAAAACTGCGTCACGAGATCTTTGAATAGGCTTGCAATATAGGCTTGCAAGTGCTGATTGATATTCAAAACTTTCATCGTCGGCGTGCCAGTGACAGTCTCTGGATGCTTTATTTTTTGGTAAAATGTATATATTCATGGTGTCAGCTGGTGAATACAGGTACTTCGTCGATGACTAGACGTTTCCAGCACACCTGGAAGGGAGGCAAGATATTGGGTGACACTTGCAACAGTCGGGAATGCGTGAGAAAATATCGGCGTGTATTCCTGTACCTGTAAATGAATGTACGGTAGTTAAGTGCTCGCGATTAGAATTCAACAAGGTCAGCTTTATCTGTGGCTGATGTCAGAATCACCACACGCGACTGGTCAGAGGACTCGTCGCAGTATTTGTTGATCTTCGGACGTCACTGATTTAATTGATTCTCAGTGAATGACAACAAGAATAGCACGAGAAAGATACATAATCCTGACTCTTTGACTGTCCCGAAGGGTCTATGCAAAATAGAACGTTTTTCTGTATATTTGAGAAGTGTCATCTCAAGACAACGCTGGCTTGACCGGTGGTTAGATTGGGAATGTCAAATAATACAGGGGGAAATGACAAGTACTCACTGGTTCTATACTATCAATCTAAGAGTCTAAAATAGAGACAAAAAGGGTAAGGAACAATGTTATGAGTGGCACTGGGTGACTTCCCGTAAATTCTGAAGATATAGTAGTGTACGTGTGAATCCACCATTCCTAGCTCAGAACGAGCCAGCAAAGTCCTCCCGGTCCGAGAGAAACACACATCCTCACAGCCCCTGTGTCCCTTTATTCCCCCCCTTCGTATCCATGCTCAATTTCTTCTTGTAGTACAGAGCCTGGCCCAATCGTAGTTTCAGTATAAGTTAAGGCCTTGTGCCTCAGTAGTCAGTAGACTACCGCGGACTGTGTTCGTACACCGCGTAATAAATTGTTGAATCAAAAAAAAAAGAAAAAAAAAGTGTACGTGTGAAATTCCAGTCTGGGATGAATTTGATTCCCGTACCGAGTTAGATGTCACACCACGTTGCATTCAACGCGTTACACGTGATGTGACACAATAATATCATGTCTTTTCAATTATCCTGAAGACAGAACAGCAACAGTTCTTTGTGGTAGAATGTTTGGCTTCCATTCCTTCGAAGATAATCTTCATCACAAAATCTTTGGTAGCTCATAGAGGAGAAAAAAATTAGCGTGTTTATCATTTTATATCGGAGACAACATCTGTATATAGTATGTGACCTTGACCTATAATGGAGAGAATATCTATATATGGTATAAGTACTCTGATATCTCTAACTCAAAAGGAAAATTCGTATCTAGGAAGTCTATGGTCTGGCGTTTTTCTCAGATCACGATATCTGGGAAAGTCTAGGATGCCCTTTTGGAGCAGTCTGAGAAAATCTGAGGTCACAGATTTTCTCGGACTGCTTACAGGAAGTTACCCACTATCCATTACACGATCAGCCTGTCGGCTACCCCACAATTCAACTTGTTATACTGGATGATTTTGCGAGCAGCAGCATACGGTCCAGCTGGGAAAGCTCTAAGCCCAATTAGAGTAACCACAGCTGAAGCATTTGTTGGGCATGAGGGAGTCAATTCAGGACAAGAACAATCATCGTTTCATCAGTACATTATGGAATAATAAACTCGCGTCGTTTCACTCTTATGTTTCAGTTCCATTTCCTAACAATAGTAGGACATCACTATGGACGATGCCTACTAGCCGAAGCCATATATAAGTAGTATCACGTAAACTTTAGTTCTCGCATCGTTTTCGAGACTGAAGTGTTTTCTTACACATTAAGCTTGATTAATGGTTGTCAAAATGCCAAGTTCTTCAAACAACTCACCCCGAGGGAGTGTAGAAGTCGAGTCGGTCACTAAAAATACTACGTCATCGATCTGAGACATCCTCAAATAATTACATAGTCATTTCACCTATATTTCTCCCTCAGCCATCCACCACACGTTTGAGCTCTTTATTATATTTTATGATGAAATATTTCTGGAACAAGGATTGAAGTCGCTTGGTCGATACGGCAGCATCTTTTTTAAGGTACTCTAAGTCCCATTGAAATTCGTACCAGCCATCAATCGTGAGAATAGTCAAATAACGAGGGTCCAGAGTGAGGTCTTCTTTTTATGATTACATTTCTAAGGTGAGGTCGTGTGGGGAGTTGAGTTGCCAAAGACAAACTCGAGAGGCGTTCGCGTCTGTTTTCTGGAGAATCATATGCAGCAGACTGCGCAAGGATGGAAATTGTTGTTACGCTGTTGTTGCTTAAGGTGACGCTCACGTGGCCTTCCCATATACTGTCTTTCGCGCTCTGCGAAATTGAACATGATGGAGCGTACTCCTGCACGCACGTTTTCTCTCGCTTGTAAGAGCGTCATTCGCAGTTTTCAGAGGCAGCAAGTTCTTCTCTGCAGAACTTATACTTCAATTGGCCCACAAGCGTCAAACGTGTCGACCCTTTCGTGGCGTGAATATTTGGCTCTCCGGAGCAGCAAGCGGAAGTGGCAAGTCGTGGGTGTCGGCCATTCCTTCGAATGTAAAAAATAGATTGAGCTGTTTGTATAGGCTGCGACGGCTCCTTGCGCCATCTTGGGTTTCGCCGGGGGTGCTGCTTATTTCGGAAATCTTGACACAGATCCGTCTAAAATGATCATGGTGCGTATTCCTGGGCAAAATTTTCATTTTAGTTGTCAGCAACATAGGAAATCATAGGGAATTGACCCGTTCTTCTTCTATGGTATCTGTACTGTTGGCTGTGTTGGTACGTCTGCAATCCTTTTTTGAAACCCATCAAATCGACATCTGTCCAGGTGCTGGCATCCTCATTGGGCCAACCGTTGGAACAACAATTTGGAGAATGTCTCACCGTCAGAGCCTCGCTCTCATTGATGCAAAAGATGCTGAGTTCTATCAACGAATAGCGAAGAACCGTGTTGATGCCGCCCTTCAGAGCCCGACCAGTCCAATCCCCGATTATTATGGTATGGAGTTTCGTAAAGGTCTCCTTCGCGATTTGAACGACTTGTACAGGCGAAAGGATTGGTTCTACGAGGGACTATCGTCGGGTTCGTCTCTCCCCTCGTCGCTTTGATTTACTCCTAATCAAATTTCCAGTGGTTAAGAGACCAAGCCAAGTATAAACGAAAAGCAACTTTGGTTGAGGAATGAGTATCTCTCTCCATAAAATTATTTAATTGTCTCGCATAATCCATTCGGTTGGCTGTTGACCTCATGTGCAAAATCATCCTTGCTAATTCGATATGGTGCCGAATTATGTGCTGCATGACAATATAAGATCCAGTAACTGGATACAGGTAAACAAGCAGGTACAGTGGCGCAGAAGGTCCTAAAAACATCTGGATCGTAGGTCTGTGTCTGGTTGAAGGTGTTATAGGCAAAATGACAGTAGAGAACAAGTATGTAGAATTTCAGGATACTAACAAGAAGTACCTAAGACCAAGACTAGGTTTTCGGCGGGAGTGTGATTGTAGCGTCGAAAAAAAATTATACTGTCCCGCAAAGATTCATCTAATATGTCGGGGTTATCCGTTATCACATCCGGCGTCATTCAGCGACGAAATGAGTTGGACCTTGATGATGAGCTAGTAGATAACTTGTTAAAGGGGAAGATGCTTCGTTCTCGAAGACAAATTCGGGGCACAACACCCTTAGCTGAATTACACTTGTCCCCATACTCCACCGTACACCAACCATCCTTGAATTCCTCTAGCATGCATACCGTTTCGCCGACTTGAATGGAGAGTTCATCTTCTAGATTAGGTATAAACGTACTGACTACGGTCATCAGCATAGGAAGTTCGCTACGCCCTGCAGTAGAGGAGGCATGAACAAAGGAGGTTTGAAGGTCGTTCTTGATATGGCGAA
>Ga0153967_100270_pt1 | contig 27242 bp, 34 predicted proteins | sample TSFL051MetaG_FD_104688 | JGI IMG/M metagenome (GOLD analysis project Ga0153967, IMG submission 104688) | Attine ant fungus gardens microbial communities from Florida, USA - TSFL051 MetaG | ecosystem: Host-associated > Fungi > Mycelium > Unclassified | place: USA: Florida, Paynes | collected...
GTGATAGCAGAGGTCAACCGAGGGCAGGAAGCTTGGCACATGGTGCTGACCTTTTCCCGACTGGGATCCTGATTGCTCGTTTGGCCCTCGCTGGCTACTGGCTGACCGCCGAACTGAATACTTGCCTCAGGTGATTAAGAGGGATCCGGACCTCCCCATTGTTGACCGGGTTTGAATTGCTGCGCTTTCGGTGCAAGATCTGACGACGGCCTGGATGTGTTCTGGTCACTGGACCCGAGGTGAGTGTTCTTGGAAGTCTTGTCTGCTTGACGTCGGTTTTGTGCATGGAAGGCCATGAAATATCGTCAGGTATGATCTATGGTAGGGTCTTGTTGTTGTCTAACCGCATTCAATAGGAACTCGTGTCCTATCATGTTTTGTACACATTGAGTTATGTTCATATCCACCCTTGGTGGTGACTTCTGGTTCAGTAAATGAATGTCGCATCATCTTGTCTCTAGTCTTGTTTGATTGTATCCGTCTATCTTTTACTGTTACTATGTCTATTGCAGTCTGCTTTAGGAGTCACTATGCAATTATGATTCTCATGGCCTTTATTACGGTGCCGTGTTTTTTAGTAGAGTGGTGTTGAGTGGTCACCGTTCAATCTGTGTCTAGGTCCAGTATGGTGTGCATTGAGGAGTGTTGTTCTTGCCCGGACCCGCATGACAGGAAGTTGCCTTTGTATCCGTCAAGCCACCAGTTATTGTGTCCTTTGTGTCTGGTATTTTTTGCTGATTGTGTTGTATACTCTTGTGTCCATCTGATGAACACCAGAAATCATGGATCAATCAGGAATACTATCCGCATTGAAACTTGTGAGATCATCAGATTGCATCTTCTATTATCCACTATAATCCTTTTCTAAAGTGGTGGCGCTTACACGAAATGCTATGGGAATGAGACTCTTGATCACTGATTTCCCCATTGAGAACTGCTATATTGGCATGCTTTGATTACATAAGAGTAGCGATGAACCAGGCTGCTGCTGGCCAGACGAACTATGGGTCAGGCCAAGTCCAAAACAATCAAGTTTCCTCAATACCCCCAACCACCTATATACCCTCCATACTATGTCTACCCTGTCCATCCGCAGGTCGGTTTTTCAGGATACCATCTACCTGTCTTGCCTCCAGGCATGCCTCAACCCCAGACTGTCCCTTGGCCGCCCCAGCCACGACACAAAAAGAGGAAAAAGAAGAAGTCTCAGGCTCCAGGACCTGCACAAATGCCAGTCCAACAACCTGTTCCAAATGTTCAGCCAGTGCCTGCAGGAATGCTGGATAATCTCCCCCCTGGGTTCGTACCACAAAGCATACTTCTGAATCCTCCTGGAGCACCAGGTATGTCTGATTTGAAATAGTCTATCTGCGTCAGATGGGCCCTGATGCACGAACATTGTATCGGAAATAACAAGGTCCTGTTTTTCCCCCAGGGGCCGCCAATGGTATTGCTCAAGGTGCCGTTCCACCACCATTATTTACTCCAGGTGTCCCTGGTAACGCTCAGCTCACCGACCTCCCTCCGTCAGAATCAATTTTGCGTCGTGCTGCAACCCCATTTGCAGCCACTGGTCCTGCACACGAAGATTCTGACGAAGAGGATGATGACAATGAAGAACAAGATTCTCAGTTTTATCGGCAGGCTACTTCTGATTCCCGCTTGTTACCTCCTATAACAGCCAATGACCCTATTGCTTCTCCACATGTTCCTCCAAATCCGTTACCCCCACCTCCACGAGACGTGTACGAACTTTCACCTTACAAACAACTTGTACACCTCCCAAATACGATGGCTCTTCTGACTGCGAGAACAACAAATACAACGACAGTATATCCGAACTCGAATGCTGTTCTCACTCGATCAGCAACCAATCCCGGTATGGCGGGAGTCGGTGCTGGCATCAATGCTATGTTGCCACAAAATGGAAAGAAAAAGAAAAGATTTTTCTCATTGCGACGTGGTCGCGATGCGACTGCCCAATTGAACGTACCTTCACAGGCCCAGCATCAATTAGGCAATATTCAGTTCGTGCCTATATATCAAAATGCACCAGGGGCAGTCCAGTCCGAGTTCACACCCGCACCTGCTCCTACAACAGTTCAGAACCTAGCGAGTCCGAACGCTGATGATGGGACATCACGGTCACAAGCCGAAAATCCTGTACCTCCCGTATCTACACCACCTTCACCTCCTCCACAACGATCACTGCCACCACCAGGTGACGGTTCTGACGACGGTGGGATGGTATCACCTGATCTCCATCATTCTACCAGCCCTATCCTGCATCAGTCTCATCACGCCTCTGCTTCTCAGCTGCAACAACAGCAGCCCTTTTGCCCACCTCCGCCTACACAATCGCAACCCCATCAGTCTCCTCAGAGATCGTCTCAACCGTACCTTGTCTCACCCAATGGTAATACGTTTGAATTTAGTCATGCGAGTTTACCTGAATTTCTGAATCACTCGCCTCATCGTGTCATGTACAAAAATAAAATTTACCCATCGGCGATGCACCTTCACGAAGCGATGAAGTTTCTAGAAACTAAACCAGAACTTGCAGAGACTATACGAACTACGGAAAACGTGGAGGATGTATATCCTTTCACTGCGAGACTGCAAGTATGGGTTAGACCCGACTGGGGATCTGTATTCTTGGAGAAGGTGAGAGATGGTTAGTTTCAACTTGAAACTATTTCATTCGGCTTTGATGCAGATGGCAGAGGTACTATGGCACAAGTTCACACAGCATCATCACCTGAGGACAATGCTCTTGAAAACTGGAAACGCACGAATAGTGTACTCGGATCATGTGGATCCGTATTGGGGAAGCGGAGCCAGTTTTGGTGCTGGCAGTACCTTTCCTGGGACCAATTATCTTGGTAAATTGTTGGAGAGCGTTAGAGAACGGCTCAGGGAGGCCGGTTATAATGCCCTATGACAAAAGTTTAACTGTGGTCTTCTCCACATCAGTCGATGACGAATTTTAATGATGTATGAAAATGCATATTTTTGTATGTTTTGAGGTTTCCTTTGTTTTGTTGGTTCCTTCTTTACCCTTCCTTGGAAATTCTGCATCCTACTCATATCCGTTTTCACTGTTGCATTTTTTTGATCTGGTTGTCCCCTAGTAGAAATAGTGGTAGAGATAGTGCTGCGTGAGATCAGTATGCCAATGCAAATTCAAACGAGATTGTCGAATGTAGTGCTCGGATGGGGTACATTGAAGGAGATGGATGTAGAGCGGGGGGTATCGTCCTTTCCAGTCATTTGCATTTCCGGAGTTCTATCACCCATTGGAATTCTGGTGTGTAGCATGACTGGGAAGTGAACCAAGCCATCGATTTCAATACTTTCCTCGCCAGGCTATCAGTTCGAGTTATTGATGGCAGACTAATTGCCAAACAACTGTAGTGTTCCTTCAAGCTTGGACTGGTCATTGTGTTCTGACAGTTATCGATGATTAAGTTGACCGTAGATGATATTTAAATACTAGTATTCAAAGTTTGACCTAGTGGGTCAACTAACATTTCTAATACGCGACATCTCACAACGTTCAAATGGGAAATCAGACTTGAAACCAACACTATACTATCATTTTACTCATGAACCTTATTCCCAACCCAAGTCCCAAGAATAACTTTTTCAAACTTCGTCTCAACCGTATCTTTCATCAACCATTCACCCAACGCGCTCATTCCGGCAGAGAACAAGAACAAGAGAGAACTCATGAAAAAGAACGTGATTGATTCACCAATTTGTAGCCATGACCCGGTATCGCGGACTCGGAAGAAGAACATGAGCGTCATCACTACCAGGAATTTGATCAAAGCAATGAGAATCGTGATGAAAGTGCGTACCATCACTCATGCACAAGGAGACAAGGAGAAGAGAAAACGGTGGAAGTTGGAGTGCGTGGTTGAGGTAAGCAAGAATTACGGATAACATGACGTATGGCGCGAGTACTTTATATAACTGTGAGTATGAAAATATAAGTTTACCACCAACGTTAATGATGCGATATACATACCAATAGTGTCGCCATTGAAAACGGACTGAAGACGGGTATAAGGCGGTATACAGGTTCTAGGTAGAACGATCTAAAGAAAAGGCCGGTGAAACAGGCAGGGGTCAATGAAGTAGACTTACGATATCGATGCGACACTGGACGTGTAAAACTAGTCAGATTCGAAAACCCTCCAAGATACCTGTGGAATGCATACTTTCCAATTCCAAAGAAGCCCAGATGCACGAAAAATAAGAAAGCGAGCGCAAGTCTTACGTCCCCGAAGTCGAAAACATAACCATCAGCCCTTTTGCCCTCTTCAACCCTCTTTGCTACTGGATCTTGAAGCAGCAATTCTGAGTTCTTCATGATCTTCTCCGAAATGACCCAACAGAGTAAAACTGCCGAATAGGTAGCAAAGAACAACCCTTCAACACTGATGGACAGTATGATAAAGCAGGGAGCGAAGCCGAGGAAGTACATGAGTAGTTTGGATGAAGTCGTGTGAGGAGTGTTCATGGTGTACGGGAAAATAGAGGGAATTACTGATTGACAAAGCTGTTCAACTGTGATCATGTTCGGACTGCTTTTGACACTTACCTAACAGGGCCCAGTTCAATATCCTAGCCATTACAGGAAGTCCAAGTTTCCATTGAAGTCTAATAGACGAATAGACGGTGCTTGCTGTAATCAGAAGTACGAAACATTTCTAGATGGTAGTCAAGTCATTGAATGCCTGCATGACCGAACAGATGAGCCGTACCTGAAGGGTATACTTTTCGTTTAGCCTCTTCCTCGTCACTTGTCCAAGCTGCTGTTCGACCTCAGCCAATACGAATGACTGGGTCCATTGCGCAACTCCCCAAAAGACAAGACTGCCCGCTACACTGAAGGAGGATGATTAGAAACGTCAGCATGCATCGGAATAGCCTAGGAACTACCTTACATGAATAAACAACTTTCATTCCTATCGACTGACACCAACGGAAACAGCGCGCATAATCCACAGAGGGAATACCATAACAATACTGATCTCGGTGACTTCAAAACCAATTGACGAAGACATGATTTTCCCTTCTTCTCCATGATCCAGCTATTTGCTATGACCAAACAGCCAAATGACCAAACCAGTCTCCGACTGTATCCCAACTACCATAGCCAAAAACTATGAGCATCCTGAGACTTTCCCGTGTCAATAGAAATTTGAACATACCGCCAAAGCTAGAAGTGCACTTACAGCTAACACAACCTGGTCTATATTCCTTCTCAAATCAGAGCCTACCCGCGCCCGAATATCCGGTAATAAGAAATACGGAACCCCTTGTCGAAAGAATTGATACCAAAAATACGCGGGAAAAGAAACGTAAAGGTAATAACTCCAAGGCGATCGCTGGACAAGGAACACAGCCCAACATACGAGAGAAATTACGGGTGGAACCAATTGTAAGACACCTTTGTTGACTGATAGTGCGGGTACTTCCAATGGTCGAATAATATAGAGCGAAGAATAGAGCATCCATCCAATGTGAGCTAAAGTGACGATGATGCGCAGGAGTGTCTGGTCATATGTTTGAAGGTAGTGTAGACCATTGAGAGCTTCTTTGATAAGGACGTGCGAGGAGTGTCGTGCATCGTACCACTGGGAGGTATTGACGAGGGACTCAATGTGATTAAGTTGTTGGATACGATCAGGTATAGGTCCAGACTCGAGTGGAGTATAAGGTTTATAGAACAGGGTATGTGCCTTTTTTAATTCTATAGAATACGTAGGCTTAGATGATGATGTCGTGAGAAGGACACTACATACCATGTTTGAACCGATATTGCTCTAAAATCATTCTGGCATTTACTAGTGCAGCTTCTGCCAGAGCCTTCTTCCCCAGTCCTGGGTCCAAATACCCAGGTTTGTCGGGATCAACATCTGGTAAAACGCCAACGGAATTCACGGGCCATGCCACGCCAATTAATGTCGACATAATTGCTGCGATATCCGCTTGGTCCACATCCCGTCTATAGAGATGATTGAGACCCCATAACTGAGAATAATCATCGTGCGAAGATGGCACTGTATCTGGAAGAGGCCCACGAATGCCTTTCCCCCATGCGACAAGTGGAGTGCGCGTGCAATCTGGATCTGTAAAAGGTCAGAGGAGGAGCAGACGGAAGAAAATACAATATTCCTCACGTCCGTCACCATGGTTCCCAATCACAGACATCCCGTGGTCAGCAGTAAAAATGAAGCTGGTTTCCTCATCTCCATAGAATTCGACCATAAGCTGCTCTGTTCGCTGAACGATTTGATCTACGGCTTGGATATTCCTCATGTATTCTGGAGAATGAGGTCGATGTGAATGCCCTGTAGTATCCAAACCTAGAAGATGGAGGAAGAAAACGACCTTGTCGGAGTGTAATTTTGTCTTGAGTGTCATATCGGTAAGAGCATTGCGAAACAAAGTCTCCAGCTGGTTGAGAACCCAGTAGTCCAGCTCAACAGCATCTGGCGAACGCTGTGGAAATAGCCATATTCGAATGGACAGTAGCTTACCTTTGGTGAAATCCTCTTCTTCTGCATCATAGCTCCACTCTAATACTCTGCCGGGTACAGCACCTCGGGCAAACATGGGTAAGATATCAGGTGAACCAAATGAGAACGTTGTAGTTGATTGATTGAAGACCGAATCAAAGTCTACAGGGTTTGTCTTCCAACCCTGCGAATGAGAACTAGCAAAGTACGCTCACAGAACAGTTTGAACATGAACAAACCTTTGTGACAGCAGAGACGTCCTCGTACATTCCTCCAATGATAGCAACATGACCTGGTCGACTTTCAGTCGGTACTCGAGTATGGGACACCCCAAACACTCCGCGAGACTCTGCAATAGATTTTAGATATGGAGCAACAATCCTGGGGGAGTTTTCAATCTTCGGAAATGGGTACTCGTTGAACAGGAGGTCTGCACGCAAACCATCGCCTGAGGATAAAGGCCTCATTATTAATGCTTGACAGTATCAGGCTCACAACACACCAACGATCAGGACCAGCCTTTTTGATTCAGCTTGCGTTCTGAAACTCTGCATTCCATGAACAACAGGGCTTGTGAAATAGCAGTCGAATACAGAAACGATAAAAACAATATGAAAGAGCAAGCCTATTGACAGCAACCTTTGAACAGAATAATGAGTGCCACCTTTTACGGCTGGGGACATGAACCTGTGATGATAGTAGAAAAGAATCTATTAATACTTCACAAACTATGCGCACATGATTCTCAGATTCTAAAACGGGTTGCTATCCCTCCACAATGTCCAAACGAAAAGTCGCGTACTACTACGACTGTGAGTGCAAGTCCTGGACTCATACTTGTACTCAGTCTATGAAATTCAGCTGATGTTGGCTCGTATACATATGGCCTTGGTCATCCCATGAAACCCCATCGGATACGGGTCACTCACGACCTCGTCGCTGCATACGATATGCTGCCCAAGATGCACGTCTTGGTGGGTGCTCACATCTCATATTATGTGCAGCTGCAGCTGACAATATTTGTCTAGCGACCAAAAAGAGCCACACCTGAAATGCTCACTGCTTTTCACACGGATGAATATATCCATTTCCTTACCAGAGTCTCACCGGAAACAGCAGAAGAGCTGACATACCACGGCACAAGATGTGAATGCTCAAAATGTATCCAGAACTGTATTAAGATCTCAACCATCCGTTTGTTCTAGTTCTAGTCGGAGATGACAACCCAGCATTCGAGGGATTATTCGAATTCTGTTCAATATCAGCAGGCGGCTCTATATGTATGTATCCATCGTTCTACCAGGATATTGTTTACCATAATTCGAGCTTTTGAACAGGCGCAGCTCAACGAATAGCTTCAGGTGCTGCCGACATCGCAATCAACTGGGCTGGAGGCCTTCACCACGCCAAAAAACGTGAAGCCTCAGGCTTTTGCTACATAAATGACATTGTACTTGGGATCCTCGAACTTCTACGCTTTCACCCTCGCGTTCTCTATATTGATATCGATTGCCACCATGGCGACGGCGTGGAAGAGGCATTTTATACCAGTAACAGGGTCATGACATGTAGTTTCCACAAGTTTGGAGAATACTTCCCCGGTACCGGCACGCAAGAAGATAAAGGTCGAGGGAAGGGCAGAGGGTATGCCATTAATGTCCCTCTAAAGGATGGAATCACGGATGAATCATTCCGAAGTATCTTCGAACCGGTATGTTCGTCCCTGACATTTGGTAGAGCTAAAGTGAGAATGAGGGCTTTGGTATAGGTAATTGCTAAGATTCTTGACATATTTCAGCCATCTGCGGTTGTACTCCAGTGTGGTGCCGATTCGTTGTCTGGAGATAAACTCGGGTGCTTTAATTTGACGATGAACGGACATGCGCATTGCGTTCAGTTCCTCCGGCAGCAGAACATACCACTTATTCTCTTGGGTGGAGGAGGCTACACAGTGAAAAATGTGGCAAGGCTATGGACATACGAAACAGCATGCGCTCTCGGAATAGAGAATGACGTCGACCCAAACCTTCCATGGAGTGAGTATTTTGAATGGTTTGCTCCGAGATACCGGTTGGAGGTTGTCGGAAATAATATGGATGATTTGAATATCAAGGATGGATCGCTCGACAGAGTTCGGTGAGCCATTCTCGTTCTTATACTCCAGTGCGGTGCTTAGGCCTGAGCCTATTAGCGTGACTGCACTTGAACAGCTGCAGGAGATTGCCCATGTTCCTTCAGTACAAATGCACGACGTACCGAAAGAGTCTCTAGGTCATCACCTCGGATTCATGAATGATGATGAAGGTTGGGATGAACTCGACGAACGGATAGCTCGTACGTTTCCTCCTTGATTCATGTTTGAGCCGTCCTGTGATGCTTCCTATGTAGAACACGTACGATACGTTTATAATCTACAAGAATGCTCCTCTGCTTCTTCTGAAGGCGAAGAAGAAGAGCCCTGGGATTCGGATGACACTGCTAACACCTGGCGGCGCCAACAGAATAGCATATTAAGTCGCAGTCGCTCCAATAAACCCCCTCGCATGACTGCCAATTCAACCAGCGGAAATGCTGAAGAAATAACAGCCAATGGAAAACGAATGAGTTTACTCACGAATCGCTACTTTGATGTTCCAGTCCAAGAGAATGGCTTTGCTCATTATGACTGTGGTGCTGCCCTGGGTAAAGCGACGAAGAGGAAGTTTTTCAGTTATCCCCGTAAGTGGGATGACAGAACCGGAGGTTTGACAATGAGAGATGCGTTCTCACCGCTGTCGAAGACACTGAACCTTGCGGGACTGATGGAAAGGGGTGGGAGAGATAGGGAGGTAGAGACTATGGATGATGATTGGGACGATAATAATAGTTGTTGACTCGTGTATGAATATTTTGTAATCTTACTTACGACCCTGTGGGTTCTGTAAATTATTTCCACTTTGTCGACTTGGTCGGCTGATAATCAAAAAATCCATATGATTAACATTGTGGTTTGCTTCTCTTGTAAGCGGCTTCCTACGATCACCGGGCTCAAATTTAGCTCCACTTCAGTAATTTCCTCTTGGAAGTCCAACATGCGGGGCTCCGTCGTTACTTTTGGGTTCCGTCATTACTTTTGAACTCGTTGTCTTCTCTAACTTCTGGGAACATGGGACACCAACACTCCCGTGATTCATATATAAAAGGATTAGATTCTGACAGCCATCCCCCCTGTCAGCTAAGGCCACGGGCGTTCATCGCTACTTTGTCACCTTCCACAGATACTTCAGATGTCGACGCTAACGATCACTGAGCAACCTGTTGCAACGATACCTCCACTTCCAAGGGAATCAAATCCGTCCCTACGTCGGCTGCGAAGGACATACGAATTAGTAAAACATAAAATAACGACGAGAGAAGGATGGCTAGGTGATTATAACTATGGTTGGTAGGTCTATGTTGTAAACCAAATATCTCCTCTAGCCCTGATTAATACACTTGCTAGGCTATGTATGCCAATGTTACCATTTGTGAAGCGAAAGAGCAGCGATCCACCATTTTATGCTCTTGATGATGAACTACCGCTTGTTCTTGCTATCTCATCGGGACTGCAACATGCGCTTGCGATGCTTGCCGGACTTATTACACCACCGATTATCTTTGCTTCTACGTTGAACCTACCACCTGACGTGTCGGCCTATATGATTTCTGCTTCACTGATTGGCTGTGGTGAGTATGATCTTGGGATTCATGGTTTGGCAACAACCTTGTAATCTCCATTTCCTCGTGCTTTATGCTACCAGGTAGCTCAGAGTGCTGATTGTTACGATGTCATCTTAGGCATTCTGAGTCTCGTCCAGATATCCAGAATACACCTATTCAAGGATTACTATCTCGGAACAGGCTTGATCACAGTTGTTGGAACGAGTTTCGCAACCCTTTCTATTGCTAATGCCGTACGTGTTGACTTTCAATATAAGAGTTTTCGGAATGACGCCTCATCCAGATTTTTGATGCCATGTACAGCGATGGAAGTTGTCCATCTTCTCTAGTTGATGGACTGACAGTTCGTGGTCCGTGTCCAGATGCCTATGGCAAAGTTTTGGGTGAGAGCTTTCAATTTAATATCTTTATGTTCTGACGAAGACCACGAGGTACCTCGTTAATATGCTCCTTCCTCGAGATATTCATGTCGTTCTTTCCACCTCGCGCGCTGAAGCGAATATTTCCTCCTATCGTAACAGGCACAGTCATTTTCCTGATTGGTGCTTCCCTCATCGGTAGCTCTGGCATCCCAAACTGGGGTGGGGGATCAAATGACTGTCAAAACCGGCCAGACAGTGGATTGTTTGTTCTTTGTCCTGATATCAACGCGCCTCGGCCCCTTCCGTACGTTCCCCTATTTTTTTGTTTCTCATGAGTATACCAATTCGATACCCAGATGGGGGTCTGCAGAGTTCATTGGAATTGGGTTTCTTTCGTTCATCTCAATCATCCTCACAGAAGTATTTGGATCGCCTTTCATGAAGAATGTTTCAATCATCATCGGTCTTCTCGTTGGTTGTATCGTAGCGGGAGCGACAGGGTATATTGATCCATCCACTATTGGCTCCTCGCCTGCCATCACTTTTATATGGGTACACCGCTTCAAACTCGGTGTTTATCCCCCAGCCATTCTGCCCATGCTTGCTGTCTATGTGTCTTTGGCCATGGAAGCGATAGGAGACATCACCGCCTCTGCTGAGGTATCACAGCAACCTGTTGTAGGTGATGTCTTTGACTCGAGAATTCAAGGAGGCGTCCTCGCGGATGGAATTGGTGGAATCTTGTCGGCGTTGTTCACAGTAACCCCCCTATCAACCTTCGCACAGAATAACGGCATAATTGCTATTACACGTTGTGCTAATAGGAGTGCTGGGAGGTGGTGTTGTACCTTCCTAATTCTCTTTGGTGTTCTCGGTAAATTATCGGGCGTCTTCTTGGCCATTCCAGCGCCGGTGCTCGGTGGTGTTACGACATTCTTATTTGCCAGCGTAACAACATCTGGTATCCGCGTTCTGAGTCAAATTGATTTCTCGCGGAGAGACCGGTTTGTTTTAGCCGCAGCACTGTCGTTTGGAGTTGGGAATTTGCTCAAGCCTTATATTTTTACGCATCTTTTTGAGAGGGTTGCTAGTCCTGGGTCAGGTTTGAGGGGGTTATTTGACTCGATTACGATTGTGTTGAGTACACCTTGTGAGTCCTTGCACTTCATACCGAATTTATCTCATAGTTGAACAGTTTTATCTGCTGGTGTTCTTGCTGTGCTACTCAATCTGACCCTTCCTATGGAGCAAATTGATCAGCGGGATGAAGAGGAATCTCAGTCAGCTGTGGAAATTGGAGACGTTGAATCTCAGTCTAATAGACCGAAGGAGCTGGAGCTTCGTCGTATATAACAGCCACCGATGACGATGTAATTGGATACCGTCAATTCTTGCCGAGTCCATCAGATTGACCTTGGTTCAGTAATCTAACAGAACCTGGATAAAATCGCTACTGGACTATGATGCGATGCCTCATGTTACTTATCTTGGCTCCAGCCCCTCCAGATCCTCGCAGCTGGTTCTTCAAAGTCACAGTCCCACAGAAACGGATAGCTGATTCATATCAGGAATGAAAATATGATTTTCAGTAATCCCTTGGGGAGGCTAAAAGACCAGCAAAAGACAAGACAGAGAAACATGAATCAAAATCATCAGCTATCATTTTCAATATCTTGTCTCCCGGGGACAACGTTGTTCTTAATGGTATATGAAGATCCCTTATTCGTTCACTTTCTTATCTCGTGCATGTGACACAAACCTGTATAAAAGATGGGCATTGTCGGAGTCAGTCCCAATTGTTGTCTGAAACCTATCTCAACCCCTGGAGGCTACTGAGGTTGATCTTTTTTTAAAAAAATTCAAACCTCAGATTTTTGTATCAATATTTCTCGGGTAGACTGACTTCTTGGTTTGATAATTCTGCCCTAGGCCTTCGTGTATTGCTTTTCTATTCTTAAGTGTTTATTCAAGTGTGACGGCGTGAGAGTCTGAAGCCAACGCGAGCTCGGGAATGTCCTCACTCTCCTTCCTACCTCGAAAACTCACCAAAGGTATAAATGCTCAGAAGTCTGGTGCATGTGGCGCAAAAACAGGTAGATCCGGAGAATCTGCATCTGGCATTACTCTGTTAGACGTGACTCGCGGCGGCCCGGCGACCTCTTCCAATGGTACAACTCTACCTGAATACGACGATCAGGATTCTATCAATTTGTTGAGTTTGTCGTTATCAGACTTTGCGCTTTGGCTAGATGGGGAGCTAAGGCAGAAACTGGGGTATGGTCCAGCGCAGGGACCTGATACAAGTTGTTGGTCGAATTGCTCTTTTAATCCATCAAGGTTTTGACCATGTTACAGATATTCCACTAGACTATCTCCTCGAGCACTCTGCAGTGCTTTCTGGTCTTTGTAGCCGTACAGATATCCCGCGTAGCCAAGTTCAGAGAGTCTTAGTCAAAGCCATACGATTATATGCGAGTCACTTGTTTGATGTACAACTTACATTGCATCCCGACGAGACGGTGCCGCAATTCGGAAAGCAGAAAGAAGTTGGAGGAGGGTATGAAATACGGAGAAAATGTATCGATTTGAAAAGCAAAGCTGACTGGGATGCATGTACTTTATACATAGTGCGTGGTATCCTCTCCCGATTCGTTTTCTTTAGTGAGCTTACTGTTATCGTAGGAGAACATACCTCCTGGATATAGGTCATATGCGAAGATAATTCATCTCTTAAATTACTTGCTGCGCGACGCACCATCTATGTCGCCCACCTCTACCCCTTCAAAAGATCCTCTTACTCGCATACAGGGCATATTATTTCCTCCGCATTACAGCGACAAACCGGATATGCAACCGTCGTGTAAAGGTTTCGCTCTTGTCACTCTCGCACATACTGCCGACTGCAATCATCTAAAGGAGAACTGGCCTTGGATTAGAGATACTCCGAGCGACCTCTACATGTATCAGTTTAAGGCTAGAGAAGGGGAAGGAACTATCTCGTCCACCGATCCATTGTACATTGCGCATCAGCACAATCTCCGTGTGATTTCCAAGGACAGATGGATTCAGCTCAAAGCAGAATATTTGGACTACCGGCAAAAGCTGGTGGAAGAGTTGAACATATCTCAAGATGCTCAACAGAGACGGTCAAGGGGGATGTTAGATGCCGATATCATGAACCAGGGCTCACTTGAAACAAACATCCTTGCATTAGATCCTCTACCTAAGGCTGCTGCACCTATCTTGTCCCTGAATCCTTCTTCTCCATATCCCCCGGATTGTCTTGTCTTTATAAAAAATGTCCACCCAGAAACCACTAAAACGACACTACGCACCCTTTTTTCCCGAGGGTTCCGGCAGTCTGACACATCAGCACAGAAAAGTTTTGAAGGCTTGGATTACGTTGATTTTAGCAAAGGGATGGATACGGTAAGCCATCTTCATCTGATCGTCGGGTGTTGCAAAAGGATAACGTTGTTCTTAGTGTTATCTGCGCCTAACTACATCACCATATACTGCGGCACTTGTGGACTACCATCGGATACACCCTATTGTACAGGTTTCCGGTATGGATGAAACGGGGACAGAGGTGCCGTCACATATTGCTACCCAAGCTCAGAAGCCGATTGTCGTGGAGCGCGTGACAGGCAGACCAGAGGAAATCTACTGGGACAAGGTCCCAGTAAAAGTAAGAAAGGCCGCAGTTGAGAGGGCGATGCAACTGGTCGAAGCCGTGAACAGGGAGAGTGTGAACGATTCTTTGGAGGTGCGGAAGCACTATATTGAAACTGGAGGGGATGAGTTACCACGGAAGAATAAAAGAAGGAAGTTTCACGTCTTCTAAGTTTATTTTTTTGGATTCAGTAATTATGTTCCGCAACAAGCAAGCTAGTGCTAAGACGCGGAGGACAGGGCCCTGCATCAGGGGTGTATCTACGGAGGGCATAAGGCCAGAGGAGTAAGACGTGTTCTAAGCTTTGTCTGCTGCATTATCAGTATGCTTGTATCTGTCCATCTACTCGAAACATTCTGCTATCCCATTGGAGTGCACGTCCTTCACTGTTATTCCTCTGAAGTTTACCAACATAACGGCAGGACTCACTGAGGGCAAACTGATAATATTAATAGTACCTAGAAAATAAAAACATTGCACCAGGCTCACTCACATTCCAATAGTACCTCGGTCTCCAGATTCAGTATATATTTGTATTTTTGCTGCCTCGTCCCACGGTGCAGAGTTTTAGGCGCACATGATCAGCATGATCAATCCCACAGAACCCGGAGAGCACACCGCAACTAAGATACATAGTGACTACACTCGAGCTCCTAAGGTGGTCTGCTGAAGTCGTTCCGAATTAGGTGTCAAACAGGACCCAGATACTCGATCATTCCAGTGCTGAAGATTCGTTCTTGTGGTGCCAAACTCCTCATTGTAGCCCAGTGTAGCTGGCCATATCCAAAGTTAACGGTATTACAATGGATTTAGGTTCTCCTGTCAATCGTAGGAATGGGACTCCTGACCCGAGCGCACCTTCATCACCCGGAGAAGGCATACACTTCACACCGAAGAGAGCCATGACCTCTTTCGAAAATTTGGTTGCATTAGCAAATTATCAGGAACGACTCAAGGACGCTCGACGTGTTGTCTGGAGGGATAGAGGGGAGCAGGCTGTCGAGTTACAGACAGTGAGAAAATGTTTAGAGCACGCTGCTCGAGGTGGCTTTCGTATGTATCCAACGATATTCATCTTGACATCTTAAAAAAACAATTACTAGGCGCTGCCTCGTTGGCATTCAGTATACGGGCATGCATAAATTTAGCTCTTGCTCTCATTCGCATTAATCGTACACCCAGGTAAAGTAAATCACACTGGTCTGCAGTCAATTGGGAATAATGACACTCTTTCCTAGAGACTTGAAATTGATACTTGTCAGGCATGCAATATTTGGCTCAGACACCTGGAGATTTGCTGCTATGTTTGGTACGCGCCATTACGTTAAACCCGCATCCTCGTTGATCATCCAACACAGGCACATTCACATCGGTATACAAGTTTCTCATTAATGCAGCCCCAATCTTTGTCTCTCCTTCCAACTCATCGACTGCAGTCGATGGCGATGATGACATTCAAGTCCAGGTTCCCATAACGACAACAACTGGAGCAAATCATCATCGAGAGACGCGACTTCATCTCAGTGCACGAGCTCAATCGATCCTCATCAGAAAGAAGACCCGCCGATGGCACGCCACTTTTGCTGGGGCTGTTGCAGGCGGACTGGCGATCATTTGGGAGAAGAAGAGCCGCAGAAGTTTAATTGCCCAGCAACTGTTTGTTCGGTCCGTTGTATTGCTTGCACATATCATTACACCTGACAATTATAAAGCGGTTTGCAAGGGTCTTACAATTCATACACAACGCGCAAGGGAATTCACATCCCTTACGGAAACGTTCTAGTATTTACACTAGCGTAAGTGTCGTTGTGTATCGGTTTTGAGTACTCTTCTTATTTGTGAACAGGTGTGGACAGATCATGTATGCAAGGTTACTACGACCTGATACATTACCAGACTCATATCGCTCTTGGTGAATTTTTATCTCTTGGCCTGAAGTGTGGCTCAATCTGCTCTCAGGATATGCCAAGCCTCGAGAGTTCCTGAGGCTTGCTTCAGCATGAACTTGAGTCTGTTCAGAGAAGGCATATGTGATCTATCTGAGTTGGCCAAGATCATGTCACTTCCCGTAGGCCGTGAACTCTTGTTGAAGTCTTGATTTTGATCCGTGCGATTACAGGACATTACACCGTATAACAAAGTTGAACTACGTTCCTTTCGACACAATTATCTCAACCCTTCATCACCTCAATATGTTTACCGCTATTTGCCATGTAGTGCAATGCACCCAGCAGTGTCCGCCTGTTCATTCGTCACCCTTGAACGTTTTTTCTCTGTCTTTCAATGGGTATTACCTGTCTATGGCGCACTTCACTTCATTCCCCCAATATTATTCAAGTGGACGAGTTTTCTGAAGGATCCATGGTCTGTGATTTTAAGGGCAGGTTTAGGGAGTGCGAGGAGCTCGGCGTTCTTGGGTGTTTTTGTTATCATTTTCCAAAGTATGTCAACTCCCTGTATCTCAGCTTTGGCCCTCTTTGAGATGTCATCAGCATCATTATGCTATAAACACAGGCTACACCGATACCTCACTAAAATCAAGTTGGGTCTCATGCCAAGCAATTCAGCGACAGCGGCCTTCAAACATATACCACAATCTGTGATAGACCTGCTGATTTCAAAATTCTCGTTCTTTCTTTTGGGTATTTTGTCAGGATTGTCAATATTAGTAGAAGAAAAGCGGAGGAGGACAGAGTTGACGATGTATGTTCTGCCAAAAGGCTTTGAGAGCTTGTGGATTGCATTGAGAGGACGTGGACTGGTTTTCAGGACCGGGGATTGGGGTGAAATTCTGGTACGTCCAATTTTGATATAACGAATTGACGTTTCCAACTCATTTTGCTCTCCTGCAATTAGCTAACGGCGATCAGTATGGCTTTAGTGATGGTGAGCTTGCGTTCTTATTGCTTGAGAACTTATTTTTTGATACCCCTGTCGCAGGCAACTTATCAAAACGATCCGCAGCATCTGTCGGGGATTGTTCGCAAAATTATATATCAATTTATTGGCCCAAATTAAGCCAGTCGATTGTATAAACCTGTGAACAGTAGAAGGGTATAGTCACTGTTACGTTGGGTTCGACTGGATCTTTGAGCCTGCTGTTGTATAGATGGAAGCTGGCAGTTGAGGGAAATCTGGAACAAAATTTATCGGTCTCAAGTAGCGACTTTACAAATTTATTAGAGTTTGCGATTTTTAAGACTGCCGTATCACAAGTTTACCCCTGTGATATGAGATGGAAAAAAAGGCTAGCAACTTAGACTCAAGTAAGGAAAGGACATGCATGTCCTCCTATCAATATCTGCACTAAACCAGTATTTATATCCCGAACACTTTTGTATATCAACTCCATGTGTAAGATATGAGATCATGATATTTGTGCATGGACACGGTCTCTGAATGATTATAAAAAAGTGATAGACGAATGCACTCTTTCAACTCTCCCACCTGGAATGATATGAAACCAATCGATGCGTAGCTGTAAATTTGAAATTAGTCTTGCCATGCTTAGGTATGGATTCCTCTGATGCTAACGGTTCTACAAGCGTAGGATCTCATGTTTCTTCCTGTTTTGAGGAAGACAATGATATTTGGTTGGAGTCGTTATGCCAAACAACCCCTTTACCTGATTGGAGTTGGAATTGTTCTCAACCTCACAATGTCTGGCGATTCTTCAGAACGATCGTCTCTCATAGATCTGTGAGTGTTATTTCTTGTAATGAGTTATTTTACCTGATGTGCTTCACTTCAGGACATTCCAACAACTTTATGAGTTGTTGAGCGAGACTGACAACATCCAAACTAAACGGGTCAAGCACCACCTTACGTGCAGGAGAGACCAGCTTCACAACATTGGGAGTACGTTTGGAACTCCATCCGACGCGTCACAACAGAAAGTTGAGGATGGCACTGTCGTTCTGGCTGATGGCATCACACTACGAACAAATCCTTCGGATGCGGAATGTGTCCGAGTGATCAGCAAGGAATTCAACGTCGACCAAGTCCAAGCATTGATTCTCATCCATTCTTATACCTACGATAGAGGCGCTACTTCTATTACCTCCGACACTGCAGCACAAGAATTGGTTGAAATTATCACACCTTTCTACCGTGCAGAAAGGATTGCTGCACTACGCATCTTAATTCCATTGTTACGCGCTAGTCAAGATGTTTACGGATCCTTGTATACCGTTTCAAATGAAGTACTCCCGCAAATCCTACAGGATGAACCACAGTTCGTAGAAGCGCTTCTCAGCGATTATACTAGACGTACGAAGGACGGGGTACCAGATAAACTCAGAGACGACCCGAAAGTAGCCATGTCCTGGGCAAAGCAAAATTTGAAAGAACAACTGTTGATGCTAGAAGTGTTGTTTTGGATCGTATGGAGTCATGTGTCTTGTGATGGTCCACTAATGGTCAAGATACTTGAAGCAGCCTATTCAACTAGTCTTGGATCTTCCCAGGCTAACACAATGTTCTTGTTAGATGAGGAGAGTTTACAACTACAACAGGATTCAGCAGCTCTATGGATTGTCCTGACACTTGAGGCGTTCAAGTTGGACAAGGTAGCAGAATCCTCCAACAATCCACGAACAACTTACCTGGCCTCCAACGACTGTCTGAAGAAGCTTCATGAACTGATATCATCCCATACAGACAGCCGGTACGCGTGCATATACCTTGCATGGGCGTTTCTTCTGTGTCGGTTATCGAATGACCCAATGCAAACCTCTTTCCTTGAAACCCTGTCCGCTTCTGACGATCGGCAGGATCCAACAAACAGAAAACCCGTATATTTTCAGATGTTTGAAGCCTGTCTGAGTCCCGATGCTGGCCTTTTGCAACTCATCTTCTCACTTCTTACAAAATCACCCTTATTCGTCACTTCTGTGGCGTGGAAGACTGGTTCCTGGCTTTGCGATCCCAATGCGATTGCTTTTCGGTCCGTGATAAATGGTAGGCAGTGTGACGTGTCGGAATGAATATGGAGCACTAACACTGTTAACCCAGGCCTCGTCACTGCCTTTGTCGAGCTAATACCGATTGAGCAAATTTCCAACTTCGATCTCTTTGTCGAAATTTGGGTAGCACTTTTCGGTCGAAGTGAAATTCAAACTGTCGCTTCCCTCTGCACTCACTTTTGGCAAGTTGATTGGAATTATGATATCAATCGTCGTGCTGTATTCAATGTTGCATGCTCTCGCTTCCCTGTTCAATTCCATAACCTCCTTCGGCTCTTACGATGCATGACGGGGACCGGTTTTCTTGACACAGACCCGCTATCAACCATCGATCACATCGCGGAAACGTTCGATGACAACAGAAAGGATCGGGAGGCTTGCGGTGCACGTGTTTTCGGCTTCCTTGATCTCCTTTCGTCATATTCTCAAGTTGTCCCCCTCTCAGCATGTAGTGGGTCGCATGCTTTGTACGAGCTGCAGCAGAGGCGCTATGGCACTTCAAATTCACAGGGCCTGACCTACATCAACTTGAGATCAATGAGGCTTCCAGGGGGTTCGACTTTACCTGCAAGGAGCATCGGTCGCGTTATCAGTACAGACAATAGTGACTACCTGATCATCTGCTGGCAGCATCAACACTCTGGTTGGAAGCTCATCCAGGAACTTTTGACAGGCTATGTCAACGGAAAGCATCTTCAAAATGCAGGTTCCCACAAAACCATCTCTTTAGCACCTCGAGAGAATGCTCAAATTTTGTCGCTATCCTTATCCGATATCGGCGTGGATATTGAAGGAGACAACGAAGAGGCATTGATCATAGAAGCACTCGATCTCATACAAAGCTTGATTCTTGGCAATCCTCAACAAGCGGCGCAATTGATGCAAGTTTTGCAGGATGGGAATCGTGTAATTGAGCATACATTTGTTAGAGCTCAGTCTCCTGACCTTGTACAGCTCACAATAATGATCCTAGAGGAAGCTTTGGGTCGCATGAATCCAAGGAGCAAGACGAAAGTTCAAGAGCAGCTGATTGCATCTGCTATGAGTCTGCTTGCTGCATTTGTGGCGTTGCCCAATTGCGCGAATAAAGTGTGGCTAAACATCCATCAGACTACAGCATTGTTTGGGTCAGACAATACTATGGGTCTCGTTTCTGTTGCCCTTGCTTCCGAGAGAATGATGGGACATTATACTATGACGCTCTCATTACTCCGTCTCGTCCAACAACTTTTCCGTGAAGCTTCAATCACTATTCTCCCCGATAACCAACGGGATCAGCAGTTCAAAGAGGAAATCCTTCTTCGAGCTATGCGAGTTGTACATACCGATATTTGGGTTGAACACCCTGGTTGGAAATATACACGATTAGGGGATAAATTCGAAATTGGCAGACAGGTGTCGCTCCTATATTCCGAAATTCTCGAACGCGCTCCTCCTACAATTTGCGATGGGCCATTCACAGCTCTGAGCCAAAAGATCGCCGTTCAATTGTTGTCCGGGGCGACAATGTCAAGTATTAATCCACTTTTATCGATTACGACTTCTGGAAGCTATACGGTCCACAAGTTATATACCTCCCGTCGATTCGGCGATGCAAGATGTCTTGTGTTTCTCCTTGAATCACATTTACACCTGATCACCTTGCTGCTGAATTATAAACAACAGTCTGTTCTCGCTTCTACTCCCTGCCTCCTCGAACAAATATTTTCCTCACAAATTGGTGCTTCATCGATGAACAGTGTCATCTTGAAAGCGAATCCTATTGATGTCATTGCAAATTACGTGACAGATAAAGAATTAAGCATGACCATTCCTCGGGAGGCCATGAAGCTACTGTACGCGCTCCTCTCGTCACTGTCAGTGTCTTATCCATCATCATCGACAATCATTGGCCATCTCAGTAATCCGGAAGCGATAGTCAGGTCTTTGGTCACGATAGCGGAGAATGTGCATGACGATCTAGAATTGAGAAATATGGTTTGGAGGTTTATTGCATTGGTAGTGGATAAAGAACCAGGGCTCGCGAGTTTATTCGTGACTGGCAGGTTCAGGACGCCTGGTGATCTGGAAGAAAGAGAAGAGAAGAGCGAGGTGAGGAGTGGTGAGAAAGAGAAGGGGGAGGTGGTGGATGTACCGAAAGAGAAAAAGATGAATGCTGTCAATGCTGCGAAGCAGGTTCTCGGGAGCTGGGAGGAAATATGGGAAACTAGTCCAAAGTTACTTGCGTCCGTGCTGCGATTCCTCTGTGTCGTATGGGAGCATAAATTGGAACACAAGTCATCCATCAATATCTTGGGCCAGAACGATGAAACATGGTGTCAGTTGCAGGAATTAGTTCAGAAAGACTTGGGCCCTGCGCCGCCTCACGAGGCGGAAGTCCTTGTGATCGCCGAGAATACGAAGCATTCAAGCGCTCATGAAGCTGTGGCGTCGTATGCGTACAGAACGCTAGCGAAGACTTATGCTGTTCGTTTGTTTGGCCTCGATATTGAAGTTGCTGCCGAGTTGGATGGAAAGAGCAAGAAACCACCCAGCCTGATCAAGTTCGAACCCTGCTTCAAGGAGGAAGATCAGCTCTGCGATCTTCTGTCCGATGCGTCTATCAATGTCTATTCTCCTGAGCTCTATGACCAGCTTCTTGAACAAATCCAGAAGTATTTCCCCGGTCTCGATGTGGAGCAATTACGTCTGCAGGGACCGAAAGACGTTCAAGAATTCGGCGACGGTTATATCTTTGACATTTCGATCTTACGCGCGCGTTTACATCCTTATGTTGAGAACTCCCCGTGTGTCAATAATGCAGCTGTGAGACTGCTCTCATCAATCAACATGAACCTTTCATTGTCAGATACGCAGAAATTATTGACACAATCCTGGGTATTCTTCTTACAGCAATGTAAGCCTTATATCAGAGGTGATGCTTCTGCGAGGGTGAACTTGATTTCCAACGTTGCATCAATTTCACATGCTGTTGCACAGGAATCGAGATCAGGAGAAGTGGTTGCTATGGTTCAACAGGCGAGGTTATCGCTACTTCTTGCAGTGTTGGAACTTGTATGGTTTGCATCGAAGGAGAACTCGGAGGAGGTGCGATCATTTGTGGTGTTGGCGAATAATGTGCGGGGGATTATCCTGAATGAGCCACAGTCTCCTGCGAGTGCGATCAATTCGGGTGTGCCTTTCCACCGACCATTGTTGCAGATAATTTATTATTGCGTCAAGCAAGCAAGATCGCTTCTCGGCAGGGAAAACGTGCTCACTGCTGACCAGAGACCGACACTTGCAACCTTCGTAGAGGCTTCGTTAACGTTCGCAATTCAAGCTCTACAAATCGTTTTCATCACTGCCCGGACGAAGGTGGATGTTGATGTTGATCGCGATATGGAATTATGTGTGTCCGTTTTCGAGCAGTGCATTCGGTCTGATATCAATCTTTCTTCAACATCATGGCTCATCGAGTGTCAAACAAGTGGTATCATCCGTAACAGTCTTGATCTATATGCCAACATCGACCTTGTTGGTCTTGGAGATCTTCCCTTCCTCCACACAAAAAAACAGGCTCCATATGCCCCGCATCTCCTGCAACTCCACATGGCTTTGGCAAGTCATGCCACTACTGCCGAACGATTGATGAGCGAGGGTATCTTGACTGTGTACAGCAATAACTTCATCAGTTCCGCGATTAGCAAAGGTCAAATTGATATCGTCTTACCCGAATTCCCTGGTGAACGGAGTCCAGCTCATGTCGCATTTTGTTCGATGGTCTCTATCATTGCAACCACTATCGCAGCATTTGGGCGGTATAATCATTACTTGGATGCTGAAGTCTGCGCTTTTGTACAGCTATATAGTGGACAATTTGCCCGTGCACTTACTTGGACCATTGGTGACCCTATCACGTACCCTCTGCTGGAAGAAATAGAGCAAACTGTGAACCTATTTTATGCCGTCGCCATCAACTCGTCATCGGTTTCGCAAGCTGACGTTGCAACTGAACAAGTCCTAGATTTCTTCAAAGTCCACGCCCTCAACCTCCTTCAGCAGCTCAACTATGCAATTACTCACCCTAATCATATCACAAGCCTTTTTGAACCTGTGACTATCGATGAACGAACTCAAGTTGAGAAGGAAAAACCTTCGGAAGATCCTCTCAAGCGGCCTCTTGTAACCCGGCTAATTCATCGTATATGTGGTTTGTCGAGCAATGTTGTGGGAGTCTTAATCGTGATTAGCAAGGCTGATTCTGTCCTTCTAACACTCGAAGAAGAGTGGCCCATACACGAGGCCCTTGTTGCTCCTGTGAGTATACTTACTTTTCTATCTTAAATGAAACCAATCGTCTTTGTGTAGTATCCCAAAGTCGTCTTGGATGAGCCTGCGTCTCTTGGAACACTTCTTGAACTCGGTAGCTCTACGCTTGATGTCCTCCAAGAAATTCTCGACCAGTCGCCAAACCAGAGCACCACCAGCGCACCCTCGCTTGCCCTGACAATACCCACGACAGAATCCGCTGACATCAAAAGAGACATCGTTGCCACTCGGCGAAATCTGGAGGGCATCCTCTTGTATGCAACAACTCAACTCGTCATGTGGCTCTCCAAACCCGATTTCGCATCACCACAACCTGAGATGGATTTCGAAAGCAACTCTTTATCGAATTTCATGGTGGTTGATAATAGCTCTAGAGTGGATGTTTCATCGTTGAAGGACCGTGCGAGAGCACACAAGAGAGTGCCGTCGGCGCTACTGGGGCGAGGGATGACAAGTGAGGTGGTGGCTGATCTAAACTCATTATTGAGTAGAGCGAAGCCTATCATCACGAAGAGTGCAACGATTATTGGAAAAGATTCGGTAGATATTACGCAGGTCCTGATCAACTTTTTGCAGGATCACGTGGCTACCTGACTTGATTTTATTTGTTGTCGTGTTTACTCCTTCATGGAGATTCTACGTCAGATAGATAACTTTTAATGTGTATTACATTATTTTCTATTCGTCAATGATTACAAAATCTTGATCATCAGGGATTAAATTAACGGTTCAGCCACAGCCGTACAAATGGGTTATGTAACAATATGAACCACTGAAAAAGTAGTCATTCATAACACCCTCTGTGGTTCCAAGAAAATTCCAAAGCCAGTTAGATTTTCCTCTTTCTTGAAACTGAGGTCCTCTTTCACCGAAACTAATCACCATCACCACCGAAAACCTGGCCTTCGGACCGAATTCACACTCGTCATTGTTATCAGCGTAGATGCACAGGTAAGTCCTCAGATGCTAAGAGGAGATAGATGGAAATGACTAATTTGATTGCTTTATGTCAGAATGAAACTAGATAAGACAGATAGCAGACAGCACCACTTTCATTCTGTTGAAATGGAATGACTCACCAAGTATGGAGAAGACGGGGAATGGAGAATGCAGAGGAATGGAGAGGATAGTGATGAGAACAGACAGATACATATATATATTCAAATTCGGACACAATGCACCTCAGCCATTTGCACTCTAGTCGAACGTCTGAGTTTACTTTGTGATACTTTACATACGAGTTCTTTAAGTACTGTGTTTTACTGAGTAATAAGACGAACTCAGTGTAGTGATATGCTTCGCTAAGTAACAGTAGCAAATAAGCAAATAAGTAATAGGTGAGCATGTAAGTCAAGAAAATAAGCAGAGCAGGGAGCATTAGAGGAATGATAATGAAATGAAAAAAGATCCTTAGAATATTCTTTGTTAATTGTGGGTGCTGTTATGAGTCCTCTCGTTCTCTTATAATTAATTGGTCCTTCCTGATGGTTAATATGGCAAACTCCTTATTGTCTATAACAGTGGATGGGCCTCAGACATTTTTTTTATTAAATCAACGATTTATTACACGGAGCACATAGGCAGGCCGTGGTAGATACATTGTACCTACTTAAATACAAAGAAAAGGGAGAGAGTGAAGAAAGAAATCAAATGTGTATTGGTGTCACATGTGTTTAGCTATTATGATTACTCAAGCCGTATCCTAGCCATTGTCAAAACAGAATGAAGTCGGATTGCCAGTGATGAACTTCACAAAGCTTAAAATGCGTATATCTCTCAGACAGAACGATGCGTTGTATCTCCTACAATGCATGAAAATATGTTCTCTTGTTTCGACATCTGCTTCTCCACACGGACATTGAATTGATGCATTGGGGAAGAATCTCTGTCTATACTCTCCAATGGGTGCATGTCCTAACATCATGCGAGTGAATCTCGCACATATGGAGTTTGATATCCCAATGTGTGGTAGCCACAAACCTCCCTTGGCGTATGTTGGTTTAATGACTCTTTCATTGTCATCTTCAAAGTCGAAGAATAACTGTCCCTTCTTTTTGCTATCTTTGAAAGATTTCTGCCATGATTCGAGAGTGAGGTCGCATTCTTTCTTTTTGCTAAATAGGAACAAATTTCTGTCTGGGAGTATAGGTGAAGAGTGGGCTGATTTGGCTTCTTTGTCGACTAGAATGTGCCTGGGCCATTCTAGTTTGTTAGGACAGTGCCAGAAGTGTATGGAGCTATGTCTGTCTTTGCTGAGGAAATCTTTTCCGTAATGGGTATGATGGACTTTTGCAGGTATTGGTCGCCAGATGAGATGATTTTTTTTCCCGCTTCGAGTGAATCAGTGATAACAAGGACTTGTTGAGCTTCTGGGTCCTCAAGAGCACGTGTGAGGCCTATGCATATAGCCATTAATTTGGCTTCTAGTGAGGTGATGTTGTTTGTGTGCGCTTTGAGTTGTGCGATAACTTTGTTGTCTTTCCAGATGTGAGCTATAGCTGTGGCTGACCCAACTGTTTTGATGCTTCCATCTGAGATGATGGCTATGTCTTTGGATGAGTTTTGAGTTTCTTTGAATATCAGGTTAAGTTTTGAAGAATGATCGAAAAGCGCTTCATTGCTGGATGATGTTGGGGAGTAGAAAAGTATTCTACTAGAGAAATGATCTACTAATTGCAAACCAGGATGAAAAAGAATATGGAATGGGTCAAATTCGTCTTTGATTTCATTGAGTCTTTTGCTGACGTCTTTGATAGGGCTCCTGAGTTTTGTTTTTTGTTTTTGGGTGAGGTTGGCTAGGGCAAACTTGTGTTGATTTTGATTTTTGCTTTGATGTTTGTCGAGAAGAGAATTGATAGCATGAGATGCTGGCGTGGTTGCGTATCTGAGATGATGTCGACCATTGAGTTTTTTGAGGTGGAGGTTGATGGGAATGAGACCCACTATAGCTTCAATTCCCTCTGAGGGAGACATACAGAAGGCCCCTGTGATCCATAGTGTGGCCCTTCATTGCATTTTCTTGAGTTCCGTAATGTTTTTGATCGTCGGGGCTCTCTTAAAGAACCACAGTTGAAATCCATATAAAGCAATTGGAATGATGCAAGTCCTATACAAGAGGTGTTTTTGCGTTGGTAGGAGTCCTCTTGAGGAGTTGCCCAGCATTTTCATGGCATTAAGTGTTGAGAGGCACTTGGTTGCATAGTGATGTACATGGTGATGAAAGTTGAGTTTACGGTCAAAAAAGAATCCTAGATATCTTCATATGGGTTTGGGATGGAGTATGGGGCCCCCAACTGATGTGAGGTTAATAGGGGGATTAGGGGGGTTGTGGGCTCGAGTGAAGTGAAATACTTTAGATTTGTTGTGTTCTATGATGAGGTCTGCGTTTGTGAGGATCTTCAAAATCATGTTATAATTACTGAGGAGAAATGCGGAAGATAAGTCATAACTCTTCTTCTGTGAAATTAGAAGACCATTGTCAACAAAAGATAAAATGTCTGCATGAATTTTTTCCTTTACATTTTTTATTCTTTTTTTAAATGTTTTTATGATAGGAGCGAGATAAATAACGGATAGGATATATCACAAATGGTTACTTACTAGTTTGTGATTTGCAAGAGTGGTCTTCAAAAGGCTCAAAAATGTGAAGTAGTTTAGCAACAAAAGATGTTGTTAAGTCTGAGGTCTAATCCTCAGACTATGA
>Ga0153967_100272_pt1 | contig 26959 bp, 20 predicted proteins | sample TSFL051MetaG_FD_104688 | JGI IMG/M metagenome (GOLD analysis project Ga0153967, IMG submission 104688) | Attine ant fungus gardens microbial communities from Florida, USA - TSFL051 MetaG | ecosystem: Host-associated > Fungi > Mycelium > Unclassified | place: USA: Florida, Paynes | collected...
GAAGCAAAGGCAGTGCTACAGAAAGCGCAAGAAGAGATGAAGCAATATGCAGATAGAGAGAGAGGAGAGGGAAAGGAATATCAAGTCGGCAACTTAGTGCTACTCAGCACTAAAGATCTAAAGTACCAGATGGTCGGAAGATGAATGGAAAAGTTCACGGAATGCTTTGTAGGACCTTACAAAGTAAAGGCAATCATTTCCAGTAATGCAATAGAATTGGAGTTGCTGAGTACAATTAAAATACATCCAGTAGTTAATGTCAGTAGGTCACGAAAGTATAAGTTGCAAGTGGAAGGACAAAGGAAGAAGGCACCACAACCAGTAGTGATCGAAGAGGAAGAAGAATGGAAGGTGGAGAAGATCATAAACAAAAGGAAAGTAAGAGGAAGGGACAAGTACTTGGTATGATGGAAAGGATACACAGCAGAAAAAGATACTTGGGAAAGCAGAGAGAATTTGAAGATAGAGTTAGTTGAAGAATTCAAAAAGAAATACAGCAGGGATGAAGAAGAAGAAGCAAGATGACAAGAAACAGAGGAAGATAGAAAGGTGTTTAACAGAGAATTGCCAGGAAGATACATGGCCAAATTGCTCTATGAATAAAGCAATACAAAGTATGATTGAGAGTATTGGAAAAGAATGGAAGAAAATTGGAGATGATGGAAGAAAAATCTGTTCTCCAGATACAACAGGAATCCGTTTCTGAAGAAGATGGAAGAAGAACGAAATAAATACAGAGGAGGAAAAATAGAAGAACAGAGTGAAAAAGAGGACAAGGAAGATCGACGGAGGCTTGAAGAAGATAGAAAGTACTTGGAGGAACTAGGGGATGAAAATCAGGATATGGGTGACCTAAGGGACCCATATGACCAATTATAAAAGAAGTCCTCGAGATGAGAACCCTTAAGAGGGGGGTGGTGTCATGAACTACTCAATTTCTCTAAGTCATTATTTATTTTTCTTTTCATTTTCTTTTCATTTAATTATGTAATAACAATGGATCAGTAAACATGTACAAATAATCAGACTTGTATAAGTAGTGTATACAATCTAGCGAGGACTTTAACGAGTTCTCTTTGTCTACTCTGACATAGAGTGCAATCTGGGTTAGGGTTACACCACTCAAGCTTCAGATCATTACAGAAAAAAGGATACAAGCTGATTAAGTTAAATCAGCCAATACAAGTAAGGAATGTGGATGGCATTGGTAATAGTAGAGGTGCAATTACTCATGAAGTGGAAGTGAACATATTCTACAAAGGACATGTAGAGAGAGTTTGAATGGACATCTGTGAATTAGGAAAGACAAACATGATTTTGGATATGCCATGGCTAGCAGCTCATAATCCTGAGATAGATTGGGAAAAGGGAGAAGTAAGAATGACAAGGTATCCACTACTGTGTGGAAAAGCAGTAAGGATAAGAGGAAAGAAAGAGATAAAAGAGGATGAAAGAAAGATTGTTAAATGGGCAGTGGATGAGAAAGAGAATTAGAAAAGAGAGGAAGAGATGGAAGTGTAACGATTGAAGTCTCAGTTAGGTAACCTTAACCTCACTTGCACTCTAAGTCAGAGTTTGACAAAGAGAACTTATTAGAGTTTCTGCTAATTGGCTCAGCTACTTATACACGAACATGTGTTTACAAGTATTTGCCTAACTATTTTATCCTGTGCATCTCTTTTGAGTCATGATGTCCCATATGCATTTACTATTACATAATTATCCAAAAAGAAAAAGAAATAAAATAATCCACTGCTGCAGATCGTCTAGCTCGCCTGCTATTTTATAATAGAGGGGTGCGATGCTTACCAGCAAAATAAAAATTGAACGCAACCACTAGCAGGAAAATTAATGCCAAATTCAATTCCAGAGAAGGCATGGACTTATATCAGTGCAGACTTCATTACGAAGTTGCCTTTAGTGCAAGGTTATGACTAAATTTTAGTGGTAGTAGATAGGTTTACAAAAATGGCACACTTCATACCTACTACAGAGAAAACGAGTGTAGAAGGATTAGCACGATTATTTAGAAATAATATTTGGAAGTTACACGGACTACCAGATAGCATTATTTCAGATAAAGGACCATAGTTCACAGCAGATATCATGAGAGAGTTGAATCGCATGCTGAGGATTGAAACAAAACTATCCACAGTGTTCTAACCACAAACAGACGGTCAGATGGAGAGGATGAATCAGGAGTTGGAACAATACCTCCAGATGTTCATAGACCATCGACAAAAGCAGTGACCAGAATGGTTGGATACAGCAGAATTTGCTTACAACAACAAAGTACACATAGAAACTAAAGTGTCACCCTTTAAAGTAAATAATGGGCAAGATCTAAGGATAGGATTTGAGATGAGAAAGAAGGGGAAGTATGAAAGAGCAGAAAAGTTTGCAGAAAGAATGAAGAACATACAAGAGGAAGCAAAGGCAGCATTGCAAAAGGCACAAGAAGAGATGAAGCAATATGCAGACAGAGAAAGAGGAGACATGGAAGAATACTGAGTGGGCAACTTGGTGCTACTCAGCACTAAAGATCTGAAATACCAAATGGCTGGAAGATGAACAGAGAAGTTTACTGAATGCTTTGTAGGACCTTACAAAGTAAAGGCAATCATTTCAAGCAATGCAATAGAATTAAAATTGCTAAAAACAGTTAAAATACATCCAGTAGTCAATGTTAGCAGGGTACAAAGATATAAGTTGCAAGTGGAAGGACAGAAGAAAAAAGTGCCATAACTGGTGGTAATTGAAGAAGAAGAATAAAAGGTAGAGAAGATCATGAACAAGAGAAAAGTACAGGGAAGGGATAAATACTTAGTATGATGAAAGGGATGTACAGTGGAGAAAGACACATGGGAAAGTAGAGAGAATCTGAAGAATGCAATGGAATTGGTAGAAGCATTCAAAAGGGAATATCGCAGGGAAGAGGAAGAAGAAGTAAGGTGACAAGAAGCGAATGAGGACAAGAGGATATTGTAGTAAACGTTTACTGGGATAGCTCAGGCTCACACTCTAAGTCAGAGTTGACAAAGAGAACTCATTAGAGTCCTTGCTAATTGGTCTAGCTACTTATACACGAATCAGTATTTACTAGTATTTGTCTACTCAAATTATCCTGTGGACTTCTTTTGAGTCATAGTGTCCTGCGCACTACAAACTATTACATAATAAATGAAAATGAAAAAGAGATAAAATAATTTGCCACTATAGATACCCTAGCTTGCCTGTCGTTTCATTATACTACCTCTCTCTCAAGCTTTCTCGTCCTCGAGGATTTTACAACTCATTATCCCAATCCCCAATATTCCCCATCTCATCTTCTTCCTGTTGTTTTATCCATAAGAACAGATTACAGCTTATTTTAGCAAATGGATTTCTTTTCCATCGCCACCAGTTCTCTTCTAGCTTCTTCCAATACTCCTGCTCATATTTCTTCTCTCCCCATCCATACAACAATTTTGCTGTATATTTCCCTGGAAATTCTCTGTTGAACACATTTTTCTCTTTCTCCATTTCCTGCCACTATGTTTCTTCTTCTTCTTCCCTTTCATATTGCTTCTTAAACTCTTCCACTAAATCACTCGTATTTTTGAGATTTTTCTTACTCTCCCACATATCTTCCTCTGCCATGCATCCTTTTCACCATACCAGGTATTTGTCTCTTCCTCGTACTCGTCTCTTATTCATTATTTTTTCTACTTCCCACTCTTCTTCTCCTTCAATTATTATGGGTTGTGGTTTTTCTTTCTTTTGTCTCTCCACTTGTCCTATTGTAAGGGGACAAAAGAGGATGTGGTATTCACTGCATCAAGAATAAAAGAAGTATGAGGCAGCCCTCAATTGCATGCTAAAGAGTTTGTGGGGAGAGAAAGGAAAAGGGTATTAAAGAAGCGATTAAACAAAGATGGCTTAGCTGTAAGTCTAAAAATAGTGTAAAGATCATAAGATTGATCTAGATCTACCTGGTAGCCAATCCCTCTAAGGTGTCCACCTTTACATTGGGGAAGAGAGGAAGAGATGGAAGTGTAACAATTGAAGTCTCAGGTGGGTAACCTTAACCTCACTTGCACTCTAAGTCAGAGTTTGACAAAGAGAACTCATTAGAGTTCCCGCTAATTGGCTTAGCTACTTATATACAAATATGTATTTACAAGTATTTATCTAACTATTTTATCCCACGCATCTCTTTTTGAGTCATGATGTCCCGCATACATTTACTATTACATAATTATCCAAAAAGAAAAAGAAATAAAATAATCCACCACTATGGATCATCTAGCTTGTCTGCCGTTTTATAACAATAAGGACCCTTAAGAGGAGGATGGTGTTATGAACCGCCAATTTCCCCTAAGTTAATATTTATATTTCTTTTCTTTTAATTATGTAATATGGTCAGATCAGTAAATAAAGACAAGCAATCAGACATGTATAAGTAGTATACACAATCCAGTGAGGACTCTAACGAGTTTTCTTTGTCAACTCTGACTTAGAGTGCAAGTGAGGTTAGGGTTACTCAACCACAACTTCAATCATTACAATGCCCAAGTAGTGATAGATACTCATGCAGTATAGCATTCTCAAAGAAGAAAGCATCCTGAATGTTGAGATATACAAGAAACATTCTTATCAGCAGGAGATCCTCACTCTTGATATTAATATTATTAGGATATCTCACCAAAGTTCAAGATGGAATTCATAATCCAAGGCTTGCTAGCAAGGTATATTATTTTGATTGCTACTGTATCAATATTCTTTTCAAGTTTTGCAACCTAGAGGTCCTTGTATAACCAATTGCATGACACTTCATGCATTGGCTTGGAACTTTATGTCAGATTACTTGAGTTTGAGCCTCAACAATTTTAAATTAACTGGGCTCTCACTTTGTACTCAACATGCATAAATGACTATTGAAAAGTCTTATGTTGATCTTTGAGTTGTAAAGGCATAGCCTCTTATTAATTGATTTGAATAAATTTTGTTGAGAGTCAAAATAATGCTTGGAAGGAAGACAATATGGCCATGACTGAGAAGCTGATGTTTTTTGCAGGTGCTGCTCATATTCTTATAACATCTATTTCAAGTTTAGCCTGTCTGACATAATCACATGGACCTATAGGCCTAGTGGATCCCATTTGTATACACATTCCTATTCTGTTTCATCAGAAGTATTTATCTATTCTTAGAATAATGTCTTGCCATGTCTTCTGTTGTGAATTCATTTCTTGCAGCTCAAGTTTCCTCTCTTATCTCTCTACTGATAGCTTTCTTTGCAAGTTATGATGTGATGAGTCATGCTTACTAATCACTGTTCTGGGACATGCCATTCTCAGTGTTATATTCCTCAGTTCTGTTATCATCAGACTGAGGTATTTCCTTTGTTTTCCAATCATAGAATATGATGTACCAATACTTTAGGTAGTGTCTTCTTGATAGGTACAGCATAAATACAGTTCTGTTATCATCAGACTGAGTGTCTTCTTGACAGTGATGTATCAACTTCTAAAATGATCTTCACAGTGATGTATCAACTTCTAAAATGATCTTTACAGTGATGTATCAACTTCTAAAATGATCTTCACAGTGATGTATCAACTTCTAAAATGATCTTCACAGTGATGTATCAACTTCTAAAATATTCTTGACAGTGATGCATTAATTATTTGTCATGCAGTGAAACCACACAGCAGGGATTTTTCCTAGTAGTGATGTCACGACTGCCTATGCTCGATTTCCCTAGATGTTCTACTATTTCAATATATAAAGTGTTCTGCACCGTCTTCATTGCCCGTTAGCATATCAATATCAGAGAAGACCCATGTCGATTGTTTCAACTGTCCAATTCGTACAGACTCTTGTTTTCTTCACCTATACCGATTTCAAGACAATCCTCGTTCCTGTCGTATGCAATGTTTTTGAACCGATATCTCCACCTTGCTAATCCTCTACCTAGGCCGTATTCGCATTTATCGCCACTCCTATTTCGTCCTTGTGGAATGGTGCCATTGCGGTTTCATGGATATGGATCCACCTCCTGTGTTGTAATGTTTCTAATCAATGCGATTCTCTTGCCGAGGATTGTAAAAATCACCCATGGCGACCTATCCCTGCGGGTCTCATATCACAAATGAATGCTCGAATTCTCCGATGGGCATTAGCCATCTTGTGCCTGTGTTTCTCAAGTACCTTCGGGCTGCCGAATGTCTTGGCTAGCATATTCATGATAACAACTACAATTCTCTACGATGATTTCAAATTTTCAAGACACTGGGCTGCCAAAAGTATGTGCACCCTCTCTGGCTACCTCTGTTTTGAAGTAGGGGCAATGACGATAATGGGCATGTTTTCCAACCGTTTCTAACTATCACCACAACTGAATTTTCTAAAAGGATCTTCCTATGGTCTAGACGCTATTGCCCTTAAGGCTTTGATGAATAGCAGCCTCATAATCCTATCCATAGTCCACGTCCAGGATTTTCCTGACATAGTAGGCGACACAGCGCAAAATAGAAAAACAATTCCTATCCTTGCTCCTGTTGTATCCCGCAAATTGACTAGCACTGTTATTACTTTCTGGTCCATCTACATGGCATTCATCTGGAGAATTGGTATATGGTGCTCTGGAGTATTGATCTCTGTGGGTCTGGTTTTAGCATGGAGATTGTGGTTTCTTCGTATTACATCCGAAGACAGAAGATCGTATGTTTTATATAACGTGAGTAGCTTCTTATGGTTTTCTATGATCAAGTGGCTGATTTTCTTTGTAGGGGTGGCTAGTAATGCTTCAGCTTCTTCCAGCAAATGCTCGCTGGGGAACCTTTACCTTATGATACAACTGGTATTTCATCATGTTCTAGTAGCAAGCTACCACAATAAATGTAAATTCCTATATGAATTCCTGAGAAAGTTTAAGTCTAGAAATCTAATAATATATTTATGGCAACTGATAAAATAATGGATTGATTCCCAGGAATGTATTTAATAGTATCTAATAGCGAGCTATTAAAACAAAAATAATAATATTAGAATTCTCTCAGCATAGGCAGCTTTGGGGATCATTCCCCTTATATAGATCAGTATATAGATTCTATCCTTTATTCGTCTTTACAACCTTACTCATTTATGATTATTCTCTGATCAGGTCCACAGTCTACCCGACATACAAGTACTACTCCTCATGAGTGTGTAGCAATCATTTTAGCAGCTACTTATCATATATCTTTTCTAACAGAGGATTTTTCCAGTACGTTCTTTTTATGCCAATCCTCCAGAGAGTCAGGACCATAGTCTTGGTAAACCTGTTTATTGCCTTCAGGAAGGCGCACATAGCCAGGCTTCGAGTTCAGTTTGATACAGACCTGAAATATCGATACTGTAAGAGTCTCTTACAATGGAAGTCTAAGACCATACCATCGTCCGGGGAGGTTCGAGCTCGGGAGAGTCAACTGACGACGCGAAGGGGTGAATCAACTCGGGCCTGTGACAAGGATTGAATATATGAATAATCGAGAAGGATATGAAGAATCAAAAACCATTGCTTGTCGTACAACCAGAGCATACTGCTACATTGTTTGCAAAAGTTGCGCTCAGACGATACTTGTCGTTCTTGTGGAGTGCCTCTATCCAAAATTGCTCGGTAAACACTATACAAGACATTAACACAAGCCACGAGTAATTTAGAGGCAGATGAGTGCCCGCTACTCACTCACCTTATATTCTCTTTACCCTCTACCTTGAGTGAGTCACTATGTCCACCAAGGTTGATGCTACCGCCGGAGCCACCGACTTTTCGGCATATAGAGCAAAAACAGAGCTGGAGATCTATCAGATGTGATCGTCAACTGAGATCGTCCTAAATTGAATCTCTACCTGATATGGCACTGGAGTACTAGAGAGCACACTATACTTGACAGCACCGCAATGGCAGCTTCCGTTGAGCTCAATAGACATAATAAAAAAGACGAATAACCGAGATGAGCTTGAGAAATAAGCTTTTCATATGATAATGCACTGATTTGTCCCCATGACGTGTGATCTGTCAGATCAAACCGAGCCCTTATGTGCCAGTGAACAATATCAATTAGCTCAATCGCTATTGAACAATCCCCTATGTTTATCTACGCATTATTTGACGAGTCGTTTGTATGAGTTTTCAGAGGGTTGTTGATTTCTCAAGAAAGACATAATAAGATGCACGGATAGAATGTACTCGGCTATCACCGGTTTTATTGAAACTCCGACACAAGGTATATATTTTCAAGTAAACTCTAATGGTATCCTTCAAGGTTTGCCACGCTGGTCGCCTTGGATTCTTTACCATCGACCCAGTGCCATGACTCTCTGAGTCCCATTACCTTCAAGAATAATCCAGAACTAGGAAATATCACGATGCATATCAACTGTCGTGGTATGTCGATTTAAGCTGGTACATATCTTATTCCAAATGTTGGGGCTTTTCCGTTGAGATACGCTTCGGTGAGTCTATGCCTCATTTTTTTCATCAATATGTCTATGATTTTTTTCAAAAATCTGATTTTAATGAGTACGACTCACCTTGGTGGGAATGACGACTCCTCTGTCTTTTCTGAGATCTCTCAATTCCCAGATAGAAAGTTGTGCTGACTCCCTGACAGGTAGCATGCTTGTGAGAAGGACTGTATAACTTGTGAACATTGGCTTGTCTTCGTCCCTATGTCATACTGTAGTGGAGAGAGTGTAATATATGATTTGTTCAATTCCCAAAAACTTAGATACTGGCCAACCTAAATGCTATGAATTAAAATCCCATTAACCAGGTTAGTTTTAACCTATGGCCTACTGTATTTATCGAAAAATGCAACTAGAGATACAATGCTTGTAAACAAATGAAGTTTAATGCAGACATTGGACAGACAATCCAATAAGGTAGTGAAAATAAATAATCATTACACATCAAGACTTCCTGGCCCTGGCCTTTGGAAGAAAGAGGCTAGACCGCCAGGATGATCGGTTCTTCCTTGTTCCGGTCGTTGTTGAATCTGACAGCGGATGTTCATCAACTCGTCCCAAAGTTGAAGGGGAATTTGTGTCCCATCGCGAAGATGAGATTTTATCTTGACGAGCCATTCCTTCATAAGATGGTACCAACCTTGGTTTTTACAATCCACCTGCTTGAGATCAATACCTTCATTTCGAAACACCACAAGCAAAGCCTGCGCAAGCCAATAGAATGGAAGCGCATTGTAAACAAATGGTGGTTCCTCTCGACTACTGTCCCAGCGGGTGGCATCAGGATTGTTCATCCACATTTGCAACCAGACGTGAAGAGCACATTGTATAGAGGCCTTGCCATCAATAGTGGGTTCAGACAGGGACAAGTCATCAGTTTGATCGCTGGAACGAGAGGCGTAGAGATTCTGGAGGATAGCGTGGATGAGGATGAAATGTGAAAAAGAATTGAGCACCGGAAGAGCCGTTGGTTGAGGTTCAGATAAGATCGCCAACGCTCGCTGCAGACTGAAACCGGAGAGACGTGCAAATCCATGTCCATAATGGGAAGGTGCCTTGACAGTTTGAAACCATCGTGTTGCACTACCTGCATTCCACAATCCATCATCACATGGGAGACTGATATCGATTTCCGCAGGCAGGAAGGATGGAGACATGGAGAAGTACAAGCTGTGGCAGCAATCGTGCAGATATGAGACCAGAAGGGCTCTGACGAAGGAATGAGCAAGCATCTCCACGGATATTAATACTTAACCTACCGCTTAACCATTTCGTGTTGTGCCCACTCTTTCCAAGCTTTCTCTAACCCACCCGCATCACTCAGGTCTGGAGGGGTCCATGAAGCAATGCGATCGATGAGACCGATGCGGCGAATCATCTAGAATTTCGATGAGAACTTTGCAAGAGTAGAACCGAGATGCCGACTTACCATGACTAGCATCCCATGGTAAACGTTAGAGGAAACTCTTTGGTCCGATTTTTGATGAAAAAGTCCGATCGTCTGCAGAAGAACAACTGCGACAATAATGTACATTTGTTGGTTCAAATCAGAGCTGCCATTGGACTGAAGAACATTATGAGCGGCAGACTTGGACCAAATTCACTGATGAACCTACAAATTCCAAGATAAGACTGTCCCTTGTTGCTGCTAGAGTGTTATTGATGAAGCTCATTGCGGGCTTCGTTTTGACAAAGAGAGCCCCACAGGCTTGCATAACACGAATAAGAATTTGAGGTTTGCCATCTGACGTCCATGTCGAAGGATGGATTATAGGCATCTGAGTGCTGAAGGCAGCGAAGAAAAGATATACTATGAAATCGTGGCTGAGTCAATAACAGTCACCGCGCATCCAATATAAACATACAATAATGCTCTAAGTCCTCGGCCGTGGGTTCGTGTGGGTTCGTCATGGTTGAGGAATCGACGAAAGCTGGAGATAAACTCATCTCGGGGCTGATTCGCGGAGGTGAATGGAGAGATGTCGATAGTTTTGAAGTTACATATCCAGGAAGGAAATCCTGGCCTTCCATCCCAATGTCCTGGGAATAGGAATAGATGTCCCCCGAACCGAGCTTCGAGAAACTATCACCGCCATCTAACCAGGATATAGGCTGCGATGGATATGACGATATTGATTGGTCGAGCTCTAAATTGTCGAACGAGCCAAGCGTACTGGGGAAATTTTGACCGAGTTGATTGTCCAAGGTTAAAGTATCAAACGCGACATCGAAAGGCTGAGCGAAATCTCCACGATGTTCAAGAAGTTCTGACCGAGGAGATGAGCGTGTGGAGGCCACAGACGACCTTGGGGAAGTTGACAGGCCCGGAAGATCGAGAGCAGGCGATAATTGACCTTCAAGAGGAAGCATAGGTGATGGTGTGCTATTGATGGGTACGAACAAGGAAGGATATGGAGAGGACGACATTTCTTGGCTAGATGGGAATACTGAAGAGGCTTCATCCATGGCTTTAGCTGCAGCCGCCTTCTTTGCTGCATTGCGCTTATTCCTTGAAGCCTCAGGATCGTTGATGAAAATACACTCCTTTCCCCGAGAGGAGCATTTAGAGCAAGGGTATTGTAAATTGCATTTCACCTTTGATTCGGCGCATGCCTACAAAAAAGGCCAGTCAGTTTACCTGAGACACAAGAAGAGGGATGGAATGTTCTACTTGACATGATTTACGACGAGATTTACTGGCATTTCGACTAGAAGAATAAGAACTGTGAGCATCAGGTTCAAACCTTGCCTCCATGCTACTCACAAATCGCCACAGGTTCGCTTATGCCGAGTAAGTAGGTCACTTCGCGTGAATTCGGCGATGCACGTCTGTGAAGCGTATTAAGGAGACAATAAATTGCAAACCATGATATTTACATTACACCGGTGCAGCCGTTCGTTTGTATCTGCAAGGTTTATAAATGAGTATTGAAGTATCATGCATCCAACGTAGATCTACACGCACGCGAACGAAGGTGACGATTGAGATGGGTTGTTCGGGTAAATTTTGCTGGACAAAGTGAACAATATTTGGTCTGAGGTAGCGATGGCATATTTCCTGAAGTACAATAAACAATTAAGGGTATGATGACATTGACTCGAAGAGAAGACTGACCCTTGTGATTTCTCATACGACTGACTTCCCCATTGGCTTTGAGATCAACAGAATATCTGACAGAAGATACTGTCGGGATTATGGGGGCAGCCATTGATGGAAGGGTAGAATTTAGGAGAGAACATCTTAAGCAGGCTATATAAGTCTCTAAGTTGAGTGCCTAGATCGATCTAAGTATACGAAACACTTAAGCGGCGCAATTTGCCATTGAACCGAATCAGATGCGTACAGTCAGCGTCAGCACAGAGAGAAATAGCTGGAGCATAAAACAGGTGATTCTTGATCAGCAGCCCCCGGTTAACGCTGTCAAAAGGGAAACAGCTTCGAGTTGTCGGGTTTGATTCATTATTGGCAACTATTTTGAGTCAGCAGGTCTTAGTAGATTAAACAACTTTCTACCCGCAGCCGGGATCCAGGAAAAAGTGTTGCGCGGCCGGTCCCATCCGGACCTGTGCTGGAAAGCGGTGCTTTGCAACCCGTCTGGCCAAGGTCACATGCTACCTCCTAGCCATATTCTTGTAATACTCCTGATCTACTCCCAAGGTAGCAACGACAGCTTTACAAATGGCCGTGACATGTTTATGATTGTTGTATTGACTTTCTTGCATGAAACGGATTCGGTGACTGCGGCCGGCCCAAGAGCCTGACGACCAACATATACCCTCCGAGCTGATCGGTCAAGTCTTCCGGCCAATTGCAGGCTGAGATATACCAGCCCTGCTCACTTACTCACAGTCAGGAAGGTGCAACTTGCTCCTATCTGGATGGTGCCCGATTACTTCCCCAGTGCTCACCGACTGTTCTGGAAAAAGTCCTGCTCTCTGCTCTACTTGACTAGTGTTACAACTGGAGCATAAGTATCTAGGTCGAGACTTCATTAGAAGATTGTGGTTAAATGGATGTAAAACCTATCATTCGCTTATGTCGTTTCCTTGCCAAATATATCCATGCGCCCTGCCGATGATGTAGTATCAGAACTGCATCGAAAGACAAATTACTGTGCTTGAATGGTGTTTGTGCAATGCAATTATTAGTGGGAGGGGCAATGGGTAGACCTACCTGCTTATGCACCATGCACTCACAGGATGAGAACGAGCTCCAGTTCTGGGCTCATCGACAATGGGACAGAGGACAGAACTGCGCTGCCAGCTATTGCCAGCAAAAATCAGGTTGAGTCCTATTTTTTTGTTCAACAATTTATTACGCGGTGTACGTACACAGTCCGCGGTAGCCTACCGACTACTTTATAAAATACACAAGCATGACCGAAACAGCTCAGAGCACGGCCATGACTCGAAACCGCAGTAGCTGTATTGACTCACGGATCACGTTGTAACCATATAAGGACTTGTACAGTAGATAGGTTCTGTGTGAATAACTTTCACTGGGAGTGTAAGATCGTAACAGCTTTGGCCTAGCATGGGAGCACGAGGGCGCTGGGGAGGAACATTTGATAAACGCCTAATTTCTGTGGTGGTGATAGGTTTTTCTTGCATGTAGCACGTTCAGTTCCCTGGGTAGGAATGCAAAGGCGGTCGGGTTCGAAGGAATTGAACGAGGTCTTTGAGGGACGGGACTTGGCTTGTTATACGGTCTTTCGTGTATCTAGGGCACTCCATGAGGATGTGCATTCTGGTTTCTAGGTCCGTTTCCCCACAAGGGCAGGCAGTGGGTTCGTTTGGGGAGAATCTCCTATGGGAGGGTGCCCTAGGATGCTCTGGCACACAGGGTGACTGAGTGACATCCATTGTCCTCCTTTCGTGTATGTTGGGAGGGCTAGCCTTTGTTCATTCAATGTTCGTGTCGAGGAAGTTGTGGCTTCGGTTGCTTCCCCGAGTGAATTCCTCTGTCCAACCGGCCATCCTGGCTTTGCTGTTGCTCTGGCGAATGACGTCATATGACTCTCGTGTTTGTTCCTCGATTGGAAATTTTGACTATCGGTAAATATGATGATGTTTTTGCATCCAGTGATTGTGGCCCTGTCAATGGCTAGACGGATTACGATCACTTCAGCACCTACATATGTGGTTTTTCCTGCCGGGGCTTTGATTGAGGATATCTGGTAACCGCCTACCCAGCAGGCTGCTACCACTGCAGCCTGCCATTGGGAACACTGGCATTGGTTGCACAGATGACTTAAGACGTGTCATAGGCTGCTTGTCGGCAGATTTCGTGCATGGAGCTGATGTGATTAACGACTTCTTGTTCTGTCACATGGATGAAAGTGAATCTTCAAGGACTTGGGCGCCTGGTTTGCACTCCTTGTCGCAAGGTGAAAACAATTCCTGTAGACGATCGAAGCTGAGTCCTACTTATCAAGGTCGGATACACTAAATGCACAGGAATTGATAAACAAATTGGCAGACTCCTGAACAATGCGATCCTTACTTCTACCAAAATAATCTAAAGCCTACTGGTACAGAGACCCACTTCAAATCTTGACGCTCACTAAATGCCATCATGAATATTAAACGGACAGTTTCAATCGGCACATTGGAACGTCCGTCTGTCTTAATCTTCTTGAAATAGTCAGTGCTTGCTATCAACTACAGTAACAGGTCTAGGATGCCTATCTGTGCGGTGCAACACGTAATTATTGACTAATTCTTTAGTGCCAAACACGAAAAAATGAATTCTGACGCCCATATCTCCTTAAACACCGGAATTAGACCTATGAGCGTCCCATCAAGCCCGCACATGGCTAAGTAAGTTATGGTGATTTGCGAGGACGTCAAATGATATCAGCTAATTATGAGATTTTTGATTCACCTTGACTGCATATTCACCGAATGATGCACATGAATGATGTGTGGAATGGAGCCTCTACCATCATTAACCAACCCTCATCTCAGGCTTCTCGGAAACATTTTCATTGTACTCATCGTAACTTCCACCAGTCGAATATTAATACTATTCTTGTGCGCGGAAAATGACGAGGACCGAAGGGAATATAACGCAACCCTTGACAACGTTTAAGCAAGTAGAGGGAAGACTTATCAATCTTTATTTAGATCTTGCGACCTACTCGGCGTAGAACAAAATACTCGAACCGGATTACAGAATTACTACCTCGTCGATTCCGGGGATACGGGCCATAGCGTGTTGATGCAACCTAGCATTGTATCAAGGGTCTGAATGGCTGTGTCGCTAGCCACCTGAAGATTGAGCCTCTCCTTACTGCGAGGTTATGATACAATCCACATTGAGGCTAGAGTACTCTTTGGCAGCTTTCTCCATCGTTTCAGAAGCAACAAATGGAGTCGACATGATCTCTGATTTGAGAAGTTTGAGTCACTCTTCGCATTTGTTAAACATTGTCACTCACTAAACATGCACCCCGTGATCGACAAAAAAAAGTGGCATATGGACAATGGTCTCGGCTGCTCAGAGGGGTCGGATGTCCATTCAAGCGAATGTGTGATATCTCCTTCTGGTTCGTGTGAATGTTTAGATCCAAGATTTTGCATGTAAAATATACTGAAAAAAGACGGTCTTGGTGCTCACGAAGTAGTCATTCATACTTGCATCGACTTTGTATGCGAAGGCGAATGTTTTTCTACTATAGAAATCGGTCGCTACCATATCGTGAGCTTTAGACATCAAGGTTCACATGAATGTGAAATCAGGTACATTTTCGGATCCACGCTCAAGGTTCTGTTTCGGCAACTCATGATTGACTTGCCAGTAAGTAGGAACCTGCTCGTGTATTCGCTTAGGTCATTTAGAACTCCAAAGTCCCCATCGTAGATTCAAGTTGTCTCCACAGTAGCAAAACCGTCCGGAACATCCTGAATGTTGCGGGGAGCAGATCGGAGATTGATTTGTCCGGAATATGATGATCAGCCGATCTCATATCTATTGAATGTCGCAAACTTCACATAGCAGCAGCATATTGAATATATCTATCGGCCAATCAAGGGGGAGAGGGACTTCTCGGAAATAGAGTCAAATACGGTAAGTAGCTAGAGGCTTTCTCAGATTGCTGTCCTCAATTGAATGCTGCTGGTCGAGAGATAGCCGATACATCAGTGTCGGGCGCGGAGATGCTCACAAGAAAAGAAATGATTGACAGGATGATGGGACCAAACAAGAATACATACTCCCAGGACTTTCTGTGGCTTCGCTACAAAGAAGCTGTGGTCAGTCCATTGTGAATTTTTGCGTTGTAAGTTAATCATTATACTATTTGCTATTCACTCACTCAATCATTATCAGCTTCCGGATACATCGCCTGGGGCAACGGAGATCTCAGTGGGTACTCATGGTCCTTGACTCCTTAGGTCACAGTGACATCCTATTTTGTTTAGGACGCTGAATGTTATCCACTCAAAGAATTCGGGCGAGTCACTGCCCAGAGAGGATCTGCACTTTCACCTTTCTTGATAGTATCATTTCGATTCGCGACCTCTCCTGTCACATGCAGTTGTACTCTTCAAATTATCCTGTGCTGAACCCTGTCGACTCCTTCCAATTTTGACGTATCATCAAGAACCATTTTTGATATAAGGGCTTGTCGTTTCATGGGATGTTCCCAAACTCGACATAGACAGATGGCGTCCGCCACTCTGCTTGACCTATACATACCTGTTTTCGCAGGTCAGGGCACATCGGCCTCCAGCACTCTCCATGCTCACGAACAAGTTTTGAGCGGTGCTTCGACTCCCTCAGGCTCTGTCTTCTTATCTGCATGCCACGAGTCCTTCATTTCGGAGCTCTCGACCTTGAGTTTGAGCGAGTTAGAGGAAGCCGACATCGATTTGGCCGACTTCTCGAAGCCACCTACTCTCCTTGGAACTCCCAGTGCACGTTATCGCCATAATCCAGTGATTTCTAGCTCAACCTTATTCCTTGTCCAAATTCTTCGATACCTCATCTTCATCGATCACGTTACTGAAACCACTGGTACCTTAACACCCTTCAGCGACGTCCTTCAACGTAACGTAGAATACGGGACTGGTATCCTTGGTTCATCCTTTGGGATATTGCCCGCCGTTATCGTCGGTACATCACTCAATACTACTACATTTATTTCTCGAGCGATCGAGGCCTATCGTCTCGCCATCTGGATCGGTATCCGCACTCAAGCCTACCGCAGGAAAGCGCTCTCTGTGGCTTCTCCAGATCATGATCCCTCTCTTCCTTGGAGTCTTGTATCCATGGGCTTGACAAAAGAGGTTGTAGACGACGCAGTCCAATCTTTCAATAAGGTATTTGTTTCATGTCTTTGCACCCATCATTTGTTTATTTTTTCTGTATAGAAAGTACAAGATTCTGCTCTGTTCGTAACAGTGATTACCGATGCTACTTGCATTACCGTTTCTGGTCGGCCAGATTATCTGGCAACGTTTTCTGCCAACCTCTCCACAACTGCTGTTGTCCACATGACAAGTTTGGATATGCTCTATCACGCTCCTGTACTTGTCGAACAGGTTCTAGATCGCGTCCTTTCTGACATCACTAGGCGAAACATCAAGTTTCCTTCTTTTGCTGACATCCGTGTGCCTATCCGTTCATCCCTCGATGGTAATGCTATCACATGTGATACTATGGGTGCTGAGACCTTGGTGGGGCGAGTGGTTGATATGATAATTATTCAACAAGTTGACTGGGTTTCTGTCGCTGAGGAGACTGCTGCTACGGTTCCGCCAGGAATCCCTGTGAAGCTTCTCAATTTTGGCCCTGATACCAGTATGTCGAAGGCTATTGATAGGACGTTGTGCCGATGCAGTGTATCAATGGTCGATCTGTCGAAGACCTGCTTCGCGAAGGATGGTGCGACATCAACACAAGGGCCGATCGCTATTGTTGGAATGGCTGTAAATATGCCAAGGGCTCCAAACAATGAGAAGCTGTGGGAGGTTCTTGAAACTGGCATCAATACAATTTCAGAGGTATGATTTGCCAATCATCTATTGATCAAACCTGTTGACATGAATAGATCCCAGAACATCGTTTCAGAGTCAGTGACTACGATCGTGGGAAACATCCAAAACGGTCTATGCAAGCGCACACTGGTAACTTCATTGAAAATGTAGATGAGTTCGACAATAAGTACGTCACAACTCCCATCATCATTCTGAACCTGTTCTTATCCCTTACAGGTTTTTCAAGATCAGCCCTCGCGAGGCCAAGAGTATGGATCCTCAGCAACGTATACTCTTGCACGCTACATATGAAGCACTTGAGGATGCAGGCTATGTGCCTTATTCCACTAAAACTTGGAGTCCAGAAACATTTGGGTGTTATGTAGGAGTTGCAACCCACGATTACCTCCAGAACATGCGAAATGAGATCGATGTGTATTATAGCACAGGTGAGTCTTAATATAGGCATAAGATGTCCATTGAGAAAGATCCCTCCCAGGCACATTGAAGGCTTTCTTGAGTGGTCGCATTTCATATGCAATGAAGTTGAGCGGCCCTTCTGTCGTTATCGACACCGCGTGTTCCTCCTCTGCAGTGGCTTTCTACCAGGGTGCTCGGGCACTCAATAATGGAGATTGCAATGCTGCACTTGTTGGTGGCGTCAACATCGTCTCCAGTCCCGATGTACGTAGATCTTGAGTTAACCTCCATCAATATTAATTTAATATTTCAGATGTTCTTGGGCCTTGATAGGGGCCACTTCCTAAGTTCGACCGGTCAATGTAAAGCTTTTGATGTTTCTGCAGACGGCTACTCTCGATCCGAAGGTGTTGGCATGTTTGTCTTGAAACGACTTGCTGACGCAGTGGCCGAGAACGATAATATTCTTGGAGTCATCCGGGGCATTGAAGTCAATCAGAGTGGACTTGCCCATTCAATTACGCATCCCCATGCACCTACCCAAGCAAACCTTTTCCGTCGCGTCCTCCAGACTGCAGATATCAATGCTCATCGCATCAATGTGGTCGAGGCCCATGGAACCGGTACGCAAGCCGGTGACCCTAATGAACTGGAGAGTATTCGAAGCGTCTTCGCTCAGAATCGCCCCTCTGATAATCCCCTCCACGTCACCTCTGTTAAATCCAATATTGGACACCTCGAAGCAGCATCTGGCGCTGCTGGTCTAGCTAAACTTCTGCTTATGCTTCGTCACAAATTGATCCCTCCTGTGATATCGCTCAAGAACTTGAATCCTCGCATTGCAGATCTTACCTCCGACAACACCATTATTGATACCGCTTTGACTGCCTGGCTACCGTCGGAGGGTAAGTCGCGGGTCGCCCTATTAAATAACTTCGGCGCCGCGGGTTCAAATACTGCCATGATTGTCGAAGAGTACCTCGCTCCTCCTTCCGGAGATGTTGCCACCGGGCTGCCTGTTATCTTCGGCATTTCAGCAAGGGATCCAAATGCGCTGAATATCCTTCGCAAGCGCATCATTAAATGGATTCAAGACCCAAAGCATGTAGACGAGCCTCTCTTTAACATTGCGTATACATCGACTGCCCGCCGGCATCTCTATGAACACCGCCTCGCTGTTTCTATCAAATGCAAGGAAGAACTCGTTGAGAAGCTTGGGAAGGTCTCAGCTTTCCAGGTCAAGGATGGCCCTTTCACAGTTGCATTCGTTTTCTCGGGTCAGGGAAGCCAGTACCTTGGTATGGGTCGCTCTTTGTACAAGACATCGCCAATGTTCAAGAAAGTCATTGATGACTGCCATATGATACTTGTCACCGCTGGTTTCCCTGGTGTTCTTCCCATCATTGTAGCTGAAGGAAATTCAAGCGGTCTCACGAAATCCGAGGAATTTGAGGCAAGTCAAGCCTCTATTTTCACTCTGGAGTATGCTCTAGCCAAACTGTGGATATCTTGGGGTATCACTCCCAGTGCTGTAGTTGGTCACAGGTATAGTCTCTCTTCGAATTTGTTGGTAACCTCCATCTAACATGATTTCTAGTCTTGGCGAATACACTGCCCTGGTCGTTGCGAACGTTCTCACCTTGAAGGGTGCCCTCATGATTATTGCAAATCAAGTGCGATACATGATCCAAAAATGTGCTGTGGACTCCACTTCGATGCTCGCGGTGCATCTGCCGTCCATAGATATACAGAATGTCATCGATTCATCCGGTGAATTCTCTGAAGTTTCAATTGCATGTATGAACAGCTCCGTTGATAACGTTCTCGCTGGCCCGATTTCCCAGCTGAGAACCCTCAAATCATACCTTGACATGCATGTCCATTGCAAAAACGTTCTGCTACCTGCACCTTTCGGCTTCCACAGCTCAGCCATGGAGCCTCTTCTTGAAGACCTCAGAGAGCTCTGCAAATGCATTAACATCAATGCTCCATCCATTCCTGTTATCTCTAATGTCTTCGGTTCTCTCGTCTTACCGGGTGATGCATCTGTCTTTGATGCTGGCTATTTCGCTCGTCATTGCTCTGAGCCTTTGCAATTTACGAAAGCTATCCAGGAGTTGGTTGCGAGCAAGACGTTGTCTTCGATTGATGCATGGATTGAGATTGGACCACACACAGCCACTCTCCCGATGCTCAAGAATATCGCTCAGGTGTCAAAGTCCGCCCTTTTCCTCGGTTCCCTTGACGAACAACAGGAATCTTGGTCAACGCTCACCACGACACTTTCCCAACTATACACTACTAATGCTCCCATTCATTGGCGTGACGTTTTCTCCCATATCTCTGCTTCCTGTGTCAGTTTCGTCACGTACCCATTTTCTACGACGAAATTCTGGATCCCATTCACAGAAGACAGTCCAGCTTCAGTTGATTCAGTACCCTCGCCCAATCTGCCACCGCCCATTCTCCTTAGTACTGGGTTTGACTTGCTCGGAGCCTGGTCACAGTTTCCCACCAAAGAGAATGGTCAGATCGCAATTTTTCAGACACCAATCAGCCAATTGGCCAGTTCCATTCGAGGTCACAGTGTTGGTGGAATGCCGCTCTGCCCAGCATCGGTCTATCTCGAGCAAGTTTTCGCAGGCCTCAAACTTGCATACGAGAAACTTTCTATTCCTTCCTCAGGTGAACATGTCATCTTGCGTAGTATCGAGTTCGCAAAACCACTCGTGTATCACGAGGAGGTTTCAAGGACTGTCATCACGAATATCACGATAGGGTCAGATGGCAGTGGGAAGTTCTTCGTTGCGTCCCGTGTTGAGGGATCTTTGGAAGAGTCTGTTCATGTTCATGGAAGATTCAAGACAAAGGTACTTTCGAGGACCCAGACGAAGTTCCACCGTATGCTTCCTGTAGTCAATCGTCACATAACAGCCGTTGCCAAGCCGAAGAATGCGAAGACGCCCCAGTTTTTCTCGACTCGCACAGCTTACGAAGTCATCTTCCCTCGCGTCGTCGACTATGCTAAGGAATATCGCACAATGCAGTCGATTACACTGGATCCTACTAGCATGGAAGCTTATGCTCCAGTGAAACTTCCGACATCCCATGGTCATGGCAGGTTCTTTGTTCATCCCGTGTTTATCGACACACTTCTTCATGTCGCTGGATTTGTAGCCAACATGCATGGAAACGTCAACGATGCTTACATTTGTAGGGAAGTTGAATCTGTGAAAGTGATCCCAGAGCAGGTTGATAACGATGCTTCATATGGCATTTATTGCAGCAATGGGTGGCTTCCAGACCAGGGCGTCATGTTGGCCGAGGCATACGCTATCAAGCTCAGCGAACCTCCTGTACTTGTTGCCCATCTGAAAGGGATGCACTTCAAGAAGGTTCGCCTTACCAGTCTGAAGAAAGGCCTTGAACTCGCTGCTGGAAAACTTGGTACAGAACGTCGCCATGTTCCTTCTCCCCTTAGATCTATACCAACTCAGGTGGTTCAAAAGCCTTCTATATCAGTCGCGTCTTCTGTCTCCATTGCCCCTTCCGTTCCTGTTCATGACAGATTCGAGAGGGAGCTTCAGAGTGGAATGTCATCTCCGCGCACATTAGTAGCTGATGAAAGCCTGCCCGAGCCCACGCCCTTTGTTGTTGACGACGATGTGGATATCAGGGGTATCCTTGCCTCTGTCCTCGATGCTAGTCCCAAAGATATTGACTTGGACCTCGATCTCGAAAATTTTGGTCTCGACTCCTTGACTTCGATTGAGGCCCTGGCAGCTCTCAAGACAAAATTCAGACTGGAACTTCCTGGAACCTTTTTCAACCATCACCGTACCGCACGTGAGATCCAATCATATCTTTCCTTGATATCTACTGCCAAGATGCAGAATTCTCCTCGGACAATGAAACAGTCTGTACACGATTCCGCACGTAGCATTGTCACTTACAATGTCTCACCTCCTAAGGTGACCGTCCCGGAGCCCGATTTTTCCGTGAAGATTCCCGCTGCCAGTGCCACTCGTCTCACCAAGGCATTGAAACTTGATACTGTTCCACTTCCTCTCCAAAAGTCTTCTTCGAAAGCTCTACCTCTTTTCCTTATCCATGACGGTAGTGGCTTGATCAACTACTACAATGGTATCACGTCCCTCGAGCGTCAAGTATGGGGCTTCAACAACCCTCATTTCATATCCTCGGAACCCTGGTCAGGTGTTCCCGCAATGGCTGCCGCATACGCCAAATATATCTCACATATCACGACCGGGCCCATTATTCTCGGAGGTGAGCATGGTTCTATCTAAGTTTTGCCGTCGCACTGACATTTCTATTCAGGATGGTCCTTTGGTGGAGTAGCTGCATATGAGACGTCTCTTCAACTTGCAAAGATGGGTATTAAGACTCAGGGCATTCTTCTCATCGACTCCCCCAGCCCAATCAATCATGTCCCTCTTTCCGATGCGCTTATTGAATCTGTGGTCAACCTCGATTCTCGTAGTGCAAATTCTGATCTGGGTCGTTTAGTCAAGGCGCAATTTGCGATGAATGCACGTATGCTTGGGAAATACGACCCTCATGCCACTGGTGGAACTTGTCCTCCTTTGGTCTTACTTCGTTCCTCAGAAGGTTTCAATCCTTCGGGAGTTTCAAATGTACCCATTTGGCTTGCAGATCGTAGTGACCCAAGTATTGCTACTGCCGGTTGGGACAGCCTCGCATCTGAACCATTACAAGTTTTAGATATTCCCGGTCATCATTTTACACCATTTTACCCTGCTAATGTGGGTATCGGTATACATCTCTTTTGATTGACCAATATCTAACTTTATCTACAGGTTAAAGGAGTAGCTAAGCGTATGATGGAGGCGTGTAAGCTTCTCGAACAAGCGTGAAATAATTATCATGGATTTGTATCCGATACCCTCAGTTAAGGATTGCTAGAATTATTATTTAGAATTATGTATTTGGAGGTTTAAATTGCACTAGTATAGCTGTATCGCTGTAATTTTAGTCATAGCATCATTGAACAACTGAGTAGATCCGGTGTCTTCAATGTCGGGTTCAGTGATAAGTTAATCAATCCACCAAGTAGGTTCAACACAGAGATAAACCTGTAATCTATACTTCTTGCCTTTCCGTTCACGGCTTTCGCAACATGATATGCTCCAAAACCAGCCTGTAGCATTGTAAGAAAAAGCCGTGCCCACACTGAGAGGCCGTACCTGATTGTTCATTGCGATTGTTTTTCTTGAGAAAAACAGACTAGTTGAACAGTTTTCAAACTGCCGGCCACCGAACTAAATACCTGTGCCGTTCTAAATGTCCAATAGCCATGTTCTAGAGGAATCATGAACTACAGGATGATCGGAGTCAGTCATCTGGACTCTACAGACAGTGAAGACTAGTGGACAATCCTGTCGGGTTCTTAAGAAAATCTAGGACTGGAATGCATAACCAAATTTCTGATCATTCCATGATCATTTAAAAGCCGTTACACCACTCTCTTGCGTATCTGCTTAATCTACGCACCAATCAGAAATAACTATAACACAGTATCAAGGACCAGTTCCTCCAAAGTTAGAAACACTACCTTGTTAATCCGAAGCAACCCTCACAACTGTCTTCGCTTTATTCTCTCCCTTCTGAACAGCCAGAATTGCTTCGCCAACTTTGTCAAGCCCATCCCAAACTTCCTCGCGCCACTTGATTCTATCTTCCGCAATCATCTTCGGCATAACCTCATAAAATTCCTTTTCATATTCTGCCTCAAGCATGCCCACAAGAAAACCGTGTATATCCAGGCATTGTTCGAAGATTTTATTCAAGTTCTGTAACAAGTCCTGGAGTCAAGGTCGTAAAAAAACTCAGTGACGTACCCTGACTGGGGCATAACCAGTATTATAACCTGATAAAGACATTACTCCTGGATAATAGAGATTGAATATAATCATCGTACCTGAAATCATGCCGCAAATCTACAGTCCAATTCAAAGTTTGTTAAGAGAAAAGAACACAGGTTACTGCTTACTATAAATCTTGCACCGACAGACGCCACATCGAGAGCTGCTGAAAGAATATCGCCACCGACATTATCCCAATAGCTTGCATGTCGTCAACTAAGCTTGATGTCATACGATGGAGCAATGACGTACATATTGATAGGACCTTCTTTTCGAAGAACTTCTCTTGTATCAGTTGTTTTGTAATTGAAAGTAACATCAGCCCCTATCTCTTTCATAAAATTGACCTTCTCTTCTGAGCCAGCAGACGCAATGACTCGACTTCCATCTATCTTAGCGAGCTGAATGACAATACTGCACGGAGATAAGTATAGAACCAAGATAAGCACATCTTGAGTTCGCTCACGACCCCACAGGACCTTTGGTCCAAATGTGACAATCAGCTCCGATGAAAAAGCTTGAAAGAAGAAAAGATACCTCCGCCGGTTGTCACAAAAACTGTCTCGCCCTGGACAATGATAATTCGCGCACAGCTATCAACCATACCAACAATAACCCACCTCCTTTGCACGTGAGTATTTCTTCCAGGCCATATATGCAGTTTTTCCTGAATCAAACACTTAAAGAAAAAATCCTGGTGGTTAATGAGACACCTACCAGGCATTCCGGCTGGGCCAATGAAAGCTGATAAAGGAAGATTATACTGGTTATCAATGACCTGCGTATATTTGAGATTGGGACAAATGTTATATTGTTGGTGCTCTGCGCAAACCACTAAGTGTATACCAAGCAGATAATTGAATGTATGCGCACGAAAGATACCGTAGACATAGTCGCCGTTCTTGACACCATCATGCTCTGAACGAAGTACACCGCCAATACCATGACCAGTGAGCCTAGAACAGAATATCGGGATGGTAACTAATACCAACAACGTGAGAACTCACGGTTCTCCTACACGAAACGCAGGCTATGAATTGAGATACATTCAATAAATTCTGTTAGCATGACTGAGACTGCTTGCCACATATGATTCGATCTGAGGCTCGCGCATCCTTCCGCGGAAGTAAGGATCGATAGATAGATAAAGCATCTTAACAAGAAAACCTCCATTCAGATCAACTTTCTCCAAGTCGATGGTTTGAGATTCATCAAAAACCGTTGTCTTCCCCGGTTCGGGATATCCTAAGTCCAAAAAATATGAACGAGCTCAAGAAATATACGACTTGCTTGCTACTCACCACTAGGAATAGACATGAACAAAACACGTCCATTAATTATAGGTGCCATGATTATCTGACAATGAAGATGAGAGAGAGTTTATCTAGATGATACATTGTCATCATCATGACTCATTACTCCATCCATCAATTATTGACTTCCCATGAGTTTATCATTTATCGACTTTCATTTCAATTTTGAACTATTTTCTATTACTTTCCTCTCATCTAGAAGTTTGTGGTTCTGTGCTTCCAGGGACTGACTTTGAAATTTTACGAATTGTCTCTAGTCGTCACTTTGACAGGTACATTCATACATAGTCCTGTGCTTCCTGGGACTGATTCGTCGCTTTGATAGGTATCATCACTGTGCACTATTTTTATTGCAATTTCAGTCAGGTCCAAGAGTGGAACTTGATTCAACACGCTGATTCTTGTTCCTCCTACATGGGTTAGTGTAGTGATGAATGGATAGCCTTCCTATGATAATTGCGAGTCTGGAAACAGCTCTTGTCATAGTCAATAGAAACAGTGAAGTTTTTGGCTGAGCGTCAGGTGGTCGGAGAGTACCATAAGAACTGTTGTAAATCATACAACCAGTGCCTTGTCTAACAATACAAATAGTGTTAGTGTGTGATGTCTTTTTTTTTAATTCAACAATTTATAACGCGGTGTACGTACACAGTCCGCGGTAGCCTACTGACTACAAGGACCTAGCCCTATAAATATGAAACGAAGAAACCAGACTAGCAGACGGAGAAAAATGATAAAGAGAGACCAGAATTTATGAGTGAGATAGCAAGGGCACACTCCGAAGTGAGCAGGTGAGATCCATGTTGGTGCTCCTTGCGGGGGGAAGCTGGGGTTCACATTGTTGTTGATAGACTTTGGGGTAGTGTGAAAGCGAACACAGTGGGATTGGATGTGAGAAACTTGATGAGAGATCACCTAAGCACAGGTGAGGCAGTGTAACACGATCTTTTTTTTTGGATTCAGCATTTCTATTCCGCAACAAGCAAACTAGTACTAAGACGCAGAGGGCTACAAAGAGCCCAATGTCTGGGGCATATCTATGGAAGAAAGGAGTATGGTGTGGGCGAAGTTGAATAGTGGAAGGGGAGGATTATAGTGTGTTTGAAGATGGTGTTAGGGCTGTAATGAGAAGAGAGTAAAGAGATAAAGTATGTGCTTATTGGGCTGAGTTGTGCGTTGCTGTTGGGTGGCCATCCTCGAGGTATGACAGAATATGGGGCATTCTGTCAAGATATGAACTCGCGTTTCAAGGTCCACCTCTCCACATGGGTACGCGGTTGGTTCTTGGGGGTGAAACCTTGCCCTGTATTCGCCGATAGGGGCGTGGTTTAGTATAGCTCTTGCACATAGGGTGATGGAATGACCAGGGAGAGACAGCCATGTTCTTCCTTTGACGTATGTCGGGTTTCATTTTGTTTGTCCTTCTTTGTAGCGAGAAAGTGTCGTCCCCTGGTGTTGCCTCTGGAAAAGTCTGTGACCCATTCCTCTTCATGGTGAGTCGTAGATTCAAAAGTCGGTGTTCTCAATATTGAAAAGTATGTTATATACCATCACCAATTGCAACACCTAACGTGCGTCGATGGCGTAGTTGGTTAGCGCGTCTGTTCTAGCTGGGTTAATTCTCAGGCAGACAGAAGGTCCTCAGTTCGAACCTGAGTTGATGCACATGGCGGATAAAAAAATCAAGTCCCCACTTGAATTGGGATGTCATCACACCTGATGGTGTGGTGACATCTCAATCCATTATTCTTTTTTCTTTTTGTAACGCATAGTCTGCGGTAGTCCACTGACCACAGAGGCTCACTGCCTCTGATAAATATACAAATCGTGTCGTACGAAAGAGACAAACAC